>Ga0126338_10001194_pt1 | contig 16412 bp, 6 predicted proteins | sample OrbCmetagenome_2_FD_92529 | JGI IMG/M metagenome (GOLD analysis project Ga0126338, IMG submission 92529) | Coral microbial communities from Petempiche,Puerto Morelos, Mexico - Orbicella C C metagenome | ecosystem: Host-associated > Invertebrates > Cnidaria > Coral | place: Petempiche,Puerto... | reverse complement strand
TTTGCTTCACTGCCATTCAATTCAGTTTCATCTCCAGAGCCCTTGATCCTGTTGGTCAAAGCCAGAACCGTAAACTTCCAAAAGTAAGGGCCCTCTTTACTTTCGGAATTAGCAGCCTTTGGGGTTCGTTACTTTCATAAGTTTACGGACCTTTACGGTAGTCACCTCTAAGTGGCTTCATTCTGTATTGAGGACGCTCGCTATGCTACATCAATTTAAGGCGAAAGATGTATTCAATGTTGTAACTAATAGCGTTTTCTTAATACAAACCTACATTTAACCAACTTAGTTTGCATACCATAACCTGCATAGACTCCATGTCTGTTGAGTAGACATGTTACCTGGAGGAAATGTATGAAATTTATCTCTGGAGAAAATTTCGAAGTCTCTTCTACCCCGATATCCTGCGATATCAAGTTGCTGACCTAATATGGCCCCATTTCTTGTCTGTCTAAATACAGTACATACCTAATCTTACCTTTTTGGCACAATTCGGTGGCATTACAGTCAGTGTTGAAAGAAAGAAATATTTCAAATAGACACAAATCCCAACTGGCGGGAGTCAGACCAGTTTACAAGCGTGACCGAGGAGTTGAACTAGGGTCTACCGAGAAAAAAATTCCAGCTCAGTGGTCAGAGCGGGACTTAAACCTGCGACCTCCGAATTTCAAGTCTGTCGCTCTAACCACTCAGCCACGCTGCCTCCTCCATAAACATAGACGGCCGATAATGTACGATAGCTCAGCCAGTCAGAATTTTACGTTTGCACCTCTGCAGGTAGAATGAGTCCTACGAAAACTCAATAGAAAGACACACCTAGCATGAGCGGTTGACGTGATAAGGGTGCGAGCAAAGAAAATTTACAGTTTGATAACGGAAATAAACGAACAATTCTCTTTTCTTTTTCTTTTTTTTCGAAGTGTTTTCTCGAAATAAATAGAAAATTTAGCATTTTACTCTCTAGCATTTTGATTGGTTCTTTCTTATGATCTATTGGAGATCAGAAGCATAGATGACGTCATTAGCTATTGAAAAAGCCAATATTTATCGCTAAAACCAGTTTTTCATGACCTTAGCATCGTCCCAGTTCCCCTCTGCAGTCATCTGATCTTGCAAAATGCGACGAAAACGTAGAATTGTGGATGAGGTAGTTCCATCGAGTAAGACGGAATATTTAAATTATCTAAGAGTTGGCCCACTTGGTTATTGTATATTGAATATTATAAAAGTGCAATGGAAACGGTTTTCTATTCAAGGCAAACAAATTGACAGGAACCTGTTGGCGACAAAAAACTGGATGTGTGTTTACAGACGTTTTTGTTCTGTTCGTGCGAAAATAAGGTGAAACCTGACCCGAACCACCATCTCTCCTTGCCACAACTGTACTTCGATAGATGGTTGAAGAAGAAAAACTACCGATATTTCATTTCCCCGTTAACTCGAAAAATTGTCATTGTAATTTGCCCTTTGTGCTGGCACTTAAAGTTGTCGAATGGGGCCTGGATTCGTTCGAACACACTTTCCCTCACCTCACGAAGTATTTGCTTTGCGCTTTGATTGGTTCACTGAATTGTCTACGGTTATTGTCCTTAGTTGTTTTGTTAATCTTTTGAATATGAAATAAACAAATTATCACATGTTAAAGGACGTTCTCGCCCAATGCTTTCCTACCAACCTTTACTGCCCACGAAATTCATGAGGCAACGTCACGCCATCCCACCGTGACATTTAGCGCGCGCTATGCAAGAAATATAAGCAATGCAAGTATAGGGCTTAATAGCGTTTGCGTTAACTTCACCTGCAGTTTACTTCCTTAAAAGGCAGGTGAACCCCGCATTTCTTTTCATAGATCACTTTTTTAAATCGATTTTCCCCACTTTAACAAAAAAAATCTGGCCATGAGAAGTTACAAATATTTCTCCTTTTCTGTTCTCGTGCCACCGAGGTTTTCTTGGAATGAGAACGGGCAAGACTAATGTGTATTCTTTTTTAAAACTCTTTCTACCTCAAGGAACAACAACAGCTATAAAAGTTTACTTAATATATTTAGTTGTGTTGAACTGAGTACGTTTATCAGGGTTGTAGCCAGTATGAGGCAAACCGAGGAACTTTGTTTTCGAACTGAGGCAGTTGCTTTAGTCATTTTTTTCCGTTTTTGTTGAATTTCTTTTATAAGTAGGAGGAAAGTCAAACACTGCTGATTACCTAAAAAGAGAATTAAACCATGGACATTACCTCGGTTATACCTTGTTTATGGCTATGGCCCTGTATGTCTGATCTAAATTTCACTAATGCATGTAGCTCCTTTTATTGCTGATAGCTGTGAGCTATAAGATCGTCTCAAAATGACCAAAGCCTCTAAAAACGCATGGTCTTCAATGCCCCTTATTTCGAAAACGAGCACGGTGACCGCCCATGGTTGGTCTTTTTTTGGCAAAAGTTAATGTTTATCTTGCTGCATGGCAGGTTTTAAAAAATCTGATCGTGGGAACATTTTGGGCGCGAACGTCCTTAGGAGCCTGATACCGTTTTTTTCACTAGTGTTTCAAACCATGCTCACTCACTCGAGGCTCGTTTTTCATTGATCTTAGTTAAGTTTATTATTGTTATTCGTACACTACATCCATGTAAATCATCAATCCGATACTTTTGATTAAAAGCGCAGAGTTCATCATGGTCTACTTCTTTGACTAAAACTGATCAAGTTTCGATTCATCTTTACGTTACATTAAATCACAAAAATTGCTCTTCAAGACATCTTGTTCTGTAGCCTCGCTTTTCACCGTTATGGCCGTCGTTGGTCACTTGGTGCAAACAGCGCACGTTAACTCTCTCCCACCGACATATGGTCTACATGGAAGTGAGCCAGCACACTTCCCCTCCACAAGGTACAGTAGCGCACCGATCGTGTTGGCCTGGGTACCAGGGACATACTCTGCATCTTCGTCTACACATATGAAGTCAGTTTGCTTTGGGTTATTCCAGTGCTCCGTCATAAGGTACCCATGATACTCCTCGGTCCAGCCAGATGGACAATCATTCCGTGCGGGTATCATAGGCATTGAGCCACGTGACTTAACGAAGCAAACAGAACACGGTGCCTCATGCTCATGGAGATTTTCCTTAAATGGGTTAAAGCCGCTGACTTCATACTCAGTGCCGAGCACGCGTCCCGTGGCCTGCTATCCATCTTTGTACTTGTCATACTTTGGATTCAGTGGAAGGCAAAGATAGTAAACTCCGCCATTGTATATATGATCTATACTTTCAGCCATAGTTAAAAAGGAATGAGTTAAAAATACCAACTGAAACGGTTAACATGACAAAGGCCTGAAATGACCCAAAACAACTCAACGATAAAAGTTATTAAGTCAGCATAAAACGTTGAAAACTGGGCATGGAAATAAGACGACGAACTTTGGCAAACAACAGCTAACTGGTTATAGTTATCACTAGCACTCTAGCAAATGAGTGATGCCGTAAAACTTTAGCCATTAATTTGAATCCTAAAGTGAATGAAAGCTACTCAATGAAAGCTACATATTTTGAACAGTCCTTGCCTTTGATACTGTTTCATCGTTAAACTATGTATAACATGGTTCAAAATGTTGAGCTTCTAGACAACGCTCTCAGAATCGAAAAATTTGATCGGATTTCAACTTAAGTTTTACTCTGTAGATTGAAATGGTGCATCCGACTAGATAACATATTTTTATCATTAGTGAAATCCAAATCTGGTTTTAGGGGGTTTGACCTAAGAAACATGAACAAACTTAACTCTCATCACGATGACAACGTTTTCCCGAGAAAAAAATTGTTTCCTAAAAAAATATTAGTAATATTTAACGTTCTGAAAGATCTTGAAAAACAGCTTGATTTTTTCAGCATCTGTAAACAGAAAGGGAGAAAAGTACATACAGTTTATCCTTCATCAACATCGTCATCGTCGTTGTCATCATCATCATCACTATTACTATTAAGCATCACTGTGATTGGTTAATTGATGCTTAAGTGACCGACTTATGAATGGATGGATGGATGGAGGGAGGGAGGGAGGGAGGGAGGGATGGATGGATGGATGGATGGATCGATAAGACAGATTTGTTATTGTTGAACACCTTCATCATAATTTTATTTAGAAGTCGAGTCAGTGCTGTAGTTCTCACGTAGACCAAAATACATTTCGGGTACCTTACCTCAGGACAGTTTTTCTTCCACGCGCTCTACAATTTTCTCAGCTATCTCTTTGGCCTTTGCTGCCATGTCGTGTGAGTAGACGTCATTCGGAATCTGAGGGTAGGACATTTTGTCTGGATAACGCATACATGTGGAATCACCCACAAGATTTTCCAGCTGTTCCGCTAAGTCGGCTAACTCTGGGTCTTCCAAACCGTAGCAATTGTCAACCAAGTTGTGGACATTCGTCTTGTCTGCGTCTTTGCTATAACGAGCAGCTTTTAACGCCTTTTCAGCGGCCTGTAAAGACAAGCCAATCCTATCAGCTTTCTTGTAAGGCTATTAATACTTTCCACCAGCAAGGTGAGGCACTTTTAATTACATTGTTTCTTATTTAATTTTTTTTCACTTTAAACCTATTTGTTTGACTTCCATAAAAAATGAATTCGCTCAGAAAATTATGCCATGAAAGTAAGGCTGCAAATATAAAGCTACGTAAGATTTTATCGACATGGATGGCCTCCATGTGGGAGCGGACAACACTAGACGCATTTATTCACGAACTCCGTTATAATCACAACAACAACGAGACAGGTGTTCTGCACGTTGTAGTGTTTGTCTCCATGTGTTTATATTTTTTGTGTGCCTGTATTTCAATCATAATATTATCTTTATTGTTGTTAATAAAAGTTAAATATACCTGATGGAATTTAAAACACGTCCACTCAAAAGAAGACATGGAGAAGTGAAACTCTTCTGAACCGGCGTTGAGGTCAGCCTTAGCTTGCCTGAGCCAGCGCTTGGCCTCTTGTGGTTGAGGATTCCTGGTGCAGAAACTTGGAGGGAAATTCCGCAACGATCTTTTACACAATGAAGATCCCCAAGAGCCGTAGCGTCTACAGAACTTCCTTTTGTATTCTGTACGCTGAGAGCCATGTTCTCTTGCACGCTCTCCCCAGGAAGCAAAGAATTCGTCATATGAGCCACCGAGTCGTGAAACTTCACTCGCTATGTGTTGATAAACTGAGCTATAGAATTCTTCATTACCTGCATTTTTCTTTGGATGCCATCGCAGACACAAGCGCTTGATGATTTGCCGTCTTTCTTCTTCTGATACCTGAGATTCCCATGCCTCTCCCAACATCTTCGAGATTTCGTCAAAGACTTCTTCCTTACTTCTAAGGCACCCGGAATGCTCATCAAAAATTGCTTTGAGGCGGCAAAATTTAAACAATTTTGTGGCTTTCACCTTAACCAGCTCTTTGTCGTTTCCAATGTTGATACTGTAAGTCTTTGTCAAAAGGCTTACATCTTTATCGGTTACTTCTTCGATAATTACTGCGTAGATGTACGTCGCAGTGCCCTTAATTGGGTTTAGACTTGGATCATGTAGCTGAAAGCCTACGTATTCTTCAGGTTCAAATTCTTCAAAGGCGTTGTCCAGCAAATGGTGGTCTTCAATTGGAATCAAGGTGCCTGGCTCTGGGTAAAGAGCCATTTGCTCTGTATTGTAGCTTCCATCTTTGCGAATACGATGTGTATCCAGTAGAGACTGAATCATCGCCGGAGGGCATTGCAACATTTCAGGAATCACAAACGCGTTCTTTCCAAGATATTCTCCATACATTTCGACGATCACTTTAGCCACCAAAGTTGACAGGGAAATTTTGCTATCTTTTGTAGTGGTTGCATTGACATACACCCTCCATATGTGCCTATCAGACATCTCAATTTTCTCTGTGAAATAGGGTACTTCATCTTCACTTCCACAGATCAAAACACCATTGTGAAAAAGGGACGTCCTTAGACTCTCAACTGCAAAGAGCTCGATGGCTGTGAGATCTTTTTCAATGTCTACAGTTACTCCTTTGTCGATATCCTCCTCCCGAGAATTGGTGTGTCTTATAATTCTCGCAATCCCAAGACCAAAATGAACCGACGAAAGCTGCTGTTTCAACGCGTTTACCACCCCTTTAGTTACAATGACGGTATTCTCTGGATCAGCTAGTTTCTCCTTGACCACTGAGGATAGCATTATGGGCTGCAAAGGTTGAGGCAATTTCATCAATAGGTCTTCATAGGTGACCTCGGCAGATTTGCACTTCACGTTCATCAAGTTAAGGTCAAGGACAAAAGGTTGATTAATTCCCTGGATCCGATCACCATAGGTAGGAGCATCGTCAAACACAAGTTTCTTTGATTCCTGTAAGGTAACCGGGACTGTATTGATTGACGCATTCTGGACGGGGCCTCTTGAAGGCATTGATGGAAGGTACATTGTAGAAAGGGTGGACAAGTCTGCTGCCTTCTCCTGCAAACTATCAAAGAACCCTTCGACCGCTCTGGAACAAGTGCGAACCTCATTTGGCTGTAAAAGTTCACCCTGGGAATTTTTCTGCAAAATCTCTAAGACCATGGCGTAATGGATAGGTGTTGCAGTTTTGGAGCAGCCTAGGAACTCAAACAACGGATGAAACATTCCAAATTCTGGAGGTAGTCTGTAAAGAAAAGGCCTGATCTCACGATGCTCGTACAATTCCAGGATTGCCTGCCTTGGGAAAATTAGCTTCCTTCCTTGTTCAACCAGAACACAGGGTATCTTTTGGAGTCGCCGCTTTGCTTCACTGTCTTTCGTGGCATTTTTCTGCAAAAACGAGTAAATACTCTGCATGACCTCCGTTATTGTTGACAATTCCTCGCTCGAAACATGCTCTCTCTCTAATTCATTGCCTCCAAGATGGTAACAGATTCTCTGGCAGTGGTTGACGACAAGATCGACGGATGGCTTCGCCGCAACCTTAAGCTGATCGAGAAGGTTGTTAAGGTCTCGATGAGAACAGCGGAGATTGTATCTCGGATCCGCCCAGCGTGGAAGCAAATGCGCTTCTGTCCAAGCTATCTTTTCATGGTCGCTAACAACGGCTCCACTAAATGCAATGAATGGAATTTCACCCCTTTTTTTCCCCCCATACGGTGGGCAGATCGCCTGTAGTAGCTCGTCAACAGGATCTGCTGCCACAAAGGCAACATCACGGACAATCGATAAGAGACCTTCAACAACCACATTGGGTCGAGAGATGAGATGACAAACCAAGACTTCAGACTTTTTGTAAGTGTCGTCAGTTTGTGCTGTTTCAGCTTCACGCTCAACTAGCTTGGCAAACTTCAGAAAATTGTCGTGGGAAACATCTTGAACAAGACTAATCTTCCTCAGAAACGTTAGCCATTCCTCGGAGTTAAAAGCTTCAGGCGGAAAGCTGTCTTGTGGCAACATGGCAGCGAAAACATTGTTGTCAGGGTCATAGAAACTGGACACTTTCTTTAACGTGCCGTCTTTTGAGGGAATGAGTTTCTTCGCTTTCAAATATTCAAACAGCCTTTTCTTCTCAGTTGCTTCATGCTCGTTCTCACTTCCACCTGTCAAGGAAATATAGTCACGAATAAATCGAAGATGAGTCAACCTTCCGTCATGGCTTAGATGCTGAAAACATCTCAGGACAAAGTCTATATAAACTTCAACAGGCGATGCACTCTTCAGCTGTAAGAATCCGAATAGGTCCGACAGTTGTTGACGAGACCTCAAAAGCAAGCAGCTCAGCTTAGACTCAACGACACACATCTCCTTCGCAGGGATTTCACAGGGTATGACAAAAGCCGTTTTTCCTTCAAGATTTTGCAGCACACCATTTGCACTTGGATAAAATGGGAGCTTCCTCAAAATTTCTCTGTCGGCATCCGTCAGGCTTTCGATGTTGTGGCTGAAGTAATCGAGAACGACAATCGCATCTGTTAATTTCAACTTGTTATCAAGGGACGAGGGATTCCACTGAAGTTTCTGATTGAGTGCAAAAAGAAGGGAGTGGGGAGAACTGACCGTGGCGACTAGATTGCGTGCCAACTCGTAAGAATCTCGTTTACTGTACAAAACTGGACCAATGCTCTGGGTTGTTAACGCAGCCGTATTTAGTTCAGGTAAGCCCAAATTTCTGAGAGCGTCGACCAACTTCTGGCCAGTCGTACCGCAACCTTTGAAATCCAGAACAGCTTCAGCCTTATTCAAGGGTATCAGGAGGTGAGTTACGCCTGGCTGCTTGTCGCTAAAACACGACGTCTCAGTGGATGGCAGAAGACACCATTTCGAAAGTGGGGAGAAAAGATCACGAATAAATGCAGCCATAGTTTCTTCTTTCACATCTTTTTCCTTTGTGGTAGTGCGGGCAAATTCTTGCAAAAAGTCCCAAACTCTGCGAATCCAACGTAGACTTGGCAAGGAGGCAGATTTGTTTTCAGGATACCACTTTAAGTACTGATCTTCGCTGTGATAACAGGGAGGTAAGGTTAGATGCAACTGGGAGGCGAACGTTTTGACATCTAAAGGACAAAAAACAGTGACGTTTCTAGGATCAACACTGCTGAAAACTTCCATGCGAACTCTACTGTGCACGAAAAGAGGCTCCGAACGTGGTAAAATATCAACATAGGGACTCAAGCATCTTGGTTGTCTCTCGCTGAAAGGGTGCAACCACTTATCTTCAGTAAGTAGTAACGGAAGTCCAGAGAGACTCTCCAGAAAATGCGCGTCATCTTTGCAGTACTTAAGCACACAAACCACGCCTTCGATGTCTTTGAAAGGTGTCTTGGTAACATGACAGGGAACTGTTCCAATTCTACAAAGGGGATCATAATCACTGAATGACTTGTAGAAGTCCATCACCGCAGCAGGTGAAACGCAGTACACTTCTACTCCTGCCTCTTTCAGCGAATGGAACACGTCTAAAGAAAATGCCAGCAGATTAAATCCAGTTTTCAGTAGTATTTCTTCAAATGCGGCTTTCCGTTTTAGTCTGGACTCTTCTCTTCTCTTTCTATCGTCTTCCTCTTCACCGCGTTTTGGCGGCAACGGGGCAAAATAGCCTTTGATTTCGAGGTTGTTAAAGTACGTTTGGTCCTTGTCTGTACCAGTCGTTGGAAACCATGATAATTCGACACTTTCAGTTCGTTGCAAATCCTTGGCACATCCACGATAGCCTGCCTGCCCGCTTCTCACCAACGGAATCAGACGCATTTTCTTCTTGTTCATTTCTTGGTAGACTGCGTCAGCCAGGGTCTTCCAACATGGATCATTGATGGGATAGCTCGGAAAGAGCCGTTCATAACTTCTTATTCTTCTGAAGATCATAGTTTTACTGCAAGGCAAAGCAGAACACGTCGAGTCGTGACCGACTGGTAATTGAATGTATTCACGTACTTCGTCCAGAAGGGTGAGATAACAAGAAGCAATGACATCACGCAGTAAAGCACTGTTCCAGTCGCTTTGATAGCCACCTACTTCGCCTCTCCACAGATTTCGTCTGGTCTCATGGTCTAGCGCAAAGTGCCCGTTGATATGAACTGGAAGTTTGGTTCTCAGTGGAAGTGGGAGGTAGCAGTACGCTCTCTTTTCTCGCTGAAACTGAGATGTGCAATCCAAGAGACTTGCAACACCACCAAGTGGAAGCATCCCCAAATGATGTCCTTGGGAGGCATCAAAAACACTTTCTGGTACTGGCTTTTCGAAGCCAACTTGTTGGACAATAAGCCATTTCTCGCTCATCCCATGGTTATCTTTCAGCTGCAAAGTGTAGGTTCCCCTTTTGAACTTTACGTTTATAGGAAGAATTTTCTTTTCCTTTACTTGCTTTCCAATCTCTTTTACATGGCAGGAAAACGCTTCCCTCTTCCTCGCATCGTCTTGGGACATCACTACTTGAACGGAGTAATCATTTATCAGCTTTCCATTTTCGTCTAGAGCAGCAATGCTGATTTTCGTAACGTTGTTTACAAAAAGTAGGACTTCAAACAACTCTTTCTTCAGATTTTCCATCATCTCATCTAATTTCTCCTCGGTGACCGAAGTCTGACATATCTGTGATTCTCGAGCCATTGCCTCAGATTTTAAGGGAAACCTAAACATGGTTGCATTCTGTACGGGAAACTGTTCCTCGAGATAGCATGGAAAAACATCTGGAAACTTTTGCCTCAACATGTCAATGTTCTTGAACATTCTACCGGGTCTTGCTTCACTCGAGTGGGGAATGTACTTGCAGTGTGGGTCCAAAACACAAAGAATATCTCCAATTTCCTCGCTCTTTGATATGAAGGACGGGACATCAGTCAGCTGGTAGACAGCATTGAAACCGACACCGTACTGGCCAGTCTTGTTTGGATCATCGCCTTTGCTGCCCTCACCAAGGTTACATATACCTTCAATATCAGCATTCGTGAATGGCTTGTTGTTGTACACACACAGTGCAGGACCTTGTAGAGGTTTCCAAGTATCTTTGAACACTCTTTTATCTGGGTGCTGCCTAGGATCTTTGATGAAATAGATCTCAGTTGCTTGAGCATCATCGGCATTTTGTAGAAGCTCTTTCAAAACTTCTTTCTCGCCCTGATACCCTGTTAGAATGCGCTTCAATCGATTTGTTAGTTTTTCTTTTTGTCCAAAGGGTAATCCAATGTCATGTTGTTGCAAGGCTTCGTCCCTTCGTGTTTTAACAGCCAGTTGTTCACAGGTTGACCAAGGGATTTTCTCATGGACAAAAAGTTCGTCTGGATCATCAGGCATCCATGGACATTCCTTGAAGCAAAGTTCAACTACGTCGCGCATGACTTTCGTAGAATCTGGAAGATAAACACAGTCCAATTTGTCCCGCACCTCACATGCATCAACACAAGCTCTTTTGAAGGCATCAGCGAGTTGATTCGCCATATTAACAGCCACCTGCAGGGTCGTCTCATCAAGTTGTTTCGTATTAAACTGCAGTTTAATTGCGGAAAGACTTGAAATATAATCTGTTGCCTCAAATTGCTTCCTCACACCAGAAAATTTCATGATCTTCGGAAAGCGAAGGCTTAAATTCGCTGGAAGTTTGAAGAGGTATGGTGAACAATCAGCGCTTACTTCAAAAGCGACACGGGATGCAGAGGTGAACATCTTATCTTTCTCCAACAGAATGAACTTCATTCCGAGCAGGAACTGCTTTGTTGAAGGCACCAGGCTGTCCATTTTGTCTTGTAGATACGAATAGGCTTCGGAGCAAACGCGAACTACTTCTTCATACCCATTTCGATCAAGTGTGTCGATTTTGGTGGAGATGGCCCTTTCAAGTTGCTTTAACACGTGCTCTGCAGTGACCTTTTTGTCTTCTAGCCGCAACAGTTTCCGCATCTTCTGGGGGACTTCCAGATCAATAATCGGTTCAGTACAACAGACAAGGTACATCTTATCCATAAGATAAACGTTCTTTGGTGCGACCAGAGGACTCCTTCCACTACGAAATTCGTCACCTTTCCAAGGAAGTGGGAAAGACTCTGGTTTTTGCAGAACCGGCAGAAATTGTGCTTTTAGAAGGCGAGTCAACACTGGTCTGGGTGGTGATTTTCCCGTGCGCTTCAGTTTCTTCTCTACGAAATCTAACAGCACTTTGGCACGTTCGATAGCTGCCTTGCTGTTCCCTGCATTCAGCCTCTGGACACTCTCTGCTCTTTCCGCAATGTCTTCCCAAGGAAGATCACTGGACTTCATCCCCAGTTCTTCAAGTTTCGTCAGTACTTGAGGGTGGAGAAACGTATCTTCTTTACCGCAGGGAAACCTTTCATCGTCACCGCAAAATAGAAAGGAAGCTTCTTGCTTGGGATTTATTAGCTGACTCGGGCACTTCAGCGCATTTCCATTTGGTGATACTGGAATGCAAGCATGCCTCATAATTAGCTCGTTGAAATCTTGACTGTTGCGTTTCAAGGCGTACAACACTAGCCTATTTCTCTCATTTGCAGGAATTTTCAAAATGTTAGGGAAGAAGAGATCGCGGAAAAGGCGGGTCTTGTCGTATGTGTTGGCTTTTATCTTTTCTCCTAGGCGACAACGAAGCAATGACTGGAACACCTCAGCTGGCACGTCAATGACCACACGACCGTTTACCAATTGCTGTAGGACTGCAAACGAAACGTTGCCTATCTCGGGATCGCCACGGATATTAGGATCAAGGAATACGACTTGAGAGATGTCTGTCCATCTACGTCCGTCTGAGAACAAATGATGACTTCCACTGGTAATTTGCTCGTAGAATGACTTCAGAAAGGGCCAACAATCTTCGCATACGTTGCAAGCTCTTGGCCACAGTGAATGGTATGCATATAAACTATCGCCTGGAATAATTTTCTTCACATCCTCAAGAAGCTTCAAAAAGGCAGAAACTACCGAATCGTGCAGGAGAACATTATTCCACTCCACTCCGCAGCACGTCTTGTCGTCTTCAAGTTTCTTCTGCAAGTGGCGTCTGTTAGAAGTCACTGCAAATGGTCCATTTATGTGTACAGGTAGGCCACTATGGATTGGGAGGGGAAGATAACAGAAAATTGTGCCACTGTGGGCCAAACCCTCGACATCCTTAACAACAGGTAGGGGCACAAAATTGCCTGATCCTCTTGGCTCCAACTGGGCGGCTACTCCAGCGGATGGAAGAAGACTGGGGTCATTCTTGGAAAATTGCAATGCCTGACCATTGCCCATTGAGGAAACAACAAGCCAAGTTTCGCACTCTTCACAGAAACGTTCGTGAAGTTTAAAGAATTTCAATCCAGATTCAGTGACACTGCCGTCAACGTTGACTATCATAGAAGATTCAGGAAACACAAATGGTTCAGCTACATGACTTCTTGCTTTCTTTGCAACTTTTGAAGATGCCTGAAGGAAGTTGCACTGCTTAAGCAAATTCTGTTTGTCTGCATCTAATTTCATTGCAGTGACCGGAAGTGTGACCGGGACAGACAATTTCCTCATTATTCCTCCTTCCAACATTGATTTGGTAAACTGAAACATCAGTTCGGGTGGTAGACCTTGACCTGTCGATTGTGAAGTCCTGTGCACTTCCAAATGGAGAACATTCTGAGTAAAAAGAAGCAAGGACTTGCCTCTGTCAAGCAACATTTGTAGAAGCTGCATCACTTCTTGGTCGCTATAAAACAATTTTTTGATTTCGCTCTTTGCCGCCTGTTCTCTCGTCCTCAACGGAAAGCGAAAAAGTGTGCCATCAAATGAGTTGTCTTCTTTGTCTGGGTGAAGATTACAACCAAAGATGCCATTAAACGGTTTGAACTGATCTCTAAACTTGCGCAGTACCTTGACGTCTTTGTTCAAATCAACTCTTATTCCTGGCTTCCTGTTGTTCTTGATGACTTTTCCAAGGTACGAAGTGTGGGGATCAAGTATCACAAAGTAATTCCTGCTGACAAACATGGGCACATCAGTCAGATTATACACTGCATTGAAGCCAAGTCCAAATCGTCCAATTGTTTCAGTGTCATGAACTTTCGTCGCTTCATTCAGTCTTGTCACGTTTATGAAGTCTTCATCTTTGAATGTTGCGTCGTTGTACACCCACAAAGCAGATCCCTGGCAGCCACTCATGTTCTCGTCAAATAAACATGTTAATGCATCGTCGTTGGTTCTTTCGTCGTACAAGAATTTGACTTCAGTGGCACCAGCATCGTCCGCATTTTGAATGAGCTCTTTTAGTACTGCAAATCCATCTGTATAGTCCTCTAATAGACGATTCAGTCGCGTGGTGAGTCTTTCCTCTTGTCCAAACTCCTCCCATAAGAGCGGCTCGTCCGCCATTAAGCATCGGATGACAGTTTGGGCGGAGTCAGCTTTCCTATTAAATAAACATCTTAGGTGACATTTCACAGAAGACGAAAGTTATACTATAAACTACACTCAGTTTTTAGTTTCAGTTAAAATCGAAATTTCTAAACAGTAATTGACGCTGCTCACTAAGATATTTCCCCCAAAAAACCATCAGCGTTAACGACTTTTTAAGGTCCTAAAATAAATAGATAATTGAATATATTGATATTCAAACCCTATATTTAATTAGGTTTTTTCGCTCAACAACTGAAATGAAACCGTTCTGCTATCTAGTTTTCTGTGCTCCAAAGATTTGTATTCATAACATGGTTGGAGAACTGTTTCAGATACTGTTCTCAGCCAAAAGAAATCAAATCACTTCAAGAAGTAAATGAGAGAAGTACATGTGAAATACATGGGAAATGCATGCGAAATCTCTAACCCATGTGCAACTCTATATGGTGAAACAAATGCACACCAGAAAATTTTGAGTTTCATATGCATGTGAACTTCTCTCCTAGTGTCTGAAACTGGAAGTGTATTAATCAAAAGAAAAGTGTCAAAAATAAAACATTATTCACCTGCCGTGTGAAAAAAAAGAGAAACAAGTGTTTCCCAAGTGTGAAATTTCATATGGTTGAGAGAGTTTCAAATGCTAAGAAAATTACACACGTTATAATGTGAAAATATGTGTAACATTCTCCTTGATAACTAGTCACATAAAACATCAGCTAATTCCTCGTGTTTATGTCTGCGAGGTGTACGAGCTAGCTAATGGTTCCATTTTGAGTTCCCTAGCATTCATATTTCGAGCTATAGAAAAATAATTGGCCAGAGTCATCCAAAATGTCGCCGGCCCGTATAATTCATCAACAATGTAAGGAGCGTCTTGATGAGCCTGATGAACGTTAGGAAGGATTACCAAAGTTAAAATACAAGGGATCTAAATCAAAGTAGGATTCATATATGCACATTCTTTCCCAAAACAAAGACTGTCAGTACATTCGCCTTTTGACAGCTTAACTTATAAGGAAGCTCGCATCAGTTCTTTTGGTCTTGGGGTGTGCCAGTTGAAATCAAAATTTCCTGTAGAAGACAAGCCTCGATTTCCTTGACTCTAAAAATATTGTCGAGGTATGATCAAAGATTATTTTCTCATTGGTTTCCAAGCAACTGCTGTTACCATAGCAACGGTAATGAGTGGACGCCCATTTTGAAAAAGGTCAATTATCTCGAAATCCAGTCAGACACTTTATAAGGAAACTTAGGGAGTATAAACCACTCAAGTCCCACAACTTGCAGGCCGATTTAATTAGGAAATAAAATCTGTAAGAGCGTTTTCAAGAAACAATTGCTTTGAATTTCACAAATTATATATTTGTTATTTGGTTCTGTTTCAGCTCTTATAACATATCATTACTGCGGTTCTGGAGAATAGTTTCAGTGGATTTCCTTTCTCTAGATTTGTTTTTGGAATATTTCAAGGTAAAACCTCTAATCTCCATTTTAATCAGACCCCATGTCAGATATACTTTTACTTGCAATTTTCGAGTTCTGCACGCAACAATGACACTTAGTTTCATCGTGAAGAAGTGACTGATTAAATGCCCAAAACCCTGGGTTCTGGGTTTTGAGTTCTGCACTTTTAAAGTGAATAAAAATAGCAGAGTGGTCCGTTTCAGGAGCGAAAGCGACTGTGCATTTGTTGGTCAGGTTCATTAGCTGCCTGGAAATTAGAAAATAATCGAGACGACATTGTATCTCAAAAGACTTATTTCTCCACGTAAACTTCTCTTCGTTTGGGTTTTGTTGCTTCCAGATGTCAGTTAGGTCATACATATTACATAATATATAAATTTCTTGAATTACTGGTATTTTCCGGGAGAAAGGATTGCCGCCCTTCTTATCTATGTCAGTCAGACATCCCGTCTAAAATTATGTATCTACGGATTTGTTTTTCAATCTTGAAATTTAATTTAATTTTGGATGAAAGAGAGGAATCGGGCAATCGGGCAATCGGGCAATCGGGCAGTCGGGCAATCGGGCAATCGGGCAATCGGGCAATCGGGCAATCGGGCAATCGGGCAATCGGAAAATCGGGGAATCGGGGAATCGGGGAATCGGGGAATCGGTGAATCGGGGAATCGGAGAATCGGAGAATCAGGGAATCGAGCAATCGGGCAATCGGGCAATCGGGCAATCGGAAAATCGGGCAATCGGAAAATCGGGCAATCGGAAAATCGGGCAATCGGGCAATCGGGCAATCGGGCAATCGGGCAATCGGGCAATCGGGCAATCGGGCAATCGGGCAATCGGGTAATCGAGGAATCGGAAAATCGGGAAATCGGGCAATCGGAAAATGGGGCAATCGCGAATCGGGGAATCTTTAAAACGGGGAATCTTTAAAAGCGGGAATCTTTAAAAGCGGGAATCTTTTAAAAACGGGAATCTTTAAAAGCGGGAATCTTTAAAACGGGGAATCTTTAAAAGCGGGAATCTTTAAAATGGGGAATCTTAAAAAACGGGAATCTTTAAAGGCGGGAATCTTTAAAACGGGGAATCTTTA
>Ga0126338_10001193_pt1 | contig 16415 bp, 11 predicted proteins | sample OrbCmetagenome_2_FD_92529 | JGI IMG/M metagenome (GOLD analysis project Ga0126338, IMG submission 92529) | Coral microbial communities from Petempiche,Puerto Morelos, Mexico - Orbicella C C metagenome | ecosystem: Host-associated > Invertebrates > Cnidaria > Coral | place: Petempiche,Puerto... | reverse complement strand
TAATTCACGACGATTAAGCAAACTGAAAGTTCATCTCCAGGGTAAAATATAAATAGTAGAACCAAGGAGGTAAGACACCAAGAAACAGTTATGTTTATTTCAACAGGGAAATGTTTAAAAATAAATTCGGTAAGTGTAGCATGTTCGTACCATCCATCGACATCTTCACTCGTAACATCGAGAGAACTCAGCCGTAACAGGTGTTACGGGTTACGGCCCTTAATGACAGCCCTGCTGGCAAGTTATTTTCATCGCATGGCCTCCATTTGTCAAATTTCTCACTGTACCCTTTGAAATGAATTTTACCCATGTTTCTCACTTTGTCAACCTGTGTTATCTCCACTGGATAAATATTCCTGTCCATAGCTTTTAATTTCTTGTAATTCTTGGGCTTAGCTTCTGCAAATTTGTCAATAAATCTCTTCGGAATCTTACATTCCCGCTTCGCTCTGTTGTCCACCAAATTTGGCTGGTTAGACGGACTTCTAGACGCAGTTTGTGGGAAAAAAATTACGGACAAATAGATCACTTCAGTTTTATCTGACTAGAAGTATTCACATAAATGAGGCAAGGATTAAAATCAATTTTTCTTCTAATCTTGAGCTGTCAAACTTGTTAACCCATTGCCGCCTGTAACTGCTGGTGTGAAAAACCCCTCCGTTTCCCTGTGCCGCCTGTAGACCACTGAAAAAAAGCATGTGGGGACAATTGTCCTTCCTCTCGTCCCTGAACGTTTTGGTATTGTCCTTGAGGACAAATAAACCAATCAGAATGGACTTTCAGAGCGTAATTTTAGAGGACTTTAAGGGTCCTAGAGAGATGGTGGTTCTTAAAATTGTGCGCTAGAAAAGTGCAGGTAATCATGGCGGGTTTGGGGGCCAAATCTTTTAACTTCCAAGGTGTTGTTTTCATTCCTAACACAGAAATTACTGCTTCGGGATTTAACATAGAAAGGAAAAAGACAAATCAATGTTTAGTTGGCCTCAGAATGGAAGGTCAAGGAGTACAGAGTCCTCAGACCTTTCTGGTGAAGAACTTTTTATTCCTGCAACTGCTGCGAAAACATGATCAAAGCGCTTTCAAGTATGTTTTGAATACAGATCACACATTTAAAGCAGCTTTTTGGACTTAAGAAACATAAATGGTAATGTACAATATTACTTTGAAGTTGAAAATGACTGCAAAAGTGGTCAGTAAAAACTCCAGCTTTGGCTTCCATATGTGCAGGGAAATATTTTGCAAGAAGGAAGAAAATTTCAATGGCTGACTTAAAGGCAAGAAGCACAAACAGAGAGTTGAACAAAATAAATGCCAGGCATTTTAGTGGAGCAGAACTTGAAGTACTACTAAACAGTTGAATTTTTTGGTCATTGCCCTTCTTTTGTTTTTGGTTAACGAGACCACTATTGACCACTTTGTCCACTAAACTGGCAAAGCTTGAAACATAAATGCACTAGTTATTTATTGCTCAAATATTTTGAGTCAAGTGCTATTTTTTTTTGACTCAGTGGTGTACATGTGCCCTTTCAGTACCATGTGCAAATATTTTGAATTTTGTTTATGTTCTTGTTAGACTGTATTTCAGTTGTTACTTACATCAAAAGAAGCACTTTCTGCACCCTGAATGTTTGCAGTAACATTCACTGTGGCCTTCTTCTCAATTGCTTTTTCAAAATGGTGATTAATATATTCCCCCTCCTCATGATCATCAGAATATTTGCTCTCACCTAGAACTTAAAGAGAGTTAAGGCAATTCCAATTTAGATACAAGAATTTGTCCAATAGTTAACAATTTAGTGCCAACTTACAAACATCACTTACAATACATTAACCTGCTTACAATACTTTGCATTACATTACTTGCTTACAAAATCTTGAAATCTTGAAGTTATGGATCTAAATTAATAATAATAAATCATTTGTTACTATTGATAGACCGGCCAGCCTAGACTAGCATAGCTATTTGCGGGCCAGTCCAACTGTAAAATGTAGATTTATCAAGAAATAAAAAATGATGATGATGATGATGATGATGACAAATTTGATTGGTAGTTCAGTAAAAATCTTGGGTCCTTGATAGTGAAAGCTCTTCTTCCCAAATTCAAGGTGAACTTTAGGGAGTTTCACTGATAAACCATTGTTCCTTGTGTTCTTAGAGTGAAGTGATCTAATTCTTGTCAATGTCTCTACCTATTAGACAAAAAAGTATTGAATTAAAAAATCTACTTGTAGCAACACTTTCAGTATTGACTATTACAGTATTCATTTGAATTCTACTGAAAGGAGTTGGTAACTTATCCTCATGAGATGTGTGTTGCTCATACAGTTGGATAATATTACCCCATTGTTGTTGCTAATACATTGCAGTGGAAAAAATCCGAAACTTTGCAGCCGGGTACTTGAAGGGAGGAGATCGAGTTGAGCATCATCTGCTTCTAATTTTTGGCCTATCTGTTGTCATGTGACTCACTGGTTGACCTCATCGCAGACTTTTCACAGAGAAAACTGTCACAAGCTTCCTCGTTTTGCCATGTTTGATCAGTGGAAGTAAATGCATGGGAACGGCATTCATGCAAACCCAGACCTCATTTAGGTTTCAACAGTTTTTACAGCTTGTTATGAGTAACAATTTACATCATGAAATCTTTAAGAATATACCAAGCAGTAGATGTTTGACACCTGTAACACTCTTTGTCAATTTCACAGAGTTCTTATTCATCTTCCTTGATATCAGAATAACACCGTTTTCCACTCAAACCTTGTGAGATGTAAAGGCTCGGCACCATCTTGGTTTTGCTTGATTTGCCAAGAGAAGTAGATCAACTTTCTCTGGCTGTAAACTGGTTTCCTGCAAATTTCCTCTTTTTCTTCTTTGAATGGAACTTTCTGAACATTTTGGGAAACCAAGCAGCAGAAAAATGAACTAGAAATGTACTTGGGACGAGTGAGTCACACTTGCCAACACAGCAACAATCACACAATTGGTTGGTCAGTGTATCTTGTGAGACCACGCAAACTGGTTGCCCCAGACCCCCCTCGAGTAAGAATCACTTGTTTTGTTTAAAAGCAGTTTATTGGTATGAAAATAACATTTTTTGCCTTGGAAATGAAATAACATTGTTCAATTATTCTAAAAGCTTCTATAAGGGGACAAAAAGGGAAAAAAAAATATCAATCCAGTGGCTTCTCTACTGCTTAAAAATATAAATATTGCACTTTTTGACAAAATTGAGGTTTTACTCATGAATAATAGATGAGGTCTAAGGGTTGGTGCCTATTAGATATTATTGATTTATTGAATTGAATCTATAGTAGTGAAAAAAGGTAATTGTATGTGTCAGTGAAAACAAAAGAATTAAAAAAAATTGAAAACGAAAGCCAGTAATGTTGGTTTCCAGTCTTAATCTGGATCCTTACAAGATATGACTTAAAATGGCATTAAATGGTCAAACAAAACAACAGATAAATAACAAAAAGTAAATTATTCATTTTGAGTAAAGGATGGAGTTCTAGGACCTCAATCAAATCTCAATACAAGTAATTTTCTTTGTTGGATTAATTTGTTCCACTAAAAATGAAGTCCTTTATTTGGTGTACCAAGTGTTTAAAAATAACTTGAAAATACTTATTGTTATGAATAAAATTCTGACATGCATGGCAAAGTATTTACCTCTCAAAGTAGACTGAAAATCAATGTTTAGCCAATGGAAGAACGGCAAATCAAGGTCTGCTTTCTTTACAAGCTCCAGCACAATCTTTGGACTGTTTTCTACACAAGTCTTATGGTCAAAGATAGCACCTAGGAGATGGCAAAGAACTGTGAAGCATCCTTCCAAATCATCAGTAGTAGATGCTCTGGGCAGCCAGTGCAACAATCACCTCTCTGCTTATTCCCTTGATCTTCTTGATTGGTCTAGAATTTAATCAAAAGAGAAATAACTGCAATGATTAGAAAGACTGCCAACTACAAAATATTTAAATTGCACATCCTGTGGAATGGACTGATTTATTTCTACCTGTTTAAAACCATGGTCGAGTAGGCTCTATTGAAATGATACCAAGTTGTGGCGTTCTCTAGGACTAAGTCAAGCATCTCATAAAATGTGTCATGAAAGGTTCTCTTCGCTCGGACTACATCCATCGCTTGCCTTATGCCAGTTGTAAACCGAACATACAAAGCTAGCCAGTGTATGTGGTGGGACTTTGCACGGAGTGCTTTTGTTGCGGTCGCAAAGCTGGCCATGGCACGAGTGGCAAAGGCAGGAAGGATTTGGTGAGGAGTCTAATCTTTTCATAACACAATTTTGTATGATGGATTAATTTGATCCACTAAAAATGAAATCCTTTACTTGGTGTACCAAGTGTTCAGATATCGCTTGAAAATAGTTATGAATAAAATTCTGAAATGCAAGTAAATTGAAAACCATTTTCATTGCCTGTTACTATCAATTGTATTCTATGGCGTTAGGCAATGTCAGTTGGAGAGCTAAGGAAGAAAGCAAAAGACAGGCAACAGTGGTGGTCTCTGAGGTAACCAAAATGGCCATGTCAAGGGACTCTTGCTAGAAGTGTTTTTCATGTACAGTTCTCTTGGTAGCCCAAATAAAGGAGGCAAAGTTGTTTAATAGCTTTGGTTGGTCTTCTAAACGACGATGACATTGCTGTTGATGGAATAAGTGACCTCAGATGAGACTGTATATTTGGTGAGCTGTGGGTATAGAGAACTTATGGGTGGAACAAAAAGGTTGCAAATGGTGTAGCTGTAAGAGAAGGCTGGATTGAATTCTCTTGTATTTTATGATTCACGAAATGTCATGTCACCAGGAAAGCTTTGTGATCAAGTGGTGAATAAGCACCATTTGGAAAAATGGTATGTTAAGGGTTGTTGACAAGCTATTGTTTGGATGAATACAAAAGAGGATCATTTCTTTACAAAGTGATATGTGTAAAGCATTTATGGTAACATGCACATTTAATCAACCCAAAATTCTCTACAATCAAATGCATTTGACTAGCTAGAAAAACTAGTTTTATAACAAACTTTTGGTGTCACCTATAGCAAAATTTAAATACACCAACCAACAAACAAAACTAATTTTAAAGTATAAAGAGGTTAAGTTGCTATCCAGCGAGCATTTTCACAAGAGGTGGCAGTACAAATTATGATAACTTAATAACTATTTGTGAACAAATAAAAACTTACTAGGTACCACTATCAATCTAAACTGAAATGATCATTGTTAAATATATTGAAAGTATTACTAATATCCACTGGAAAAGGTTAGTGAATGGCAAGGCAATCTTTGCTGGTACATGGTTTTACTTTGACAGCAACGTTAGTGAATGTTATCTCAGTGATGAGGTAGGCATCGTTCCCCTGCTGTTAGGAATGATTTTTCATTGCATAATGGTGACTGGCAGAGCCCACAGTGTTCCTCAATTGGGAAGAAAATCACTGGCTATCCTCCTGAAACTCCAATACAGTAAGGGAATTTCCTTATCTCATCTGCAAGCAGAACTGTTGACTGTCTTTCTACAGAAGAATTTATACATGTAGAAGTAGATGCAGCAAATGCAAGTGTAGATGATGCAGCCTAGAAAGATGTGGATCAAGGAGCAGAACTAGAAACTAAACATGTAGTTAATCCAGATGATGATTATGATGGAGGCCTGGCACTGCTTTGGCAAGGACACAGATGACGATTCACAGGAAGTATTGGATGAAGGAGAAGTGGAGATTGATACCTGAGGCCTGTGAAGTGAGGCCAGAAGGAGGTAAAGATGTAGGCAGCAAGACCTAACAGAAAAACCTTTTGCTTTAACTGCATAGCTGGAACAGTCTGAACCATGTTAAACCTTCCCACTTTTGTCTTTCTTGTTTATCTTGACATGACAGAAACAAAGTGGGTTGCTTGTAGTGGCCAGTCCAAACACACCAAATGATTGTTTGGACACTTGTACTACTGATGGTGTGTTGGAGGGTAGAGACGACAAAATCCCTGTCAATTCCTGACAAATCAACTCACCGCATGGATAGGACTCCCAAGACTAGTGTATAAACACCCAAAGGGCCTGCATTTGTGGTATTCTTAGCCAGCTTTATGTGGTCACACTGGTATGCTTTAACCAGACCAGTGTTCACATGGATGGACCAAGAAAGCTTGTAGTACTCCCTGGTGCAAAGCCAAATTTCATGTGCAGTTGTGACAAAACACCGGTCATTTCTGCCAGTCTGACAGGAAAACAAACCCTCCCATATTTCGCCTATCCATCTGTTTGTGAATTAAACTTAAGTGTGGTATCTAGTGCATGCCAATTGTGGTGAGTGGCACTTTGAGCAATAAAGGTTAGTTCAGCAGAGAAAACAGAAGTGCCAAAATGTTTATGCACAATGAAAAACATGAAAAACATGAAAAACCTCAACATCACTTACGCACTGAAAAACCATTCAAGAATAAAATCTTTAAATGTTTAGATGTTACTAAAAATTGTTCTAACTAAAATTTGGAAAGGCACTGCAAAGTATTTGTGTGTCTTAAGTGGTTGAAAACTAATGTTCTGTCCTGTTATTGTCAAGTGTTATTCTATGACCTCAAGTAATGTCTTGGTATACTTGCTAGATGTAGTTGCCTGTCATAATGGTTTGTCCATAGATTTTCATTAGTGTTGTAGCTCGTGTGCTTGTAGGACCCCTGGAACTATGCCTTCCTGCCCCCAGCAGGTTCGACAATGCTGGACAGGTCCAGGATGAAGAGCCGGACATGGGTAGTTTCCCTTCACGTGTGACAACTTTACCCAACACGAAACCAAAATTGTGGCAGTGAGAATTAAATGATCCAGACAATTGGACCCATTGCAGTTGATAGTTAAACCAAATCAGGAATCAGCATCTTAACAGCTGAGTTTCTGTTGCCAAAAGAAATCTGTCAACAGACAGTAGAAAAGGAGATGTAGCTGAGGAGAGCTAAGGAAGATAGCAAACGACAGGAAGTATTCCCAGTCACAAGTCATGGCCTTAGGGCACAAAGATGACTGAATAAGTGTGTGGATTTAACTCCAACCCTTCAATAATGATGTTATTGTTTGAAGTTGAAGCAATTCCAATGTGTTACTGAATCCTTCAGAGAGCTGTTGGAGGGGTATGGGGTACTTTTGTACTTCAGGTGACTGCTGTATAAGTGAGGAAACATGTAAGAGCAAGAGTTAACAAGAGCATGTTTGGCTGGTAGCTCTCTGTCTCAAGGCAATGTTTTAGTAGCTCTTAATTTTTCTAGGTACACGTGTATGTTTATTTAAGCCTGAGGGATGAAAGTAGATATTTTGAAATCTTTCAACCTGGCATAAGCTCTCTTCATGCAGATTCTTGCTGTAACAAAGGATTTTTTTGCCTTTGCCTCACTTTTGTTGAAGACACAATTATTAAGAAAAGGTGGTATGTTGAATAAAACACCATTTGGCAGAATGTCTTGAATAAGAAAGACCTTGTCTGTCTGAATCATGTTCCTTGCGGCAAGATGATTTAACAGGCCTCATTGTTGCACTATGGCCTTGTCAGATATTGACCCAGGGTACAGTTTGCTTACAAATGTAATTATGGCACTTGGTGTAACTCCAACAATAGTACCCCTGTAGCTGGAATATGAAGCATTCTGTTGACCTATTAATGCCTGAGCTGCAACCTTCACATCACTACAGTTGATGACAATTCTTCAGGAGGTAAACCACGAAAAAGAAGATGGTGCATTCAAAGTATTTTTATCTCTTGATGGAATGGTTATCTTGATTTCTTGAAACAAAATAGAATGCAGAACATGAATAAAAGCGGTGACAATATTTGCAATTCTTGACACATTGCATCCAAATAGCTGGGCAAGGTGCAGTTTGGTGTAATTCTGCCTGTGTTTCATTACAGTTGAAAAGGAAAACGGAAGTTAAGAAAAGGAGGAAATGGGTATTATTTTCAATTTATGCCTCCTCTTTCAAACCCCTGTCTAGTAACAGATTGTTGTTATATAGCATAAAATATTTAGCTGACATCACTCACTGCACTCTCTTGGAATGGAAGACAGAAGTCTTCTCACATCCTTCAGATCGGCATGGAAAGCTCTCTTGATTAGCCTGATCTACCTCGTGTGTTTGCTGTACCAAACTGGCTACTTCAGAATGTACCACATATGTCTCCACATGTTTTCTGCAAAGTTCAGGCAACCACTGCATTTTTGTTTCTTTGACTGGATTTCTCTGCATTCATTTCAGTGGATGATGGTTTCTCTGGAATTATTGGGTAGAAGATGAGTCCTTTCCCACGACAACAAAACTTATGTCTTGGGGTTTTCAGTTATGCATCTTATTCAGCTTCATCGAAATGTGACCTTGACCTCCTTGAGTGATAATCAAGACAGAATAACGGCACTTATTAAAAACAAAACTTTGAGATTACATTGACTGTAAGTAATTGTCAAGACTGTTTCTTGACACTCTAATTTCCCTGCAAATTAGACAGATGATCTGGAATGGATTAAGGAGATTCATTTCCAAATGACTACTTCCCTCCAGCCTTTGGCTTGTCAAACTAATGGGAACTGAGAATCTTCTTCAATTAACTGATCACACTGGGCATTGTGTTCTACATCTAAAAGCCATGTGATCATTTTCCTCTATTATCATGAAGCCCCATTTCTCTTTTCAGCTGTTCGGCAATAACTTCCTTGGTATGCACCACTCATTTACCTCTACAATTGGAAGTTCTGGAGCACTTGCCTCTAGCTTGACCTCAATGGTTAACTTATAATTATCTCTAAGCACATCAATTGCAGAATGAAGGCTGCTGCAAGCTCTTTCCTCAATTTTCGCCTTGACCACTTCATTGCCTACATTGAGTGGAAACTCATATGACACACAAATAAGTTCTTTGTGAACATAAAAAATATTGGCAACTTTGGAAGTAAAATCACTTGTCATTTTACTGTCCACATGGACCAGTTTGGAATTTTCTGAAGAGAAAGTCCCTATGTTCTACACTCTTGCTATCACTGAAACCCAGAGTGTTTTTCAAAGACAGGTTTTTCCTTGATAAATGGTACTGTTAGAGTTAATTTTGGGACTTCCCCTTCAAAGCTTTCAACTCGGACTGTAGTTGTCGGATACATTTCTCCTCCTCTGGATGACGTTTGATTTCTTTGCATAATGTCACAGACAAACACAGCAGAAATTAGCAAATAACTTTATCATGTCCTGCTGAGTGACAAACTGAACTGGCTTCTTGTTTCCCAAGGTAGTAGTGGCTAGCGGTTTGCAGCTATTTTGAAGTTCGGACAGTTCACTTTGCTTCTTTGCTACTGCCTGTCTGACATCTTGCTTTTCTTTTGAAAGTTTCTGGAAGAATTTATCTGTGGGAGACCTGTACTGTTTATCAGCTGTGTCAGCAGCATTGTCAGTTCAAGACATTTTGCAGCTGAAAGAGATTTTGGTTTGTTAGCCAAGGGTAAACATCTTGGTAGATTTTGGAGACGGGGATGGAAAATTCCAAGAACGCTTTTGTGAAACGCAGTGCTTGGTGCCATGTGGTGTTATTGCCAACTTGTTTACTTTGAGTTGAATGACTTTCAGATTTTCTCGCATTGAAGCTCTCTCCATTTCAGTCATGTCAATAAATGAATCAAGATCTTGTACTGGTAGGTCAATCCAATCTTCTCTGTTGTTCGGCAGCGCCATCTTGTCTTTTTCCCGTGTAAACTTGGGAGTCGCAGACAAAGCCACTAGATGCTTTGGCGCAAACCCACGCTTTGATTCCACGCTTAACAGGCTTCATCGGCATATTGTTTCATTCCAAGCCGTCCCTTAAACTTTACCATCGCTTCGTCGACAGATAAATCTTTTTGCGCTCTCAGTTCCATTTTACAACATTGAACGACGTGATCAAGAACAGGGCGAACTTTGAACAATTTGTCATGTCCAGGATCTTCACGAGGAACTTGATTTGCATTATTATTTAAATGAAAATACTCGGACAATTTGTCAAAGCGATTTCTCGATGTCACTTTTTGAACGAAAGGGACGCCAATGAGTGGATCCTCACTCCAGTAAAGGCGAGTTGCAGGCAACCTTTTGATGCCGAACAGCATGTGAAGACCGATAAAGGCTTTCGTTTCATCAAGCATTGTGTCATACCATTCATGGTCGGGCTTCGTAGCGATACATTCCTGTGCATAGCAGTTCGTTTCAGCGACAATTTGTTCTATAAGTTCTTCTGGAAACATCAAATAAAAGAAATCGATTGCAGTTCCATCTTCTGCAACTCCAGAAGTTGGGCCAGTAGCCTCAGTGAATGGGGAGACCTCAACAGGGTTTGGGTTTTCGTTCCACGTTTCTTCTTCGTCTTCTTCCTCTTCAAAGTCTGAAAGGTCTCCAGTAGAAACAGAAGAGACTGAAATATCTGACTCCAAGTCACTCTGATTTCTAGCTTCAAATCTTTCTCGTCTCCAAGCAGCAACAGTTTCTCTTTCTTCTTCGTCAAATCCCAAGAACACGTCCTCTTCAACTTTGCTTTCGCTAACGGCCGCCATCAAACTTCAGTTGCGATTTTCATCGTGATGCTCAGTGAAAGCTTGTCATGTTTGACACGTAAAATGAAAGCTAAAACTCTTTTCTATTGGTTGAAAAACAATGGAGCAGCCTAGCAACAATCTAACAGGTCTTTTGATTGGTCAGAATGAAGGTAGGTTTCAGAGTGCCAAATGGCACTCTAGGGAATAAGATGCAGTCACGCAAGAGTGCCATATGGCACTATCGGGGCTTAAAGGGTTAACAAATAGGATTCTTCAGCAGAAAGCTTTGGACCTAAATGGCACATACCTTGATCACAGTACCATAGAACAAGGGAAAAAAATGTAAGGATTGCACCAACAGTAAGGGCACTGCAGGAACCGTAGAGTGGAATTTTCAACCAATCCAGTGGATCAGTAGATCCATGAATACTCTGTGTGGGGATTAAATTCACTCCATGTTGTGTGGCTTAGCTTGGTCGCAATGCTGGAGAGCAAGGCAAGAAAAAAATTATATTAAAAATTATTGCATCTATTATTACATCTACTGTGAAGTGATTAATTAATCAATGCCTTACAGCTAACTGGCATTTCTGAGGCCTAGCCTCAGATCCAAAGTTGCAAGTTTCAAACTCAAGAATGAATGCTTTGTATTTCCTTCCAGATACCACAGACCATGATGGAAATAGTAAAAGTAGCATCACTAGTGTTTTTGAATTGTTTTTTAATTAGCTTAAAAAAGACATATACATTAGAGAGTTTGTGAAGTGAAAGTCTTTAATGGTAACGTGGTTGCACAAAGATGGTGAGGTTGTCATCAATTGAAGCAGTTCTCTGAAAAAAGTATAAATGAAAGATAAGTCACTTTACTACAAATAATTGACCAAATTAAACTAGTACATATAAACTAGGAATAACATGATGAAACAATGGAAGCCAAATATTGAGATGCAAAAGCCTCCATATAAGTGAGGGCTTGTTACTGGGGGGCTGTGTGGCATCCACAATAAGGTAATCAATCAGTGCCTAACAGATAGGATTCCTCAGCAGAAACTTTGCCCTAACAAGCAGAAACCTTGGCTACAGTACCATAGAACAAGGGAAAAATCTAAGTATTGCCCCACAATAAGGGTATTCACTGCAATGACTGCAGATTGGAATTTTCAACCAATCCAATGGATCAGTCGATCCAGGAATACTCTGTAGGGATTAAATTCACTCCATGTTGTCTGGCTTCGCTTTATCTCAGTGCCACAGAGCAAGGGGAAAAAGGAAAGATAAGCACTGTACCAACAATATGGTAATCAATCAACGTCTGACAGATAGGAATTCTCAGCAAAAAGCTTTCAATTGCACCTAACTGGTATATACCTTGCTCATAGTGCCATAGAACAAGGGAAAAAATCTAAGGAAGGGTGTTCACTGCAGTGACTACGGATTGATGGTAATTTTCAACCAACCAAATGGATCAGTCAATCCAGGAAATACTCTGTACACCTCTAGAACCAAGTACCACAGAGCAAGGGAAAAAAATGGCTTAGAAACAGGATTCTTCAGCAAAAAGCTTTGCACCTAACTGGTATATAACTTGCTCACAGTACCATAGAACAAGGGGAAAAAATCTAAAGATCACACCCACAATAGGGGTGTTCACTGCAATAACTACAGATTGTAATTTCCAATCAATTCAATGGATCGGTTGATCCGGGAACAGCATGTGTAGGGATTAAATTCACAACATATTGTCTGGCTTTGCTTGATCACAGAACCACAGAGAAGGGGAAAAACAAATTTATATTCTGAAGGTTTGCACCTACTGTGAAGTGATCAATCAATGCCTTCCAGCTAACTGACATTTCTAAGGCCAGCCTCAAATTCAAAGTTGCATGTTTCGAACTCAAGACTTAATACTTTGTATTTCCTTCTAGATTTTGCAGACTATGATGGCAATAGTGAAAGCAGCATCACTCATCTTTTGAATTGTTTTTTGCCTAGCTTTTTAAACTTGCAGTTCTGTTGGTGAATCTATACTTCAAGCTTTTCTGCTTCAATAACTAGACTAAAAGCACACTGTATCATTCCATTAAGTGCAGAGCATAAGTACAGTAGGGTTCTGTTTGACCTTGAAGACTGCTACATGTAAATTACAATAAAAACAGCTGTTTCTAACAGAATTAAAATTTTCAATCCCATTCTATGACTAGTTTTAAATTCTATGTTTTTAAAAATAACAATTGTTTTTTATTAACATGTTTTTTAGGCTACATACAACAGTTAACGCTAACAGTAATACTAGCTACAACACTTACATTGACTATGATACTGACAACACTGACATTGCTTACAGATGTGCGAGTGCTATCCAGTTACAATGAATACTTAACAATACTCAAGTTAACCACTAATTAGAGTAGTTGTTTTCATTAGCTTATCCATACAACATATAAATACTTGCACTTATTTCAATATTTTGTAATCACCTAACTTTCCACAATATATAACACTGTGCAGTGTTTCTGCCAGACCGTGCCATTGTGAGAATCCTGCGTTGCAATCAGAGAAGGCCCCCAGAAAAACGAGACTAGAAGACTGCAGGCCTTTTATAAGAGTGCAGACTCAACCCAGGCATAGTATTTTAAAAGCCATCCCAAGGCTTGAAATTGCGACCAATACGGTCACCAATGCAACTAACATTTCATTCTTGCTGACCAAAAATTCTGGTTTAGTTGCCATGAAGGCGACTGCATTTCTTTGTGTTGACGATCAATAACGGTTATTTTGTCACACATGTCCCTCTAGAAAATCATATAGACAGATCTTTGCTTCTAAAACGTTCAACATAAGAAAAGAATTCAACCCATCCTTTTGCTTTGCTGTTTTCACAAGGTTTGTTATGTCACAAGCAATGGGGATTACTATTCAACCGAGAGCCTCTTACTTCACCTAACAGAGACAGGGAAAAATGCACTGGACATGAGCCTGAAAGTGGGCATGCTTTTCATTGACTTTCGGAAAGCTTTTGACACTGTGAATCATACCATCCTACTGGAAAAGCTAAAAGTCATTGGTATATCAGGTGACCTGCTTTCCTGGATTGATGATTACATGTGTACACGTAAGCAGTTTGTCCAAATATCAGGTTATCAGTGCGGGTCCAAAACCATCACATATGGAGTTCCCCAAAACTCAATATTAGGGCCCAAATTATTTTCAATTTTTGTTTACGACCTTCCAGAAGTGATAACTAGTGGTGACTTATTCATGTTTGCAGACGATACCACAATTTTTACAATTGGCAAGAACATTGACAATATCATCTTGACACTGCAGTCTATATATAAGACCAGGTGTACACCTGGTGTCACCTGGTGTTTTATTCAACTGCATTTGGTCAGGGGGTGAAATGAACAAGAACCATCTTCTCACTGGTGGATGTCCCTGCAGTGGTACCTACCCAAGGTAAGCATTGTTTCCCTGTATTTTTCAGGGTCCTTCCCAGCATGAACCAATTGAAAGGACAATAATAGTTTTGCTTGGCACTTTGGATAAACCCAGAGCCTTATACACCCACAGACTAGCTTGTTCCTCATGGCTACAAAAACATGCTTTTTCCTGGCACAACAGTACTTTACCGATGTCAAATTTGGGAAATCCCCTTTGTAAAGGTTAAAAAAATCTGACGAAAATGATGTCATATTCTGCAGCTCCTGAACCTTTTTCCCATGGGCCCAACCTACATGCCCTCCACACAACATGATCTTAGATTCCTGTTCATTGTTATAGGAGTATCTAAATCCCTTGGCTGAAGACAAATCAGCATCTTGCCAGTTGACTTCAACATTCATTCCCTCTTTAAATAAATCAATATCTTGAACTGTTAGGTCAATCCAATCTTCTCAGTCGTCCAGATATTTCAATGAAACTTCTCTGCCAGGAAGGCTTGGAACTCTTTCCAAAATTCTTTCCATTAGTGAGACAATGTCAAGTGTCGTTACCTCCAGTGAATTTAAAAATATTTTCACACATTTGTCTGCTTCTTTCCCTTTCCCCACCTTTAGTTTGAATTCATATCTTGTATCCATCGCTGCACTTCATTTACTGTCAACTCACCTGGCGGGCCAGCAAAAAAGTGGGAGTGGCCGTTGTACAAATATTCAAATGGCTCGGTGATTTTTGTTGCAGTTTTATTCAAATTTTATTTCAATGCGGAAAACTTTACCACTGCGCAAAATTTTTCTGCAACCCCTTATGTTCCATGCGGCAAAAATTCTGCATCCCCTGATGACCCACGTTGCATGACTGAAAACTGTCATAACCCTTGTATATAATTTTAACTTTCAGTGCATTGTCTGACTTCACATTCTTTGCATTCTTTTAATTTGGTTTGTGGCCACATCTTCGGCAGGAAGGTGGTTTTGACCTGTTTGAACATGCTTCACTCCATCAAGGATAACTGCCCATACCTTTGTTGTTCATTTCCACTCAAACAGTTGCTCACTTAACCAAAGTGACCAATACACTAAAGAAACCTGTAAAACACAAACTAAACCAAACTTTACAAGCCCTCAACCCTTGCAACCCAAACTGACTTAACAAACTTTCAACCAGCTCAAACAAACCTTCAAACTGCTGAAAAACCTTCACTCAATGTGATGAGAAAGAAAGTCAACTAAAACAATATTCAAAGAAGCCCAGTAAAGCTTGATTGATGAAACAACGCAAGTCTGGTAAGGTGACGCATTTGACACATGGTGATTGGTTATCCACCATGGCCATTGCAATCTAGGAACAACCAATCGCTGACAAGCTTGTAAACAGTGCAGGCCAGCTGTTTCTTTTGGGGGGAAGGACTTGATTGTGTGGGCCTTATCACCAGCAGGTCTGTAAATTGGACTGGTATATACTCTGAACATTAGCCATCTTGTCTGTGTGGACCTTTTAGCTCTATTCACTGAATATTTTTTAGAGGGAAAAATGGCTTGGAGGGCTAGAAACTAAACTGCTTTAATGAAAGATTACACAATACAGTAATATATTGATGTTATATGTGGTTAGAGAACTTATAAAATTCTTGTGCTTAAAAAAATAAACAAATGTTTTATGTTCATCTTCATAGTAACTAATAATCATACATAATTTATGCAAATATGCAAATTAAAATCAACTTTTCTGACAAATTATCAAGACATTTTGCAATTTTACAAAACCTTGTATACATTATCAAGAAGGATATTTTATAAGCTATTCATGTTGTACAACTGTTTAGCCAATGAGGTTTTTTCCTTAAAAAAAAATTGACTTTCATATGTACTTCTGGAAATTCAAAATTGACCCAAAATGGTTAAAATGTTTGTTGAATTTGTAGACAATGTTCGCTTTTGTAAAAAATCTAATCTGTATATTGTCTGCAGAAAGTGCTTTTTCAGAGATACTCCTGAAATTTGAAAACTAGCCAAAAATGGATAAAGTTTGTTTGAAATTAGTAGACAATGTCAACTTTACTAAACAAGCTAATCTGTATCTTGTCTTCGGGAAGTGCATTGAAGCAGTGTCATATCACATAAGAGATGGCTATTAAAGAAATTATGGAAAAAGAAAGCTATTAAAGCCTGTGTTAGTTTCAATTGAGCGGGTCAATTGTGAAAATGTGGTTGCTCACAGAGGTTTACATCATACTTTGCACAGTAGAAATTAGTTTTGGTATGTCTTGAATTTCATTTTTGGTGTGAGCACAATCTTAACGTTGTCTCCTCTTTTCAGCCTTCTGCTCCTAGACCCTTCTGTTCCAGGAGCTGCAACTCTCATGGCTTTATTAACTTGGGCAATGGAATCAAAGACCTTCTCGTGAGTCTTATCACCCAAACGAACCTG
>Ga0126338_10001192_pt1 | contig 16416 bp, 11 predicted proteins | sample OrbCmetagenome_2_FD_92529 | JGI IMG/M metagenome (GOLD analysis project Ga0126338, IMG submission 92529) | Coral microbial communities from Petempiche,Puerto Morelos, Mexico - Orbicella C C metagenome | ecosystem: Host-associated > Invertebrates > Cnidaria > Coral | place: Petempiche,Puerto... | reverse complement strand
GTATACTGTAACCTTAAGTGTCATAATATTCTATTACAACCCAGGTACAAATTCTTTAAATGACTGAACAAATGCCTACTCATATACAGATGTATTTTCAGGCCTTTTTCCAGCCAAAAACTCAGAGCAAAGCAAACTAAATGTTCATCATTCTTTGTTTGTAACAGGCCTAATGACCTTGCCTTAGCAGCTGTTGCTTCCAATAATGTCATCACTCTCAACAAGGTAAGCTGTGTGTATACTAAAATGCTACCATTGACAGTGATGGGCATGGCATTTCTTGTGAAGTATCAAATGACATGTTATGTACCTGTAGTTGCCAATGCTGTGTTAAAAAAATTGTTACTGACTGCAGAGGAATTTGATCATGGTGTGTTTGGATAAAAATCCTAGGACCGTGATGTGTTTGACTCAAAAAAGAAAGTTAAAGCAACAACTGCAGATGGACTTGAGCACAAACTGACTGGAACTCAACAGCGAACCATGGCATTTAACAGATGCCTTCTGCTCTTCTACACAAATCAGGTGATTTAAGTGAAACAGTCTGTCATAATTTTGACTGTGATACCTAGACTCGGTAATGCAATGTATCATCTGACAATGCTGCACATAAGTCTCCTTTGCAGGTGTTATTTGGCCTGTGGTTGCCTTGGATATGCTTCTGCCCCACAGATGGCTTAATTATCAGCCGCTGTTGAGGGAAATGAACAGACCTTTACCCCTCCCCAAATTCAAGAGAGTGGCAGAAATCAAACCCATGGAGAAGTGTACTACATTCAGTCCACCTAGTTTTTGCAAAGATGACTAGCAAGGCTTAAGGCAGATTGTAAATCTGTTTTTTTTTTTGTTTTTTTTGTTTTCATTCTTTTTTCAATAAACAGCTTGAAGCTTGTCGCAGCCTGATATCTACCCTGGAAACAAAATACCCTGAGAGCGATTTTCCTTGCCTGATGAGAGCTTCACTCCTCCATCGAGAGAAACATTCTGATAAAGCAGTTGAGCTGCTCAAGGTATGTGCAATACTTTTTATAACACTCGTAAAAGCTTTTATTTCAAATTGACATTTCAATATCAGAGTTCCCTTAAGCGTTTAGTGTCCTCTATGCAGACATTTTTTTGGCAGACAGTGGAAGAGCATTATTCTCACAGTGCCTCTCTCCACCAAGGTGTATAAATGGATACCAGTTTATTAATGCTGGTGGGTAACCATGCGATGGACTAGCATCCTATCCAGGGGGAAGTAGAAATACTCCTTGTCGCTTCATGTTACGGAAAGCAGAGATACATGTATAAGTGCCGCCCTGATGGGCCACTAAAATGGCTCATATACAGACTTTATCTTGCCATAGCCTGCATGTAGACTTCTAAGTTATTTCCTTTTACTTGGAAAAAGTGACTTTTTCCACGTGAAAGGAAGAAGAAAACAACGGCATGCATGTTAGTCACATTATTGCACAATCTTTCTTGGCTGACATATTTTGTGTGTAATCAAAAGAGCATAACTGTGTAGGATCTGACTTGTCCCCAGTTGTCTTCATACAACAAGCGGAACAGCACAAGGGAGAAGTGCAAGGTTGGGGAGCAAGTGGTATTTCCCTACCCATGTCACTCTACACTCTACACTCCCACCTCAACTCATATGCGCACTGTATCAAGTTGTGTGAAAATGACTGGGGATGAGTCACCTGTAGGATATTTCCTGTAGATTGTTGGTTTCTGGAGGCAATCTTTTATCATTTGTATGATTGCTTTGTAGAATTATGCAGGCTCTCATGATAACACTGCTATGAATGTTAAACTCACACTGGTGCAGCTGTATTTGGCACAAGGTTGGTAGTTTGGTTTGTCTTTGTGTAGGTTATTCCACTGTAAGGACCACATAAAAACATTACAAAAGAGAAAGCGTTTGCTTGACAAGGTTATAGTATACTGTGTGCACTGTCAGCGTACATTGTTACAGCATAATTGAATTATGCAGTGATAAAGTTACTGTTACTGTTACACATGTTCATGAAATTTTCAGATGTTGAAGAGAACTTACATGTACAGGGCAATAATTATTTCAATCAATAACTTCAGTATTATTGATATCTGAATACTGAATACAAGTAGCCCTCCTATCAGAGAGAAATTTGAGTGCAAAGTTTGAGTGAGTTGAATTATTGATTTACATGCTCTAATCTGCTTGTCTTTGCCATCAGATGCTGACTAATTCTGTTCGCTCATACTTGGTGTTCAAATGACTATCCTTGATGGGTTAGGCTATTTAGTGAATTTCTTCCCGGTCCTTCGTTCATTTTGTACTCAGTATTATTGATAGCTGAAAACAAGCAGTTCCCCTTTTGTAGAATCTGAATGCAAAGTTTGTGATAGTAGAAGTATTCATTTACATGTTCTAGTCTGCTTGTCGCGGTTTCAATCAGATGATGACTCATTCTGTTCACGTGTGCTTTGTGTTCAAATGACTGTCTTTGATGGTGTGGGCTATTAAAGGAGCTACATCACCGTTTGCGCATCTTGAAAAGTTTAGCCTAAATTTTTCAAGTTCGTCGTTTGTAATCTGTGCTAATCTTCTCCATTCTTAACCATCCTTGTTCCCTTATGGTTTATTAATATCTCCTTGGTGTTTTTCTATCTTACTAAACTATTGTCTTTTTTTGTTGTCCATTGCCAAAGTAACTTAAAATACCGTGACCAAGCTCCTTTTAGGACGGTGCCTACTTTTGTTAGTGCGCACACGTTCTGCGCATCACGCAAGCCATGGTTTAAGCGCCGCGCGCGCACTGGGGTTGACATTGACGCAATCAACCACGCTACCAAGTACACGACTAAAATGAAAGCAAAATTCTCACTCTGACCAAATCAAGTTTAATGAACTTGTACTTAAACCAGGAACACTAGAATAGCAGCACATCGCTAACCTCTAACTGTTAACGTCTTCCAGCTGAAAAACTAGCTGTTATCAGTCGAAAATTATACTGAAATCCAACTGTAAACATGTACCTGCAGATGGCATAGTGCGCGTGCAAAACATGTGCGAGATACGCAAATGTCTTACTTACTGGGGAGGTGACAGGAAAAAATGTAACGGGCACCGTAAAGTTTTCAAAAAAGATGAATAACTTTAAAAAACGCATGGTTACCCCTACATTCTATGTCATGAAATGGAAGTGGCAGGCCTATTCAACACGTGATTAGTTTCTGGTTGTGAGCAAAAGGTATTTAGACTGTATTTTAGCTGAACCAGAGGAAGGCTGTCAGAGACGCTAAAAGCGCTGTTGCAACGATTTTGTGGTTAAAAACATGCCAAAAATGGTTTTTATGTCACCATTTGCCATGTAGTTTAAAGATCTTTTTAAATGTGTCTGCTTTTCTGTATGTAAAGGCGAATTCTAAGGAAATCTGTGCAGAAATACGCTTTCCTAGTTTTTCAGAAAAATGCTGATGTCAGCATTTTTGTTGAGACTCAAGGCTAATTATCTCGAAAAAATACGTGGCTACCCCCATTTTTGAGTTATTTTTTTGTAAAAAATACCTCTTAGTCGGCGCGTCGGGTATGTTATTGACGGGTCAATGGATGAGTGAGTGAGTGAGTGATGTATGTATATCACACCAATCAGATTGGATCTACTAAAAACAGCCAATCAAATTTCTTGCTGTAAAGGTAAACGGTATGTGAGAAGATTTGATCCCGATACAGTTCAGAACGGCCATATTTATTCTTCTATAAAAGAGGAGGAAGTATTCATATATAGGGGTACTTCGACATTTTCTGTGGGTTAGGCTGAGGATTTTAGTTATGAACGAGATGAGCCTTGAGGTTTGAAACGGTTCGTGAGTTAGTAGTATGCAAATGGCCGAGATATTTTCATTTTTAGTTACAAAGGTAACTTGATACTTTTGTTTTTCACAAGGAGTAAATTCAATTAGAGATCATGAATCGTCGCTTCTAGTTCTTAGGACATGTTTTAGAGGAGACGAGACTATTTATATTTGAAACAGTTCTAACGTTTACGATAGTAAGTACAGGTAACGATTGTTTTGTTCTTGGTGCATGCAAATATAACGAGATACTTTCATTTTTTATTTACAAAGGGTAATTTGACACTCTTGTTTTTCACAAGGGAGTAAATTCAATTAGAGCGGACGAATCGTCACCACTCTTTCCCACGAGATGTATTGCTATCTTTAGTTACAAATGGTAACTTAACACTTTTGTTTTTTATATGGGAGTAAATTCAATTAGAACTGACAAGTTATCGGCTATTATATCCAGGATATTAAACAAAAGAGAAGCTTTCATTTCTGGACGGTCTTTACTTCTCTGCAGTAGCAGTTTAATAGTTTTATTTGATGACATTCATTTCAGTCCGATATTTTTAAAGGTAAAAAGTATGAAAACTGCTCAAATGTTCTTTGAAGACTGCGTGGTACCAAGTTAAAGTGTAATTTAATTAAATCAGACTTTCAAAGTGTCAGAGTGGTTTTTTTCTCTTTCTTTCTATTTTCGGTGAAGTGTTGTGTTGTCTGAAAAGGGTAAACTTACGACTCGTATAAAATGCGAAAAGGTCTCTTAATTAACTTGAGTATTTTTGAGCAAAAATATCGCTTGGTGGTTGGAAGGGCTATGTGATCGGTGAGTGAGGAAGTTATGCATGTGCGCGTGTCACACCAATTACAGTGTGGGTTGTATCAAAGAACGAATCAAATTGCCTGTTAGAAAATAAGATGGTATCTACATTAATCTGGAGACGTGTCAGATTACTGTAGTTTGTTCAGTCAAACATTTTAAGGCTTACTATTTAGCTATCTTACCATGACCGATGTAACATCGCATGTACATCATAAATTCCCAGTGTCTTTCCTGCTGTACATCGCAACCAAAAAAACTTGTCAAATTAACCAAATCATTACTGTAAACAGCTCCATGAATGCTCTTATCTCCGTCACTTTACAAAAAAAAATAACTCTTGCACACCTTGCGTGCCTATGTTTCTTTTTGGATTCCAATAGCCCTTGGAAAGATCTACTTTTTCCGCGTGTTCCTAACCTGGCGCAAAAACCTTTGTATTTACTAGGCACCGTCCTTAAGTGAGTTCTTTCATGGTCCTTCATTCATTACTTGAAACTGTACTGTACTCTGAGTTTCTGATCTTGTCATCATATAGGAAACATTCGCAATGCCTGTACCACACTACGCTCAATTAAAGACCTGGCATACAAACCAGGCGTGGTAAGTTATTATATAAAGTAAGGTTTGCAATTATGACACAACTTACTATAAACAGTTGCTAGCAAATGTTCAGAAAAAAATGAGAGTTTTCAAATATCAGTTAAATCTTTAACGATAGTGAATATGTGCGGGATACGTGATGCGTCAATGTTTTTCATGACTTTTTTTTGTTAGGTTTCATGTTTTTTATTTCTACATATTTAGGTATCCTATCTTGGATGGGGTCCCAGGACTCTTTCATAGACCTCTTAATGGCTTATGTTATAGATTCTTTTTCTCACCTTTTTTCACATATATAGACGTACTTTTTACATATTTTGCCATTAAATTGTAATAAATAAATACAATAAGTACCACTGCAAGTGGTGTGAAGCCATTTGAATCACTACCTTCTGTTGTCAACTTAGATGTGTGTTAGTTGTTAGCTTAAATGTACTAGATCATTTGGCAATGGTGTTGGTCAGGGCGAACAGCACAACAGAGTTATTATACTCAGTAGTATTTGAATCAATTGACACTTTCATATTTTTTACACAAAACTAAACTTAGGAACTGCTTTTTTCGGATTCAGGTTCGATTCTGGGAGGGAAAGAGTGATCTGCGTATTTTTAAGTGGCAAGAGCCTGTTCTCCATTCTCTCCACTGACCATCAACAAACCATCCAAACTTCATCTGAGCATATCGTTTGTGTTATCTCATGATCAGGTGTCTGCTCTGGTGACGTTATACTCCCATCTTGGTGACGTCAATACTGCTGTTGAAGTGCTTGATGACGCTGTGGAACATGCGCAGAAGAACAAGGTCAGTAGGTTTGACTCGTACACCCTCCCGTTGGAAATTGTCCTAATTTGAAGCCCCATTTCTGTTGCAGGAACTCATGCGACAGTCTGAAGTACTTTCATTGATGAGAGAAAATGTGGCGTATAAATTGCAACACGGCAAAGCCAAAGAGGCGGTGGATATGCTGGAGAAACTACACAAGTACGTGAAATTCCTTGTCTTTTACACTGAGGAGGGATGTAGTGCCTGTGCATCGTACGAATTATCCCTATTTACTCAGCGCTGTCGTGCGCATTGTCAGTTCTTTTATTTGGAGTTACTAAGTCTAACAATGCTGTGGAGACGTGGTGGCCTCACGGTTAGTGCGCTCGCTTCCGGATCGAACGGTCGGTGTTCGAGCCCTGACTGGGGACATTATGTTGTGTTCTTGGGCAAGACACTTTACTCTCACAGTGCCTCTGTCCACCCAGGTGTATAAATGGAACTTAATGCTGGGGGTAACCCTGCGATGGACTAGCATCCTATCCAGGGGAAGTAGAAATACTCCTGGTCGCTTCATGCTACAGAAACCAGGATAAGCTCCAGCCTGATGGGCTACTTGGCTCGTATGCAGACTACCTACAAATAATGCTTGTCTTCTATTTGCTTTTTTTTCTCAGGGAAGATCCACGAGATGTGAAAACATTAGCTCAACTTATCAAGGCGTATTCTCGTTTAAATCTAAAGAAAGCAGAGCAGTATCCTTTTCTTATATTATTACGTTAAAGTAACCTCAACCCGTCACCCTTTTTTCGGCGGGAAATAGACCACGGCCACGCTTTTTGCAAGTGTAGCCGTTAAGCGACCATGCTGGCGTGATAACTATCACAGTGCTCACGTCTACTAACGCTTTATAGTGATTGGACAGTAAGGATCGAAAACCTCTGAATGCACCTTTGAGGCAATTCATTTTCCCCATTGCTCACACTTGAAATTAAACGATTTTTAATCCGAAATTAACCACAAACTCTCAAAAGGTTATTGCTTTGCTTTGTCTTAACTGTAGTTATCACACAGCTACAGCGAAAAACTTGCACCGCTAGACACGACTTCCCAGAGTACACCTGTAGCCGTGGATGAATTGGAGATGTCCCTCAGTACCATGGGATCGCGATATGGTCGAGCAAAAGTTAAGCAAGAGGGTGGCGATACAGAAATGGAAGATTTGACGTTAGTAGTAACGATTATTAGCAGAATAAAAAAACACTAAATTAATATCAGTCTCTAAAATTTTTCATTCTTGTGGCATGGACCAGAGGTGACAGCCAGAGAGCCAAACTTAAAGTTACGTACGGTATCTGACCAATCACAATAGACACTAACGATGCAATGAACCAATCAAAACTCGAGTCCGAATAAAACTGCAACCGGCGCCAAGCGCGGGAAATCGCGCATAAGCAGCGCTTTCCCTGGTGTCCGCTTCACCCATGATTGGTTGAAAAAACAGCAAGTTTGCAGTGATTGGTCGGACCATGTTGAAGAAGTTTATGAACCATTTTTCTATGTAGCTTAGACTTAAGTAATCACAATTATCATTTTGAAAGTTAAGTGAAAAGTTTTTTCCATCCTCGTTTCCATGGTCTCTGTTCTTCAGGAATGAGGTTGAGTTTAATTTCATGTAATATGCACGTTTTAACTTTGTGGTTGCTTGCGACTGACAGGAAAGACCTCGTTGTGAAAAGAAGAAAAAGAAAACGAAAAAGAGGTACGTGTAAATACCGATGTTTAGACTAATAGTGAACGAAAGACTTAGTGAACAAGTACCGAATTACTTCATTGTGATTGGCCGAGAGCAGACCAATTTATCCTTAATTTTTAATTTGCACTGCAGTGTAGATAAACACGCGTGCAAGCGTTGGTAATATCTAAGTCATCTAGGTAATCGTATGAATGCAACTGGTAATGATTTACACTACAAGTGATATTGAAAGAGTCTCCTCGTAGTGTAAATCATTAACAACAATTGCATTTATACGATTACCTATACAGGCGAAATCCCGTCTCCGAGAATTGGCCGAGTACAAGAGTTTTCTCGCTGAAGTCGCTAGTTAACAGGAGGTAGCCCTATTACATCATGCTGACATGCTTAGTATTTTTAGAGTTTACGTCCTTTATTGGAAAGCAAAAAGCCGGCGCCCCAATGAACTTTATTCAACCTGTTCAACCTGTTCAACCTGTTCAACCTGTTCAACCTGTTCAACCTGTTCGCTCCTCGAGGACTGTAGCGCGTCTACTGCTGCTCTGTGCTTTGACGATGATTTGCCAAATATGGCACTTGTTTCCCAAATGAACTGGAAAATATTTGTTTTGCAGTCATCGTGTGTGTGATTTTAATTTGTTATCTCATTAACTATGCTCATAATATGACTTTGTTTGATTTATTCAGGTAAACTGCCGAAGAACTACAATAGCGAAGTCGATCCAGACCCCGAGCGGTGGATACCGAAAAGAGAGCGAACTTACTATAAAGGCAAGAGACAGAAGAAGGGTGCTGCAGTAGGTGGGTATCAATACTGCCGTAGGGCCGGTTTAGTGCTAACATGGGCCACGTACAACAAGCCCTTGTAGTACCTTGAAGTAAAGGACCTTGTAGTAAAGATCTCTCATCACTCACTCGACTCTCTTTTAAGATCTCTCGCATTCCCGTTGTAGGTTATTAATATGGTAAAAGTATATAACAAAACAGCAACGTACTCGCTGACTCACTCACAGTCTCAGTCAGAAAATGTCCGCTTGTGGCCAGGGTTTTGAATATTTCGAATGTATTAGATCTTATTAACAATTTGTGTTTATTTCATTACAGGTAAAGGAACACAAGGTGCTGCTGCCCCAACAGAGGCGTAAGTGTAATAGCACTCGCCTAAACAATCCTTAGTCGAGCAATAAGCAAAATGTTCGCGCGAACTTTTTATTTAACCACAGAATAAGGGATATGTTATTATGCTATTATCCAATTTTCTAGTATTTCGGCTTCTAGTTTTTGAAATACATCCTGCATCATCCGAAAATCGTACCGATTGCATAAGCCACGTGCGAATGACGAAAACAAATATGAATCTACAGTGCAGTACTGGCTTATTTTGAGCGTTCTCTTGACTTAATATGGTAAAATGGCATAACAGTGGAACATCCGATACTATCAGCACTCGTTGAAATACGTGCTAGGGTCGGGGTTTGGGATAAATTGATAGCTGAAAACTGGTCAAAATTTAATGACGCTTTTTAAAACCGATAGCAATGTTTATATATGGATATCTGCAATACTGACTTATTGCTGGAACATAAGTTGAAATGTTAACTGATTGCTTCGAAATCATCGGAAATGTGAAAGGTTCTTAGTTCTTGACGACACGAAGCTTGACGAGTAAGCTTATTTTAAACAGGGCAAGAGAGAAAAATACAAAGCTAACAATACCTCTCTTTATTATATTTAGAAACTTCATGTAAACTTGTAGACTAAATGAGTTAGTTTTAGTATTCAGTTGAACAACCTGCGGCATTTCTAACAAATGTCTTATTTTCTATTTTGCGTTCCGTAGGTCGTCCAGCCCTAAAACACCCGGCAGTCCCAAGCCCGCATCCCCGCCGGGTACACCCTCAGCAGGGGGAAGTTCCGCCAGTGTGGTACCACCCCGGCAACAACAGCCACAGGCCGCCAAAAAGAAACAGCGACCCAAGAAGAAGAAAGGAGGCTGGTGAAGAGATCAGTGTTTGCAATCCTTGTAACAGACTGATTAGTCTTGCAATAAACAATCGGAATTTCAGCAGATCTTTTTGTTTAGCTTTTAACTTGAGACCCATAATTAATAATAAGTCCATCACTTGTTTTTCATTCTAAGCAACGACAGCATTCCAGACGAACTGATAAAGATAACTTCCGAAAGTGCGCCATGAGGACAACGCAAAGTAGATGTTTAAATTCAGACAAAACATTCTTGTAAAATGATAAGTATTGAAACAACTCAAACGGTGTCATTGTGTGAACCCAATTACCTAGCTTGACAGAGTTGATTCTCGGCTGATAGAAAATACAGCCAATCAGAATACAGAAAGGCCATACAGAAATACTGGACGGTATTACACCCAACCCTCCCAGCGTGCACTGCGCGTATGTCGCATTGATTGTGTTGGCCACTGTATTTTCTATTTAAAGAATAGAGAGTTTCTGTCGTGGAACTATGAACTTTTTTAGATGAAAGCCGTGAAAGCCAAACGTAAAATTTGAAAAAGAAAACAGACAAAAACCCTCTTAATGTAAATTCAATTTGTTTATTTTCTATAAGCCCGCTTGTTTACAGAAATATTTTCACGGACGAGTACTATCAATCCGAGTATTTCCCTCGGACTGGCACTATGGGCTGATAGTGTCTCTCCGCAGATGAACACTATCGCGTCACGTGATCAGTTTAAACCATTAAGAATCGGAGAAAATTTAGTGGTGAACTATAAGGCATGGTATAAAATAGTTGTGCAGCGCTTTCGAGTGGTGTGCCATGGATTATATTCCACTTGTCACTTGTATTTTCTTGATATAGACACTCGCCGATACCAAGAAATTGCAAGTGACTCGTGGGATATATTCCATGGTATGCCACACTTGAAGTGTTTACTAAAATACGTCGACCTCTCGCCCTCTTTTTCAATAAGCGATGGTCAACCTGACTACGCCTTGTTGACTATTTGCTCATAGAAAACTCAAGCTCGCTGTCTGATTGTTGAATAAATGCTATTTAACTACTGGCTTGCTCGGTCCGTATCCTGAGGTAAATCCGAGCATTCTGATTGGTTCTTTCTTGGTCAGAATTTTGCGATACGGACCGTTTCCATGGAAACAGTCCTAAAGGCGTACTGGGGAATATTGGCCCTCGCTCGTTTTTGTACAGACCTCGCTGCGTTCCAACCGTTTTGCTACTACCTCGGGCCAATATTCCCCAGTACGGCTCTCGCGCTCGGTCGGTAAGAGGTTCATATTGGTCTCATTCTTTTATTTATTTCTTTATTTTCCTTTTTTTTCCAGCTACTCGTCAGAAAAGAACTCGGCCAATACTTCTCCAATACGGACCGAACAAGCTAGTTCAATAAATTACTTTTTATAATTGGAAATTTAAAACACGACTGAAAATGTTTAGCGAAACGTCCATGATCAAGGACTATAAAGACACCATGAGCTTCAATTGCAAGCGCGCAAGAGTTTGGGAAGTGGCTTTGACTTTTCAAACCAAACAAAACACACACACAAGGCTCACGAGTTTAGAACTCGGCCTAACAGTTTGACTGCTAGGTAAAACCACATGGGCAAGGAACAGCACAGTGCAACCTTGATCATATACGGCACTCCTCGACTGAAAGAACGACTATTGGACCAGCCTCGTCCCCAGGCGCGTTTTCCACCCTTCCCAAGGGAAAAGCACCGTGCGGAAGAGCCGTATCTGTCTTTAAAATATTGCCAAGATATTTATGTGACCTATTCTTGAATCAGTCATATTTATTTTCGTTCTTAGAGAGAACAAAAAGTCATGCCCGTTAGGAGAACGCATTTCCCAGCGGAAGTAAGTCTACCCTGCACCTCCAAGCGTTTCTTTCCTCGCGTGTCTTTGTCCGCGCGCGTGTTCTCGCTCCCTCCGCCCAGGCTTACATGAAATATTCATTTCGTCCTGTGAGAGAGCGGGTCAATGGCGAAAAACTGAAGAAATCGTGTGATATCGTTTTGAAGCAACTCTGGAGCAAAGGAAATAAGCTAATTCAACGAGGTTACCTCGAAAATTTTCAATATTGTCATAGTGGAGGTCTTTGGGCAGACAAGTTGTGTGTGGAGTTAACACTGGTTAACAACGTTAAGCTCTACTTTTGGCACTCAACGTTTCCGGATCTTCTTGCGAGGTAATATTTACCTGTAAGCTTACAGTGTTTTTCTTGTACTTTTCTTCGTAAATTACACAAAAGGGATTTCTGAGAAACATGTTTGCCTTTCTTTAGAGACCTTGATTACACTAAAACATAAGCTTAAGCAACGGTCGCCATGTTGGCCATGTTTAAGATTATGTGATGAGCAGACAGTACACTGACCCCCAGTCCATGGACTGCCCCAATGGAGTACCCAAATGTACTACCCTAAAGTGGACTACCCCTAAAAATAATTTTCCAAATGAGTAATATTTAAAGTTGTAAGCTGCTGTTCCTTGCTTATTTTTGTTCTGGAACCACTGATCACAAAATGTTTATCCAGCCTCCCATTGTTCAGAATTTATACCTGTAGTAGTCAATTGATAACAATCAATATCGGAAATCTATTGATTCAATCGATATCAACCGCCAATTGCTATCTATTCTTATGTTTGTTTCCTAATGCAAAAACAGTAATCAATATTATAGCTGAAATTGTGATATTTTGGCAATAAGATTGGGTAACCTGAAAACACTGACCCCCGGTCCACAGACCCCCACTACGGACTGGGTCTGCGGACTACCCTATGGTCCAGTCCATGGACTACCCCTGCGGCGCCCCTCTACGGACCACCCCAAAAACAGAATAACAATAATAAATAATGATTTCACTTATGGGTTGTCTAATAGATTACTTGTGTCAGTGAAATGGCAAGCGTTATGCTGTGCAAATGTAACAAACTTAGGTTTTTGAAAACCCCCAAATGATATCTAAAAGCTGTTTTCAGCATAAGGAGATGGTGATGGCTAAAAGAAGGAAAGTTGTTACCTTACATTCGTGGCTCAATGTGGTTACGGAGATGTGTTTTTAGGTTGTTCGCTTGTTTTACAACATGTAACTCCGCTGAGCAAATTGCAAAGCCTGGAACTAATTCACAAACCCATGGGAGAATGGGCTGCACAAGCTGGCGGAGGGGAAGGAGCACAAATTTCGAGACTTCCTGGAGGCTTCCCAGTCTTTCATGTATAGCCACAGCAAAGGTAATGGCAATGTGTGTAATGATACAACTTGCTCCCGAGCTTGAACCCAAGTCTGTTACATTTGGACAATGTAACATTCCAAATTTCACCAACACGAGTAATCTGTTGGACAGCCCGTAAGTGAAATCTTCATTAATTTTATTATTTTTATTCTATTTTGGGGGTGGTCCGTAGAGGGGGTCGGTAGAAGTATTCCTTGGCCCTTCATAGGGTCCTCTATAGACCCGGTACATAGTGGTGATCCATGGACCAGGAGACTGTGTTTTCGGGTTACCCATAAAATTGACTTACCTCACTGCCTTGTTGTCTTTTCTGTTGTCATCTCGCTTCTCAGCTTGATCCAAAGCCTTTTAAGCGAGTTATGCATTTTTGGTTTTTCACTCCTAAGAAAAAGTCAGTCCATGTTGGACTGCCCAGCACTCCAAGCACAAAAAAAAATGCATTGAAAGCATGTCAGTCACCTCAATTCTTATGCAGAATAATAGGAGAGGGTTAAGTGCTCCTTTTAAATTCCAAGCTAAATTCATCTCCATAGTGTATGCTACAAAGCTCTGAATCGAAGCCAGCTAGCCATCTGGACTTGGACAAGATGCTGCTAGGACCTGCCATGGACACATTTGAAGGCCAAGTGGAATGCTGGGTGAACAAATTGACTGTTACCAGGGGAAGGGAGTAGATAGTTCTCAATGCAATTTGAGAAAAAAACTGGATTGAGAACTATCTGCTCCCTTCCTGTAGTAAGAGTCGATTTGTTCACCCGACATTCTGCTCGGTTTCGAATGTGTCCATGGCAGGAAACTGACATCCTGATTCGTACCCAGGTCCCCATTCAGTGTGAGAGAACTTCGTTTCCTGCCTCTTTCGCAAGCTCAGCTGGCAGGAAAGACATATCTCTTCGCCACCAAGCAAGTTATATCGACAAAGACAGAGCTGGACAATCAAAATGAGACAGACAGAGGGATGGACAAGTAGATGGAGCCACAAACACACAAAGAGAAAACTCACACGCAATTCCCAAAACTACCAGTCATTGGTGAAACGCAGAAGATGAAAACGAATGAAGTTGAGACACCAATCAAAAATTAAGGTGTTTATTATATCTGTGTTTGTTTTAGTGCTCCATGTTTGCCTCTACTTTAGATTGACAGACAGCATAGACAAATAGCAGAATGGGAGTTGCCATAAATTAATACCATAACAGTAATAATTAAAAAGAAGGGACTTTTTAAAGCATTTAGCGACGAAAAATTGCAAAAAAACTTTTCTTAAAAAGATTTAAGAAATTTTTAAAAATTACAGTTTGTTTCGACCTTCTCGGACGTCATTATCAGGTAAAAAAACAGACTGAGTATGAATATTCTATAGATACAAGAAAAACAATAGTTCATTAAAAAGAAAGGTAACATAAAAATATGCTGCAAGCTAAACAAAGAGTTTAGTACTGATGGAGTCACCCTGAATGTTAAAGCTAGGCCTCAGTTGTTTGATTCCTCAGTTCTTTGGTTGCTAAGTACTCAAGCTCCTTTTACAAACAAAACCTTTGAGCTAAGTCTAGTAAGACCTGAAGTTGTTTACAGTTTGTTTTGAAAGCGAAAAACGAACAAAGCTACTGGACTAGACAATATTCCAGCACGCTTGCTTAAGGACGGAGCGGCAGTTATTTTGGAATGCTTGACTCACATAATTAACCTTTCCTTTTCAACTGGAGTGGTGCCAGCCGACTGGAAGACTTCAAGAGTTGTGCCGTTATTCAAGTCCGTTAACAGGGAAGAAATGGATAATTATCGACCAATTTCTATTCTACCAGTGATTTCCAAAATCGCTGAGAAAGTCGACCTATCATCAATTGTTTGGTTATTTAAACGCTAACAATCTTTTGTCGCCCTGTCAATCTGGCTTCCGCAGGAATTTCTCCACTGAAACAGCTGTCACCTTTTTTGTGGATGAAATCTGTAGAAACATAGATAATGGTCTTCTCACTGGGGCGGTCTTCACTGACCTGAAGAAGGCATTCAATACGACAGACCACCATATCCTTCTAAACAAGCTTCAGAGTTATGACGTTTGTGACAAGACTATTCTTTGGTTTTCCAGTTACTTGCAAGGTCATTCCCAACGTAGAGGTCGACAAAGTTCTCTCTTCACCCCTGGATATAACTTCTGCCATCCTTCAAGGACCAATTTTGGGGCCCCTGCTCTTTATATTATACATGTACATAAATGATTGCCCTCTTGTATTTGTCTCTCACAAGTTCTGCTGTATGCAGATGATACAGTGCTATTTTTTTGCCACTAAAACTGCTATTGAGCTAAAAGCAAGCCTTAACACTGACATCAACCGTATTTCTTCGTGGATGCAAGAAAATATTAAGCTTTTTCTGAATATAAGCAAAACTGAATATGTAATTTATGGCTTACACCAAAGACTAAAGAAGGAGGATAGTGTAATCTTATCTTGTAATGGATCTCGTTTGATGGAATCTGATTCTTTCAAATAATTATCTCAGAGTCGTTATTGATAAGCACTTGAGTTTTAACAACCATATTGAGCATGTAGTCAACAAGGTCTCGAGTATTAATTGGGTGTTTTTAGGCACTTGAGAGTGTCTATTCCCCTGGCTGCAGCTGAACGCCTCTACTAGACAATGATTTTATCCGTTTTTGACTGCTGTGATGTAGCTTGGCACGGGTGTGGAAAAGTTCACTCTGATGCCCTCAAGAGACTACAGCATAGAGCTGCGAAGTTAATTTTTCCAAATTCTGGTCTCAATACTAAAGAACTGAATGCTACTTTGGGTCTAGTGCTCCTGATTAATAAGCATAAACTTCACATTGTCTTGTTAACCGGAAAATGCCTTGATGGTTCAGTACCACCTCTTTTAATCTTTTAAATGATTATTTTCTGTATACACAGTTGCTACTTGACACTGTAATGACATTCGTATTCCAAAAGTCAACCTAGAGGTCGCCAAGAGATCACCCTTGAAGGTGAGAACAACCCTTAATGAGGAATGTGCCAAGTTATGCTCTATATCCTCCCAACTTGATTATCCAATTGGCCTCATAAATTCCACCATTAATATGTTTATTCAAAATATTGTAACTAAGCCAGAAAAGAAAACTGATGATGGCAACATGATCAGAATAGTTCTTCCCTCCAAAGATCAGATAGCCACTAATGCAGTCCATAGGCAATTACGTGATCTCAGCAATAAGATTGCTGTCACTTTACAGCCAATTTTTGTGAGCAAAAAATTGGAGCAAGATCTTAAGCCGAAAGAAGTTAAGCCGATTATAGTGAGTCAGTATTGTGTTGTTTATAAATTTGCATGTGATCTGCGTGATGTAGATTATGTTGGTTATACAGCCCACCACCTTCATCAACGCATTGCTGAACACAAGTATTAAGCTTAGTCTGATCAGTAAACACTTTTTAGGAG
>Ga0126338_10001191_pt1:0-12500 | contig 16421 bp, 9 predicted proteins | sample OrbCmetagenome_2_FD_92529 | JGI IMG/M metagenome (GOLD analysis project Ga0126338, IMG submission 92529) | Coral microbial communities from Petempiche,Puerto Morelos, Mexico - Orbicella C C metagenome | ecosystem: Host-associated > Invertebrates > Cnidaria > Coral | place... | reverse complement strand
TTGTGACAAGAGATGACGTTATGTGAAGTTCATTGATCGCTTTGAAAAGCGGTCGCGTGTATTTACATGCTTGACTTCGTGCCTTTCAGACGCACACCCTAATCCTCTTAAAGCCCTCTAAGTACATCCAAGGTCTAAAACGTTGTTTATCCGTTCGTACTTTTACTAATTAATAAACATTTAATTTGTTGTCGGCTGTGAACGGCGTCTTGCCTTGTTGATAGCGAAGAATTATTATAGATCTTGTGTACCTTGCTGTGACAAATATTTGCCTCCACGTACTATTTGAGTTTGCTTTTCCACAATATTTATACTCCACTTTCGAGAGTTCTACTGTATATGTGGAGTCAATTTTTTCACGTGGATTTATCCGATCTGGTATAACGGTCAACTAGACAAAGACTAATGACGGGATTGTAAATGAGACTACAATGTTCTCTGTGGAAATTGAGGAAGGGAAAGTTGATGATTGTTTTGTTTAAGTCTCCGTGGATGATCTGTTTAAAATCTTAAACAGTTTCCAATGATAAAAATGTGAATGGATAACAGGCACAGTGAATAATTATATCAGTTTGACTTTGCAAAACGTACCATAATCCATTTTGATCAATTCAGTGAAATTAGTAAAACATGTTGGTCAGAAAATAGATACCACTGTAATTCTCAATCATGTTGGGTTAGGAATTGTGCCATAAACAGCATGGATGAATTTTTGCAGGCTAAATCCCAAGAAATTATTAAATGATATTTAGCTCAGAGAAATATTCAAGCCAATATTATGGTACGAGATATTTGGAGCACAAAATAAAAATTCTTGCAGTATTCTGAATTTGGAAGGGAAAATAAAAGATTGCAGTATGTTCTGTTGAGAACCAGTCCCTGAACAGTCATGTCAAGGTCTAACAGTGTTAACTTTTACACCTGTGACAAAATTGTGTTACTTTATATTTTATCCCCACTTAGAAAATAGACCAAAGAAATTACCTGCAATGATTGGTTTAAAATTGGGTTTCTCTGAAACAATTACTTTATGAGCTCGAGATTTCTATCGCGTGATAGTTGACTCGGGCTGCGCCCTTGTCAACTATCACTCGAGAGCGAATAATCTAATAATCTAGTAGTCGTTCAAAACTTTCATCTAAATCCTCTTCAAAGACACTTTGAAAACACAAGGAAGTGGCCCCCAGTGCAGGCTGCTATGCTACTCACTATCTACAACAGAATAAAACATGAGCAGTGTAGCTACAGTGTAATCAGAGGATGACATTCGTGATAGAACGCTAGACATAGATTTGTACTAAAACTTGATAGAAACACAACTAGCATGAGCTGTTGATGAAATAATGGTACAAGCAAAGAGAATTTACATTTTGATGATCAAAGTAAACAGGTTGTTTTCTAAAAGAAATAGAAAACATGTTCTCTGTGTTTCTACAATTTATCGAGTTATACATGTAAAAAACGCTAGTGGAAGTTTGGGAGAACTTGAAAAAGCTGTGGAAACACTTGTATGTGTAGGATTGTGTTTCCACAGCATCTCTCGTTCTCCCAAACTTCCACTCTTGTTTCTATACCTTGATAGGTACACAGGACATGTTTCCTGTATCTTATTAAAAAAACTTGTGTACCTCAAAGTTACTATTATTTTGGAGGGATGGAGGAGACAGGACTTATTTTTCACATTGATGGAAGTTTGTGTCTCAAAAACAGGTGGGGTTTTGAATGGATTTTGGTCTAAACAATGTTAGATGCATAACAAGGTTTAATTTCAATAAAACTCTGTACTGTACCAAACTGATATGAAACAAAAAGCTAGTCTCTAATAGCACACAGTCTAGTTTCTGTAACAGTGTAGATAATTATGTAATAATAATAATAATAATAATAATAATAATAATAATAATAATAATAATAATAATAAAAGCTTTATTTAAAACTGAAAGACCGATTAGCGAAGTCTGGAAGGAAGACGCTGGTTTAAACCGATGATCAGTATCTATAAATATACATATCAAACTCTAAGTACATGTAAGATGCAGCGAGCAAAGGAAGTCATGTCTGATAGACTAGAGCTCGTGAATTTTGCAGTCTGATGGGCAGATTTTGTCTTTTGCTTGCCCACTGGGCAAGAGAACTTTTTTGGGGAAAATATATGAGGAAGTTCAAATTACAGATTAATATGCACTAAGAGATGAAATTATTGTAACTTTCATTAATTATTAATCATGCTTCAGTAAGAAATGTTTTAGGAGCTAGTGCGAGAATTACTTTTGGCTTGCCCAAATGGCTGGCTTGAAAATTTTTTTTTGCACCCTGAAAATGTATATAATCAAGAGAAGTTTGAAACAGAAATCCATAGGCTCGTATTCAATGGTGCGTATTATCGGTAACATTTTTATGTAACTCTGAGCTTCTGAGGGTGGGAGAGAGAGGGGGGCGGGGTGGGGTATTACCAGGAGGCTGAGCATAAATGCAAATCTTTAAATCAGTTTTTCATACTCAGTGATACAGTGATTCAATGAGAAAAAAAATTATACAGACTTGAAGAGATTTTCTCATCAAGAACACATGTACTGTACTGTGTACATTGTGCATGTAGGTGTATTATGCCTGGTGGAAAAATCCTGTTCCAGGCATCCAAAGTGAGGAACAAGGAGTGAAATAACTTCTTCAAGGATCATTTGTAAAAAAAAGCTCTTTCCGGTATACCAGACTCTATTGTATCCCCTGATTGGTCAATTTTAATCTTTTTCAATTTGTTTTTTAATTCTTACCGTTCTTGTATTGCTTCTGCCTAGTTAACAAGTGTCATTGGCTTTGGTAGCAATAATGTTTTTTCTCAATTCTTGTGACAGAATGGTCCTGACCCTCTTGGTGTAACAAATGGTTTAAAAAAGGAATCCTCATCAAGCACAACCCCTGTGAAATCACAAGGAAAGGTAAAGTGGCATTATTCTTTTATCTTTAAGTTACGAGAACACATAAAACAGATGCATTTGGGACCGTTACTGGATAGCTGAAATTGTACCTTGTAACTTGCAAAGAATACATTGGGTTGTTTGTATAGTGTGATCGTCCGGGTGAGTGTAGTTCTGAAAAGAACTGTTGTTGGTGACTGACCTTTCGACAACCTGAACGGAAGTCATCTTTAGAGTCAAGTGAATAGTGTTTGTCAGTCGATGATGTTTCAAGTCTGGTCCGTTGAATGTGATTGGTCAGTCTGAAGATGACTTCCGCTCAGGTTGTCGAAACGTCAGTCACCAACAACAGTTCTTTTCAGAACTACACTCACCCGGGCAATCACACTGTACGAACTACTGATACTCCTGGGTTCAAACCATATACTGTAATACATTGGGTTGTTAGAGCTACATAATTTACAATGGTCCACACAGTTCTTGCAAAGTCCTCGGAATGTTTATTAAGTGTCTAGAGTAAATAAAGCATTGTTGTTGGTGGTGTTGGAAAATTGCCAATTATTGAATACTGATGAATTGGTAAGTCAACCTGACAATAGAAGGTGTCCTGCTAAGGGACTAGCCATGCTACAACAATTTTTTTTATGCTAAATCACATAACGCTAAGGATGAATAAAAATTTACCTTGAGTAAATCTTACTTTTTTTGGTGATGACTCCAACCACAATTTGTCTTGTCCAACTAAGATGGTGTCTTAGTAGGACATATGTCCTTTTAAGAGAAAAAATTATTTGCAGCCCTGAAATGGAGAGGAATACAATATGCATGACTGGTTCGTTTAGCTAGCTCTCTTTGCCTCTGTCCTTTCTTTGCTTTCTAACCACTGCTACACTCTGGTGCTCATAGTTTTGACTTGTGTCAGTACCCCTTTATTTTCCCAGTTATAATTTTTTAACAGCATTGCAATTGACCTATGTTCATGAGAGAACTTACATGTTAGTAGTACTTCTGTGTAACATCAATATGATAATATTGATTTCTTGGTGTGATCTTGTGTTCACAGCTTGAGTCACTTCCTAAAGAAGAGCTCATCAAGTACGTCAGGAAACAGCTTGCTGTGTTAAAGCAAACTAAAGGAAAATGTGAAGGTACATGTACAACTTAAATTGTAGTTCTGCTGTGATATTTCAGCTGTACACTGTCCATCCAGTACTGTGAAGTATTAATTAAAAGCTTTGTGTGATTTTTGATATTTAGAATTGTCATCCCAACTGGAAGAAGAAAAGAATGAAGTTCAAAGATTGGAAAATGAAAAAAGAGAGTGGCTCTCAAGAGGGGTGCATGCAGAATTTGAGAAGAAAGACAAGGTACATGTATTACATGTATAGAATGTATTTTTCTCAAACTCATTAATAATTCATCATGTTTGAACAAAGGAAATCATGACTGTGATGGTGTTTGGATATCTGATCTTAATTCGCATAGATTTTTACGATTTTATTTCTCCATTTTCATCTTAGTTTTAGTTTCGACTTAGAAGATATATCAAACACTCAAGACAGTGTTTTACCTAATTTCCAAACACCTCGAAGTTCGTCAACTCTCTTCTCGGTGTTTGGAAATGTGGTCAGACACAGTCTTTCGTGTTTGATATATTACTTCTTTTTACTCCGAGGTAACTGCAAATGCTTGGTTCGGTTCATTTTTGTCTTAGACATTCTAGAGTTACATGTATCACAGATATATAATTTAGTGGTTTAAAATAATTTACTGATCTTCTGTTATTTCTTTTGAGATGTGACTTCATCCAAGGGATTCATAACCTGTTAGCTATGTATTTCAAGGATGTTATATCTCCTGGCCATATTGCAAAAGTGTTTCTTTGTTTTGGCATCTGAAAAACACACCCTCAGAAAAACTCATGTCTGAAAATTTTTTGCAAGCTTTCGTTTGCTTATCTATTAACTAGAGTTAATATTGTTGTATTAACTTGTTGCAAAAATGGAACTTTATCTTTGAGTTGACTGGTGTATTGCATTAAGTAATGGCTGTAGTGCATAAACAGATGGGCAATTATTATATTTAAACACATGGTATACTTTAAAATATAATTTGTAACTGGTTGAGGACACCTTTGCCAAACATTTGTGCTTTCTAAAATTATATATCTAAAATCCTTTCATTTTTTAAGCGTCGTTGAACTAGTGAATCATAAAACTAAAAAAAGATCTAAACATGTAGGATGTAAATGTTATTATTGCCACCCTTTCGTTAATCAGATTTTAAAGAAAAATAGAGAGTTAAAAATGGCTGCTGAACTTGGAAGAAAGATGCTTGAGGAAAATGATGGTTTGCGGGGAATGTACAATGAGCTGGAGCATGAGCATGAAAAGACAGTTAAAGTAAGAAAACTGGCTTAAATTTAAATTCAAAATTTAAGTACCCTTATTTAATTTATTTAAATAACTATGCATTGTAAGTTTTAAATTAAAGAACACTTAATCAGAATTATTCCATGCACGTGAGTTGAAAATGAGATGGTAGTTAGCCAACAAGGTGCACAGTGCCAAGTTGGCTGTAATCATCTTATATCCAAAAAGTGTGAGTGGAATAATTGTTTTATTAAAAACACTCCCAAAATATAGAAAACTAAAATAATATAGACAATGAAGATGCGCCCAAAAATTACATGTATGCTTAACCATATATGTACAGCTGCATTTGTAGAGCATGGTATAATGGCTCATGACCATGATGGCTAAGCCAGTAAAAACTCTTGAATTGCATTATCCAATGATCCAGTCTTTAATAATAGGACCATGTTATTGATTAACCATGAGGATCCAATTAATCATTATTACAGGCAGTAATTTGACATTCAATAGATTATTAATGTCAGAAAATTAACTAACGATGATTAAACAAAAGTTTTGCGGATCAAAGCTAAATTAAAACACTGACCCCGTTTCGTTCAATACCCTGCAAATAATACCATGCCTTTCAGCTTTGGATGTGAAGTGGATGCAATGGTTCTTGTAGGCTAATAATTATTGTCTCCATTAGTGAGTTAGAAGAGTGAACATACACACACAAGATGGCGGGTCCAACAACAAGATTGTATTGATAAGAGCACATGGTAATACATGCAACCGCTGTACACTACGCGGGCTCATTGAACTACTCCAATGGCTGAACAATCAATATAAAACATCTCGATCACTATAACAACTTGCAGCACATTGTGACAGCAGGATTAAATGATACAAATGGTGTTAAATATAATTACAAGTTAAATAGTTAAAAGCTTGTTTGAATGACCGGTTATTTTTTCAAGTAACTCAGGAATTCTAAACTTAAAATCGTGGCTATAAACATTGAAATGCCCTTGAAAAATTTAAAATGACAGGTCTGATATTATTAAGGAGAAACATGAGGTAAAAGTTTCTAAACTGTTTTTGGCAAATGTTTGGGGAAATATGATATTTATAATGATTGTGTCATTATATGATATTATAATATAGATAGGACCCTGCGCACACTCTGGTTGGTCAAAAACCTATGTTTTATTAGAGTATAATACATAGAAAAAGTGTGTTTTATTGTTTTTCGCCACATCACATGTACCTCTATCATAAAGCAAATGAAGAAGCCTAAGCCGTGTATTGCACTCTGATAAAACACTCCGGACATTTGAGAACACTCAAGAAATGTAGAAAATTCTCACGTGTGGCTCATGTTTTCTACATTTCCCTCGTGTTCTTAAATGCCCATCATGTTTTATCACAGTGTAACACGTGGCTTAGGCTTCTTTATTTGTTCAGTAAACTGGAATATTGTTGTCACATTTGTGGTACATAATATAGGAAGTGAGTATAGAATCCCTTATTTGTGAAAGGCACGTGGTAACAGTAAGTATTAATTCTTGTATGTTTGTGTTCAAACTCATTTTCTAGGAACTTGAAGAGGAATTATCAACTGTTGTCATGGAGAGAGATGGACTTCAAAAGTCTCTTAAAGTTTTGCAGGAAGAATATCAAAGCGTTGCTAAGGAGGCAAAGGTATTCTGTTGTACAGTAGCTCGTAACTTTTGCGTTCAGTAACTCACTGTGAATCTTGCATCTCATAGACCCTTTTCGTAATTGGCTGCCAATTATAAATTCTTTTGTAAGTATTAAAATTAGCCTGACTAACCTCGTTCTTCAGTTGATAATTCAAAAGAATTTTTACTCCCAAACGAGTTTAGTGGGGCTAATTTAAATGCAGGCAAAAGAATCTTAAATTGGTAGCTATTTATGAAAAGGGTCTATACTCCCTGCAAAAAATTGAGAATTGGAGGCGTGAAATTCATAGTGAGTTGCAGAAAGCAACTGTTATGGAGTACTATAGATAAACATGATCTAAATCAACTGCACCTGACATGACTGCTCAATATATAAAATGCATTGGACACTTGAGGCACAGTTGTATGGGACTGGCTGGGCATCAGAACATCCATATTATTTTAAATATTCTTACAAGATAATGGATGTTCTCCTATTCACAAGAATTCCAAATAAAACTATGTTCATTAAAGAGCTCACACTATTATTTTAGAAAAAAATCTTAATGTAAGTGAAGCAAGTTTGGAAATTAATTGTGCTTTAAATGCTATATGGCAAGGTAGTTTGGAGCTAATTCCAAGCATTCTGGCCCGGGTTGTTCAAAGCTCAACTTAGGTTAACCCAGGATAAGCAGGAATTTTGACTTCAGTTTTTTTTGTAACCCTTCGATAAGGTTTTCTATTTAATATAATATACTTGTTTGTCCTTTAGTTTTGAGCACGAGTAATCTCAAACAACACAAAACATTGGCAGTGAAAAAACATAATTATACAAGATACGTGAATACCTTGTTTAACTTTTAATCTTGGGTTAGCGTTAACTGGCCTTCAAACATCCCAGTCCAGATGGTTCTTTCTTAGTTGGGATTTTGCCACATGGACAGTTTCCATGGAAATGATCATAAACCATGTATTTTAAAATCAAGCATGGCCCTTGCGCCTTATGTTATAAACTTTTGACTGTCATTAGTTACCAACCTACGTGTAGCTTGCTTTAGCTGTACTAGGGAATATTAACCCTTAGTCATTTTTTTGGGCGGACCTTGGGTGAATATTCCTGAGTACGGCCCTGGTGTTCAGTTGGGAAGAGGTTAGTATTTTTATGGTTCTATTTATAACATTCATGTATCTAAATCAATTGGTTGTGTACTTAAGGAATACAAAAATGCTTTGGAAACACAAGCTCTCCAAGAAGACAGAGTACAAGAACAGCTACAGAAAGACAATCGAGAATTGCTTCAGAAAATACAAGTGAGTGATATTGATGTTTCCCAAAACTAAATCCAACAACAACAAGGACATTGCAAAAGATGAAACATTCAGCTTGATGTAAACTTGGGACTTATAAGGAAAAATTCTGAGTCCCAATGGGATTTGAACCGTTGATCTCCCATGTACTTGGTAGGGAAGGGGGGGGGGGGGTTGCTCTCACCACTGAGCTTACAAGGTTTATAGGACAATCTCTGGATTCTTTGCTAGAGATTAAATGTCACTCTATGGTTTGTTGTGATCATATTAGGCCCTCCAACTGGAGAAAGAGCAGACCCTGGAGACATTAACTAAATTTGAACAAGAGAATTACCAACTTCTAGACAAGTGCAAGGTAAGATTTTTTATGCAGTGGTTTGGATTTTTCACAAAACCTACAACCTGTTCAAGACATTAAATAGCATGGCCCAATGGAATTACTGCTGGAGATAGATCTTTGGTGTAACTGATCATCCAATGATTTGCATTCAGTTTAAATGAGATCAAAAGGATTAATTGTATGCAAATTGTTGCAAGGTTTTTAATCATTTGACTACGCTTCTGAAGTCATCAGAGCACCCATGGGAATCAGCCTGTGGCACTGACATGATTTTCTCTGGCAACTTCTTTGCACATGCAAGAACATTTGGGCTGCTGTTTAGCCATTCAGTGTTAGTACAGAAGTTCTTAGTTGTACGTGCAGCTGGGGCCTAAAATGCTTTGTCGTGAAATTTCCACTTGTTGGTGGTGTGTTGATCAAATTATGCTGTTATTAGTCAATTCAATATAACTGGCAATTTTCTGGCAAAAGACAGCACTTTATTTGCTGGGTAGGACATGTATGATGTAAGTATCTTTCTTTGAACTAGTTCTGAGAACTGCATTTTGTTTTTGCAGGAACTGGAAGGTAACATTGAATCACTGAACAATGATCAGCGGTCTGTAACAATTGAGAACTCTGAATCCTTGGCATTGACAGAGGAGGTGAGAGTATTAATTATAATATTAAGTCATTCATTTATCTTGGAAATTTCTTACAGTAGTGCACATACTGGTTCTTGTTCACGTATCTGGTAAAGTAGTCGTCATCAGATTGATGCATTTCAGTAATTATTAACAGCTCTGTAAGGAAAGCACTTTTTTAACCCACTGCTTGATTTGTGACATCCTTCGCACCAATTTCTTCAGCAGAATATCATCTTCTATTTTTCTGAGCAAAAATATAAATTGTAACTGCCTCATGCAAGTAAAAATGGCTGTGGCCATGCTATGGATGGACATCACATGATTTTGCAGGCCTTTATATGTAACCAAGTTCACCAATAGTTAGTACTAAGAAAAAAATCATGCAAACAGACTACTCTCTTCCCAGCCCACATGGGACTGATGGGTTGCACGTTAACTAGAAGAATAGGGAGCTTAAGAAACCACGACAGCAACGCCAAGGACGACATCAATTAAAATATGATTTTATATGTTACCTACGAATCTCGTGGTACCCTAAAGTCATTTACTTTATTTTATCACTGTCAAAGCTATTGCAAAACTGAATCTAGGACCTATTGTTAAATATGAAATAAACACTTAAAAAATTAGCTGTCGTGGTTCATGTTCTCCAGACAATGCAGAATTTGGTCATTTCATGTTGTTGTTTTGCATAGGACAGCAAAGAAATGTACCAAAAATCATAATGCATGTGCACAGCCATTGTTCTCCTCAGTAAACCTTTTGTTTAGCAAGATTGCTGTTGCCGTTGCTGTAACGGTTTTCTTAAACTCCCTAATAGGTAGCGGAGCCAGCAGACTGTAGACAGAACTGAATTTAATTTTAACCTTATCCCCTCTAACTTGTATGCAACCTCATGTTCATGAGTTCTTGCAAGACACCTACTACTGTATTTTGTGGCAGTAGTGAAGTTAATATTTTTCAGTGTGATAGTCCAGATGTGGGTATTTCTACAGTACTTCTGAAAAGAAGTGTTGTTGGTGACTGATGTTTCAACAACCTGAGTGGAAGTCATCTTTAGAGTCAAGTGAATAGTGTTAGTCAGTCAATGCTGTTATAAGTCTGGTCTGTTGGAAGTGACTGGTCAGTTTAGCTGTGATGTTAATGGCTGAAAGACTTACAATGTAGTCACTACTACCGGCAGCTTACAGATGACAAATTATGACAAACAGATATCAAACAAACTGACTTACTGTAATATGGATCAAAACATACTACTGAATGGACCAATGGTTGTTGACAAACTTTACACGAGCCTGTCAGCCAATAACATACCTGTAATGGCTAAACTGACCAATCACTTTCAGTGGACCAGACTTATAACACACATCATCAAGTGACAATCTGAAGATGACTTCCACTCAGGTTGCCGAAATGTCAATCACCAACAGCAGCTCTTTTCAGAACTGCATGTACCAGTCCTGCACTGCGATGATCACACTACATGTATCTAAACTACTGATACTCCTGGGTTCAAACCATTTACTATGTTAATATTTTTCAACACATCGGGTTGTATTAATTATATTCTTCAATTTTATTTTATAGCTTCAAGCCAAATTAGCAAAGCTCATGGTAGAAAAGGAGGAGCTCATGAAGGCTGTGGAGTTATCTAGTGATTCCTGTAATGAGAAAGAGGAACAAGAGGTTAAGGTAACAAAAATTGCTCTGAACACAAAGTGGCTCCCACATGATCGCAATGTACATTTAGTAGCCAGTTCATGTTGATTTGATTGGTGATGCCAAGAATGCTGTAATGTTATGTGACAACTGATCATACACAGGAGTCTATTATTTGGTCTTTTGCAGGATCTTAAGGATCAAATAGAAAAGCTGCTTTTGGAAAGAAATGAACTCCAATGTAGATTTGATCGCCTTGCGCAGGAGGGAGGAGGAGCTGAAGTTAGAAGTGGGCCTGGCATGGGTCAAGTTATTAGGGAACATTTTGTTATGGAAAATGAGGAGCTTAAAGACAGGAACGAGGTTAGATTTTACGTTATTGCGTGTACCATCCCTACTATTACAGGTTTGCATTTAAGGGCTGTAATCCATAATGTCAGCTGTTATGGCTGAGTACAGGTTAATGTGTGAACTGCCTTTTGTTGATGCAATTTACCCATAAAGTAACAAGTTTGTCTGGGGTGGGAAGATCAAGGTACAGAAAAACAAAGAACAAGAACAAGAACAAGAACAACAGAAATTTAATGTTTATTTTGGATGAATTAAGGATGGATTAAGGAGGGGTGGCTTGCCACCCAGTCCCACTACTAAAATTCATGTGTAAAACAGCTTTTCTCTGGGCAGCTGAGTCAGGGAGCCCACATGCCTCCAAAAATACTTGTTAGAATATTGAATTATTTTGTAGATTTGCATACTCCACTGCACACTGTTTTAAAGCTTTCTTTTCAGTATGCACTGTAAATCCATCTCTCTTGACTGTGTGCTTTCTTGATGTTTATCACTTTTAACTTGCTACAGCTGTTGAGAAGCGATCTGGAGCTTTCTAGAATAGAAGTGGAGCACCTTAGGAATGCACTGGAGACCATGCGTACAGAGTATGAGGGGCGGGAGATGGCTGTAAGGGTATGCAGCTGTCGCTTCATATTACTGATGGTAGGCTGCTGTAAAGTTCCCAAAAGTAGCAAGAGTTGTTATTCTGACTTAGGGTTTTGCTACCTCTTGGATGCCAACCATGTAACTTTAATTCCACTTTTGGGGGATCTTTGCTTTTTGGTGGGATGCGGAAGGGTGGTGCTACTTTTGGAACTTCACAGTAGTTTGGCAGCTGATGGAAGTCATGAATGTTTTCTATTAAAATTTAAGAGATGTGCAGCTGTAGGTCTGCTAGAACTATTTTGCTCCATATTTCCTAGCCCTATAACCATTATGTTGTGTTTTATTATTTTTTTCTGAATTTGTGTAACAATTAATCCTCAGCTGCCATACCTACCTTCTGTACTGCATGGTTTGTGAGGAAATAAATTTTGTGTAGTGATTCTGACAACCTTTGAACCTGTGCATGGTGCTTCTAACATAAGCTGGTTAATAACTCTGACATAAACAATGCCTAACTAACTAACAATCACCTTAAAGTATGTTAATTAACACTTTCAGTAATATAATATTAACTGTGCGGCCATGGGCTGAGCGCGGTTCATGGTTTACCCGTGATTTTTTTTTTAACCGCGCGGCCATGGGCCGAGCGCGGTTCATGGTTTACCCGTGGTTTT
>Ga0126338_10001190_pt1 | contig 16432 bp, 6 predicted proteins | sample OrbCmetagenome_2_FD_92529 | JGI IMG/M metagenome (GOLD analysis project Ga0126338, IMG submission 92529) | Coral microbial communities from Petempiche,Puerto Morelos, Mexico - Orbicella C C metagenome | ecosystem: Host-associated > Invertebrates > Cnidaria > Coral | place: Petempiche,Puerto... | reverse complement strand
GTAATACCTTTTTTTAGCGTATTTATTAATCCCTTTGAATCCAACGCTTCGATAAAACCAAAAGAAAATATATTTTACCCACAACAAAGGAAACAATATCCGTAAAAGTATCCGTGTATTGATGTTTTAACAGCTTCTGGCGGAAAAAACATCACACGTTGCATGACTCGGAATTTGGCCGAGCGGAGGTCTGCGTCTGGTCACCGACAAAAAAAAAAATAATAAACCACGGGTAAACCTAGAACCGCGCTCGGCCCATGGCCGCGCGGTTAATAATCCAATTATGTTTTGAGTTTTCGCCATTCTCATTATCTATTAACTCTCATCGGGCAAGTTTTCACTCTCTCCATTAACTATCAACTCTCATCGGGTGCGTTTTCACTATCTCCATTAACTATTAACTCTCATCGGGCGAGTTTTCACTATCTCCATTAACTATTAACTCTCATCAGGGGAGAGATGCTCAGGTTTCGTCAATTCCAGAAACCTTCAAAGCAATCAATGACTTTATGGGATTATGCAATAATTGCATAATCCCACAAAAATAGTGTATCCCCTGGTAGTACAGTTTGGAAACACTTAATATGTACCACAATGATTATTTCTTTTCCAAAATTTTTAATGATCACTAATTCAACAACATGGGACAACAACTTGCATTTAAGCTTCAGAATATTTTGGCTGCATTAACAAATGTCAGACAGAAATTGAACTTTTGAAAGAAACTTTTGAAGAGTAGCAAATTATGCTGTCAAATGAGACTGATTGTTCTCTTTGTCTAAATCTTTCTATATTCTTTTCAACAGGTGGAGACAAATCAGTACAAGACAGGAAGAGGATTATCATTATTTACCATATTCTAGAATGATAATTTTATTGCAATCCAGGACCACGTAAACACTTGTGTTCTTATGCAATGATCAAATCAAAACTTAACCTGGCTCAGATCCCTGGTCATCCTCCTGATGTGGAATTTACCCTTGGAATTACCCCTGGTATTGTCTCTGGGATTACCCCTGGGATTATTTCTGGGATTACCCCTGGGATTTCTCCTGATAATTAATCCTTCAGACATTGATATAAAAATCACCAAATTCTAGGACAAGGAAAATAATATTTAAAATTTAAATTCACTGTCATTAGAGGTTGCCACAGGTCAGGAAAAAGTGAGGGAATGTCATTTATCTAAGTTGGAGGAAAATGGAAAAGATCCTCCTTCTTAACCATTTAGTAAGCCTTGCAATATTGGATGCAAATGATGGTTCACAGAAAACCACCCTACATTTTGTACAATCTTGGGTGTACATTCAGATAGGAGGGCTTATTATTTTCCAAAACAATTTTTTGCATTTAAGACTTTGGGAGGGGCTTATTTTCAGTTGGGGGGGCGGGGGGGGCTTCCTTTTGGAATTTTATGGTACTCTACCCTGCTGTGCAACAAGAGCACTTTTTTCATTGTACAGATCTGACAGCCCTATAATATCTCCATGGTCCACAAACCTTTCAATAAATTATGACAATGGTTAACCCAGGGGCAAACCCATTATTACACAGCACAAAATCAAGCGGATTATCTGTCAGGAAAGAGAGATTGGCAGGAATCTCAACAGAAGATGAACACAATGCAAACAAGTGTGATACTAATGAGGATATTACTGAACACCATTAAGAACATGGGGAGCTGGGATGGCACAGTGGTGAGAGCACTCACCTCTCATAAAATGGGGCCTGGGTTCAACGCCAGGGTGGTGCCATATGCGGGTTGTCATGAGTTTGTTGTTCGTTCTAGTCTTGCTCATTGGGTTTTTCCCTGGGTTCTCTGGTTTTCTTCCCTCTGCAAAAACCACATCTCCAAATTCCAATTCAACCAGGATAGAGGACCCACATGAAAACCAGCCAAGGCTGATGTGGCTTCCTCTGTAAATATTGAGATTTAACATGATACAAATCACAAAACTGACACGAATATAGGTACAAGCTACTTTTGTTGACGGACTCAAAAGCTGAAAGCTGACCACTAACCTGAGACCTTGACTGAGTGATCACTGATTACAAACTATATGTGGGTCTTTGAAAGAGCTTACAACATCACTTTGTGATTCACTGTCAGTGCTACTGACCAGAGATGGGAAACCATAGACTAAGAAACAACTGTTGACTGTTAAAAAAAATTGTTGAGTTGACTCTGAAGATGACTTACGTTCTCTCTGATATTTTTCAAAATAAAAACTAAAATTAGTTATCACCAACAGTGCTGTTCAGGGCAATCCTTGATCAGTGATTGCACTTGTCTGACTAGTACGTCTTGGCTCAGTGAAAAATATTCTCCAGTCAGTGTTGGGAAAAAGTTAGAGAAATTATTTTTCTTTACACTGGGCAAATAGACGGGTTTTTTTCTTACTCCCTCCCCTGGGAAGCTTGTAACAGGAAAGAGTTATGGGTTAACAGTAAATTTTCTCAGGTTTGGCCAGGTTAAGGAAGTAATGTGATTTGATCATTGCATTGTATGATGTAAACCAAGTTCTGCTTTAGACTTTGCAATACCACAGACATGCTTGCTTACAGTCATACAATTGGCCCATCAACCAAATTGGTTTTGCACACTTTGACAGTGGATAACCCATCTGTTTTTGGTTTCATTATTATTACTGTATTTCCTTTAACTTCAGAAGGGGAACTCTTTTAAATGGGCATCCTTTTAGGGGGGGGGGGGGGGGGGGGGGCACAGTTTCTTAATAGGTCAACCAGTAAAAGGGGTTTTCTTTTTATTCGGAGAGGGGGAGCCTTTTAAAGGGGGTTTTTTTGGGGGGGGGGGGGGGGGCTAGGGGGCCACGTCTTATTAATAGGTCAACATGTAAATGGGTTTTGCATTTAGCTGAATATCGCTTTTGAACATTCAGATCAAAATTGAAATTTGTAGGGAAAAAATTGATTGGGACATTTAGCTTGTTATCCGTAGGGAACTTATTACTTAAAAAATGAAAAATTCTTCTTAGTGCCATCATTCAAAATATTATGAGCAGTTGTAATCAAAAACACGATTTTTTTTAGATGAAGAGTCACTGCAATTTGCTGTCAGTGTTATCTCCATTAAATCAGATTTAAGGACTTGAAGTTGCACAAATGAAAAACCTTAAATTGGTAGCTATGAATGTAATGCTTTTGATCTGGACCATATTAACTATTTTAATTTATGTTCCCTGTGAACAAAATCACCTTCCACTGAGATCGAAACTGTAATTTTTGTTGATGAAAGAAATATTTTTGGATAGGTTAGTAGGACTCAACTTAGGGAAGGGGCCAAGTTGAGGAAATACAGTAATTTTAATTGTCAAAAGTTGCTTTTGAAAGTAGATGCCCAATCATATGTTATATGTCCTAGACCATCTCTCTCCTGACCAATCCTTTAGAATAGAAACTGTTTTTTTTTTTTTTTTTCAATTCTCTTTCAAAAAATAAGGTTCCAAAGTTTACCATAATTTCATTTTACTGTTTTAAGACAACAGAGTTCATTTTGTGGGGTGTGAATGAAGCTGAGACCACTGTATAATTTAAAAAAGTGAATGATAAGACAGTCAAATATAATTTTCACTAATTGATAATTTTGAGGCACTTACTAATTTATGAATTCTCACCCAAATTATCGATAAATTTATTTGAGTTTGTGGCTTATTTCTGACTTCTTATGAAAGCATTTTAGTGACTGTGTATTGTCACATCATGTATAATAAATTGAGTTTACTAGAAGAACTAGAGAACTGTTTTGCCTATTCTTTGACTTGCTTCACAAAATTGCTTAGAAAAAAAAAACAGTCAAATATATTTTTTTTAAAATTTGTAATGGAATTTAAAATCTCTTTCTTTATTTTTTCTAAGAGTGACATCCTCTTTTATCCACTGTCAGCAAATTGATTGAAACTGTTTTTGTTTTTTTTTTCATGCCGTGGTTTAAACTTGACTTCTGTTGTGTTGAGCATGTCTGTGGTACTTGTAGTTGTTATACAGTGGCTCATATCAACAAAATATGAAGCTATCATGCAAATTATGTTATTCCCTACTCTTATCCCTTCAGCATGAGTTGTACATGAAAGGTTTTCAATTTGCCAAAATCCACAAACTTTTACAGAAAAAATATCTAAACAAGTGTTATGGAGAAATTTTTTTCAACCAACAGAAAAAAAATGCTGCTCAGTTGCTAAGGTTAATTTATGCCAATTATAGAACAATGTGGAGTATTTAAAACTGTTACATTTGCAAAAATGATCTGTGATTTCACTCTCTGTGCTTTTCAGTAGTTCTGTAGGAGGGAATATTTTCAAGTTCAGAAACAAAAATTTCTCATTCCAAGCGTCTTACTTACATGAAAGAGATTTGAAAACGGTAAAATTGAAATTTTGTCATGGTAGAAAAAAAGCCAGAGCATTGTTTCGTGTCAAGTCGTGACTAATCCGAACCTTTCAAGCTGTTGTGGTTTGGCGGTTACCTTTTGCGGTTTCATCTCACATCTGATTGGTCGCAAAACAATAAACATTCAACAAATTTTTTCTGGTGTTCCCGGTTTTATGGGAAAGACTGTTATTTGACAAATGCTGAAATTGAAATTGGCACTCAGTACATGTAGATCTTTATGAGACGACATGTTTTCAAGTTCCAATATGTCAAATTTCCTTTTCATCAGTGTTCAAAGAGATTTCTACTAAATTCTCAGGAGTCAGTTTTCAATTGAATTATTGCAGGATGTATCATTTAGAGTTGTTGCTGTTATTTTCAGTTCTAATGGTATGAAAAGTCAATAGACCATTTTACAGTTGTCTGCTCAGTGACCTGGCCTTTGAATGTCACCAAGGCTGGAGGTGACCTTGTTTTGATAAAGACCTCTGCTTTTGTTGTGTAAATCAGGTGTATTTACCTGACAAAAGCAGAGACGTCTGTGTCAAAGCAAGGACACTTCCGACCTCGCTGCCATTCAAAGGCCAGGTCACAGAACAGACAACTGTAAAATGTTCTATTGCCTACCATTTGCACGATAAAAGCATTTACATGTAGATTTGATTTCTTTGAAATTCTCAATACATGTACTCTGTCACTTTTGCTGAAGGGATAAGTCCTCAAGGAATGTCATTTATTTAGTAATATTTGTTTTTCTTAATTAAATTAATCGTTTTGAACTCATGAAAAATCGAAGAAAAACTTTATAACCCATTTCGGAGTTAAACGATCCTCTTTTGATGAATATGGGCCACTGTTCAATAAGTTATCAGCACTGAACAGAAGAACTTTGTCTGTTATGAAACTATCTCAAACACAAAGACGCATTATTTGAGAGTGTAGCAGTCTCTAAACTTGGATAAATTTTGATTCATATTTGGAGATTATCTGGAAATAGCGTAAAATTCTATAAAATTAATAGAGATTAAATATCACAGAAAAGACCAAAAAATATTACATTTATTCTCGAGTCGGACTTTTCATAATCTCATGATTGCGTCTTTGTGTTAATGTATGCCTCGTTTCATTGCGCTCAATTAGAATTTACAAAATGTGTTTAGTCGCTCACTTTGGGAATTTCTTTTTGGGATAAGTTTTTCAGTCAAACGTTTAAGCGTCAGAAACAATCGTCATCGACGAAAAAGATTTTATAAATATTTTATTTTGTGATGTAAAATTAGCATTTCATTGCACGCTTTTTCAGCGTTTGTTTATTTTCGCGAAATTTCAAAGCACAGTTAGGCAAATTCTGGGTGGTTTTAAATGTGCGCGGGTCTCAAAATTGGTTATGCTTACACATCAAAACGGTGTGTTCGACAATTTTTTTTAATCAGACTCTCAAATTTTACAGTGATGCAGCCGTCATTACATTGATCAGATCTTTGTCGAGTTAACGTTTTTCAGCTTTTCTGCGCTTATTGATTGTCTTGATTTATGCATTCAGCCAAAATTCAGCATAACACTTGATGGCAGTCTTGTATCGCGCTAAACTAACGGCTTTGTGTAACAATAAAGTTTGCAAAATTTGAACATGGGAAGGGAAAAGTGGGAATATTCTTGAGCAACTAAATACAGTTTGGATCCTAACAACGCGCTAGAGGTATACTGAGAGTTTAAGCGCGGACAAAGCCTTCAGTGGTGTTTTCTTTTAAAAAGCAGAACTTGGTTTTAAGTCCTGTTATTCAGTGTTATCTGTCACGCAACTGGTCTCGCGATATTCTCGAGGGCAGCGTGACAAGTGCGTTGCGTGAGACATTACGTCGTGTAACACACCGTGCGACGGACAAAGTTCTTGCAAAATAGTTCGCTTCAACAGTTGCAGAGGGTCAGAACTTAGTTCTACTTGCCGCTGCTGTTAAAGCGAATTGTACTGCATGGATTGCGACCGTTGTGCGTTGTGTTACACGACGTAATGTTTCATGTAACTTGTCAGGCCGTTTTCGAGAAGATTGCGGGGTAAGTTGCGTGACAGATTACATTGTATATCAGGACTTAGTCATGGACACAAGTGTTTACCTGGTTAGTTATATGATGGATTGCTGGTAAAAACCACAACACACAAAATATGTCTCTTTGTCTCTTTATTTGCGTTTTCATTGTGTTCAAAAAAAATAAAAATAAAAAAAATCTAGCCGATCTTGTCCCTGCTTGTCGGGTTGCTTTCACTCCGCTCTGAGTTGAAGTGTCTCTTCTGTTCCTCATTAATATTCCAACTTTAAAATCCTGGTTTGTTTATCTGCTCCGCCATCTTTGATGACGACACTTGGCCACTTTAATGATATGGCCGTTTGCTCTCAAGTGGAGATGGCACAATGAGGGAAGTGAGAGCCTGCTCCCCATGCCTCCTCGGTTTCACTCAACTAGGTCATAATGCCACACCATTTGAATTGGAATTTTTATTAACTTTGAGAGCCGTAAGTAATGCGCAAAAAAAATTAATGCCAAAATAGTAAAATTTAAGATGCGTGTTCCAAACATTGTATCTAGAAATTTCCGTTGGAAGCACAGGAAAAACGGAAGCGCTAAAGTACAAGTCATGTTTAGCAATTTCCATGGATGCCAAGAAAAGAATGGATCGCAAAAAATCATTGATCTGACTTGCCGACCAAACCTCCTGCCGACTGTCGTCCCACAAACTTCACCAAAAGAACACAAGTCACTTGAAGCCCTTCCATCTGAGCTGATACAAGTTTATGAATTTTCTATCGCCTATGTTTAATTAAGGGGAAGATAATTTTGCGGTATTTTGGGCGAATGAAAGATTAGTAATATGTTTTGCGGCTTAAACCTCTGAAATTTTGCTATAGTAAACAAAAATGCAAAAGCCGATCAGTTAGAATTGAGTAAAGCTTGTTTTGATATTAGTTATTTGAAATCAGTAGAGGTTTATATTTATAAAAAAATATTCTGTGCTTATGAATCGAAATATTTTGCGAAAGAAATCTTGGTGTTTATGTTTTGCGCGCAATTTTCTGTGGATAAATCTTGATTAAATATTCAAGGTTCTGAACCGATTTAAAATGCAAAAACGGTAGAAGTTTGAAATTAATTTTATTCTATTGTAATTGTTCAATTTGGTTTTGAATAGCATCAAACAACAAAGCATCCTCGAAGACCCATTGGGAGTTAATCGGGGCGTGACTAATTAAGCCGAGCGGCCAGGGGCCGAGCGGCATAATCGGCGCAACGAAAGTTACGTCACACGGAATTTAGCGCTCGGTTTACTTCGTCTTGCCACGATTAACTGCCGCTGTGTCCTCGGGATGACAATGAAGTTGATCAAGTACTATTATTAAGTGAAAAAGAAGTTTCCTAGGTTTAGTTTTGATTTGGAAGTCAAGATGGACGATTGGCCTACAAGATTAAAATAAATCGAAATTATACAATTTTTTTCTGGTTATGAATGAGGAAATTTTAAAGTCTTGGAATTCAATATGGACGAAATCAAAATCGACTGAAAATATGTTCTGTTTAAAATATAGTTTCCTATGCTTTAAATTGTCAAAGTTCTGAAGTCAAAAAGAGCAAATTTTGGTCTAAGAAAAAAAAACATATATTTAAGGGTGCGTTCCTCTGGGGTCATCTGGATCAGGATCAGTGATCCAAAATCTGTCTGGATCATGGTGCATCAAAAGAACCGATGAATCCACTATGGTCATGGATTCATCGGTTTCTTTGATGCACCATGATCCAGACAGATCTTGGATCACTGATCCTGATCCAGATCACCCCAAAGGAACGCAGCCTTAGTTAAAGAAAAAGGTTTCGATGTTTAACTGAGTTTTGGAAGACATGATAAACAATTGGCCCACAAAATCACATTTTATAGTTGGATACAATATAAAGTTTCGAGGTTTACATGTAATTCAAAGTTTTGGTAATCAGTGTAACAATTGGCCTATGCTCAGAAATTTGTTTTAGAAAACAGAAATATTTAATTGAAATTTGTCAAAATCCTTATTACTATAGACTCCCTTTACAGCCGTTTGTTTGGAGTGTCACACAACACTCCTGCAAACAAGCGTTGTGTGACAACCCAAGTGACGCCTGTACGAGGGGCTACTTAACAATTAGACCCGTAGCCCGCAAGGGCTACGGGTCAATAGCCCATGAGGAAAAGCCTCATGGGCTATTGACCCATGGCCATTGAGGGCGAAGAGACTAATTGTTTTAGTATCACCCAACTAGTCGGACAGAAAAGGTAATAATAAACTTAGCAAATGCAAGTTGAAGAAATATTCATTTGGGAATAAAACAAAAGAAAGCGTCACGCTCGATTGTGCCAATTTCACTACTCGAGGACTATTACTAATAGTCCTCTAGTAGCGTAGCCAATGAAAATGCAGGATTTGCATTAGTCCATTAGTTGGGTGATACTAATTAAGATTAGCTCATTCTAAAGTTATTCTGAAAAGAGATAAATTGGTAATTTCAATCGACTGTTTAATGTAATTAGGTCGAATAACTGGCTATAATTAGGTCGAATAATTGGCTAAGTCAATAATTAAAGCTTAAATTGTTTTTAGTTCGAAAAGAAAATCCCTAACCAAGTATCAGCTCTTTCAGAGGAATCCCAGATGACTATTAGCTCAATCTAGTGTCGCTTGTGAAATTCCAGTCAAGCCAGATCAATGACCTTCACTGTTCTAAACTAACCCCAACATCCTGGAAATGTACTACCCATGACCTGCACTAAAGCACTACTGTTTTACATCCTCAACAACAAAAAATTTCCAGATACACTGATTGAAAGCAAACATCTTTGAAGCCAATTAGAATAAAGGTGTGGTATTCTGACATAGTCAAGTAAAGCCAAGAAGACATGAAAAGCAAACTCTCACCTTCCCTCATTATGCCTTCTCCACTTGAGAGCAAACGACCACATCATCAAAGTGTCCAAGTGCCACCATCAAAAATAGCGAAACAGATAAACTCACCAGGATTTCTCAGTTGGAATATTGCAGAGGAACGTCAGAAACACCGTCCTCAGAGCAAGAGTTTCCACAACCCTGCAGGGACATTGATCGGCTAGATGTAAATATGACCATTTGTGGTGTGTGTAGATGTGTGGGCCATCTCAGTTCCTGAAAATAATCTAAAATATGCTAAGTTCAGTGGAAGACATAAAAGCCACTTAAATTGGAAAACAAACAAGCTCATTAGCCCAGTAAGAACAGAAAAAGGCCTACCCCTAGTCCAGAAAAAACCTTACGCCTTAGAATATCTTTAGTTATTAACTGGTTCTGAAATGCTATTCAAGTTATTATAATTCAAAGACCTACTTAACTTTGCCTTAAGACTTTTTGGCAAAGAGTTGCAAGACAATAATATTTCTGCAATTCTGAGGTGTAGTTGAAAACAGCAATACCTGAAGATTTCCCTTAGTGAAAGGATGCTCCAAACTATAACAAAATTACTCTTAAGTTTCTTGCTAAGACGCTAGATGCTCATATATATGCAAGCCTGACTTGGCAACAGCTATTAAACCCAAAGGGTGGTACCATTCTGTACCCATGGATTGGATTTTTCTGTCAATTCCCAGCAAGATTACTTTCACATGAACATAAATTTTCTGCCAATGTTTTTAAACTAGCTAAATAAGGAGTTGCTTACTTCTGTGCTAATGAGCTTGTTGTTTCACCTTTAAACAAAGTTGGCAAAAAAAAATCATAAAAAAAAACTTAGTTCAAAATTTTGTCATTTGAAATTGATCATGCAAGAAATAAAAATTTTGAGCAAGATTTCATTTACTGAACTTGTGAAATCCTAAGGATTGGTAGAAATAATTGGCTCATTAGTAATTTCTTTATCAGACAATTGAATTTAATTTGTTGAATTGTTTTACTGTTGAGAAAGTATAGTTTTAGGATGCCATCTGTGTTTAAAGGTGAAAGAATAACATTGTAGTCTCAAGTGCCATCACGCTACTCTAATCTAGAGTAAAAATGTATAAAAAATGAGAATGACTCCACCCGATTAAGTCATAAATGGCAAGGGTTTTTGGCCGACAAGATTACTGTTAACAAGTAAAAGGAAGAAACAAAAGCCTAGAGCATGATGAACATTGAAACTACAAAGTGTCTTATAAAATAAGGAAAAAATTTCTTAAAATACAAGTCCCTATTGAGCAGCTTCTTTCCCAAAAAGCAAATACATGTAGATTACATCAATTTGAAAGATTTTCTTAAGTTAATAAAATCAGGAAAAAATTTGGCCAAGCAAACTAAATTACTTGGAATTCTCTTAATATATCTCAAATTTCAAATGCAATTGTAAAGAATGCTGTCAAATGATGGATGGTACAAATTTGCCAGGCTGAACTCTGAAATTTGTTCCTATCAAAATGTTCAACAAAATAAATGAATGAGCCAGGCTCTTTCCTTTTTTTGTTCAAATTTCATTCACACCATTTCAAATCATTTGAGTTTCTCCAAGGTTCCCCTCTGAATTTGCCTGCCCCAGTCTATCTGACAACATGAATTGAGACAAAAATGAACAGAAGTATAACAGCTAGAATGTAACAAAAAAAGAGAATGCTGCCATAAGATAACTGCTCAATAGGAATCTTGAAAGCAGAATGAACTGAGTTGTCATGAGCAAATAAGTGGCTTCAATAAAATTATCTACAACTTCATATGTAGTCTTGGATTTAAATATGTCTGATCAATTTTCCCTAATATAAACCAAAAGTATCAATTGAACTTGAATGCTTTTCAGTTTTTTAACTGAAATGATTTTTTTTTTTTCATCTGTTTGGTAATTGAAGAAACTTTTGGTTTGAACTCTCCAGGAGTAATTTAAATTAATTGATCTCAGATTTGAATTTGACAAAATGCAATGACCTAGACTAAAATATTTTAAATCTTTTTTATTGTGTACATCAAAATATCTGTACACATGACAAAAAATAAATCAAAGTAAATATAGTTCATTTATAATAAAAATAACTTTTAGTTGAGGGTTTCCACAGTTTTTTTTTTTTCAATCAATTTTTCAGTTTTTGATTTGAACAATAATATTCAGTTATTGTTATAATAACAAATTGAGTATTTTTGCACAAATTTGAATCTTCAGTTTGTTCTTGAACAAATTTTTTAGTCCTTTTTTCTAAATGAATTTGAGTCTTCTTTATGTACACTTAACTGTCTGCACACATGAAAAAAAAAACTTTTTTTTTTTTTGGATTAATTGAAATAGATTTTAGCTTTTGTTGAGTCTCAATTCATTTGAAGTTGGTGATTGCTATAAGCAAAATAATGTGCCCAGTCTGATGCTATGAAGGAGACAATTTTCGCAAAATATGTGACGAAAATAAAATCAAAAGATAGGCCTATCTAGAGAGAACACTAATTTGTAAGCAAGCCACTTATTTGCAAATGGATGGCACACACAACACACACTGGTCAGTTCAATACTCTGTTTATCTCAACAGCTACATGTGCAACAAAGTGATATGAAAAGTGTTTTGTAATTAATGGAATACACTGTATATGGCTGTTTAAGACTTCAAACTGTAGGCTGCAAAATGTTCAGGCAATAATTGCTAATTCTAGTCGCAAAATGCATTAGTGGACTTTTATTAGGTTTTTACATGTGATGCACCTTAGTGTTTTGTGTTTAAATAAAACGATAAATCATTGATTGTTTGATTAATTGATTGCCAATGATTGATTGATTGCTGGATTTTAACTGATTGAAGTCAAATTAATTCCAATTTTGTTTCTAGAACCCTGGAACTTCCCTTTTCCCCATGATAAAAAAAAGTCTTTGAAAATAGCTAGATCAATAATTTCTGTAGCGTTATTTGTAGTAGTTATTTTAGTCATCATCTGGCAAGTTTTCTCCTCAATTTGGGTAACAGTCCCCCCAAATAACAACTGCAGAGGAGACTATGAAATCTGAAACACTGGTGCACATGTAACTAGGCAATAAACAGAGTATTACAAATGTTTACCATGAGTAATCAAGGAGTTTTTGTCTAATTTGATGTAAAGCAGTATTGATTCCGTGTTGACAATTTCATTGAATTTCACTTATGTACATGTGTGTGAAATAAAGAAATAAATGAGGAATAATCTAGTACATGTCTTCATGGTAAACATTTGTTAGCTAAAATGTTACCTTTGTTATTTACATGATATTGTTCAGCTTTAGTGCAAGTTCTTGATGTCCACATTCTGTCCTTGGTCTTTGGTCCTCTGTCCTTGGTCCCCTGTCCTTGTTCCACAGTCCTTGGTCCACGATCCTCTGTCCTTGGTCCTTGGTCCTTGGTCCACGGTCCCCAATCCATGCTCCAGAGTCCACGGTCCACAGTCCACGATCCACTGTCCACATCCTCATCCAAGTGTTTGCTATCTCTGCCAACATACCTGCAAAATCAGTTCCATTAAATATTTTGAGTCTGTCACTCACCCTGTAAACCTTGGAATGGTTTGGACATAAAATGTCAAAAATTCTGTAAATATATTTTAATTTCTCTTTAGAATGCTCAAGTTATGCTAAAATGTTCTTATAGTTTATAAACAACAACCTTACACAGGTCCATACTGGAACACTTTCTACAGTCATTAAGCACCAGTTTAAAAAGAGTACTTGGTTGGAGTAAATTGAGTAAACTGAGGCAACTGAAGCTAACATCACAGGGTTTTTAAGGTGGTTGAATGCAATAAACTTCCAGAACTATACTTTGACAGATAACTACTATGTACTTAATATCTCTGTAACTGTGACAATTGTATTACAGATTAAAATATACCCACCATCTGTCTAAGGCATTGTTTTATGATCCTCCATTTTCTTTGGGCCATCTTGATATGGTCTTTTTCTGATGTGGATGTGTCTGTCATCCTCTTGTCAGGAATGAAGGTCCTTAAATTTTAAAGAGATCACCTCAGGTCTAGTTCAGACTAGTTTAACCACATTATACTATAATGCAAGCTACATAAGAGAGTGGTGTAATGGCATGTCTACATTTGTAATCACAGACATCTGGGACGACGGCCATCTCCTTATTTTTTCAAACTGTGTTTTTATTGAGTGCTGCCATCCAGCATAATATTGTTACGTGAGTCATAGATTCATACACACAACCCACTAGGTACTAGACTACAAATAGTCCCTCTTTTGCGCAGTCCATTGAGTGAGACTGTTAATAAATTGCAAGGAAAAAATGGCTGCACGAAATCCTGAAAGCGTTTCCACCCCCAGGATTTTGTGTGGCCATTTTTTTTCACATGGTTTTCTTTTGTGTCACACATGACAGGCTAAGAAAGAAAGGGAATAGTGCCTATATACTCATACTCTAACTAGGTACAGTACATGTACCATTCGTCCTAAACACACTTACCACTGACGGTTTTTAACTCTCCAGTATCTCATCCACTTTCTGTTTTGTCTGGCTTAGTCTGAGCCTCATTTGCACACATCCTCCCTTGAGCTTGGGTTGCTAATGTGTTGATCTTGGTTCTCAGACAAGTCCTAGTGAAGACACAAATTATGAAAAAATAAATTGACCATCATTTGTCTTAATCTCACAATGTGTGACATTTACTTCCAAGGGCAGCATAGGCCCAGGGGAGGGCGACTCCATATGGGGGTGTTTGTCAGAAATTTTGAAAAGAACCCCTAAGAAGTACCAAGATCGTTTTTTTGCAGGCGTGGCTTGAACCTTTTTTCTCCCCCATAAGGTACCAATTTTTCTGTCATATTTTTTTCGGCTCAATACCCTAAAAAGTACCGCAAAAGTTCCCGCTGTGGATATTTTGAGGCTAATCACCCCAAGAGGCACCAAAACCACTTTTTTAACCCCTAACAGGTACGATAACCCCCCTGTCCTTTTTATATGGGAGTTCCCCTCCCCCCTCCCCCCTCCCCCAGAAGCATAAGAACCAACTTAAAACCACTAGATGCCGATTATTATTCTGTAGCACAAAATGGGGGTTAAAAAGGTTGTTGTTGAGGTCGACTCAGAGTGTACATGAAAATTATTTAATAATTTGTGTGATTACAACTGAATGTACTGTATGAAAGATCACACAAGATTTTGTCTTTATAATTTGTTTGGTCTCACAACTGGATGAAGTACACTGTTATAGTGTGTTTAAAAAGTTGTATGGGAAATGTGGACCTAAATATAACTAACATGTTTTGCATGTACACTGTACATGATTTATTTCAGCATTTTTTTTTTTTATTTTGTTGAGTGAACCTCAGTATGTCCTCATGGTTTGTCATCACTCATTATTGGGCTAACTTTGTGAGGACTTATCCTACATGTAACTGAGACAACATAAAAGGATTAATTAACTCACCTCAATAATCCTCCACATATGGTTTGGTTAGTCTTGTTGTAGTTTAGAAGGCCAGACTCAAGAGAGCGGCCGAAATCGAGCCTAAAATGAAAATAAGAGTGTTTTCATTATCATTATTTCTTTGAATGCATCCTAAAGGTTACTTTGACAGCTAAAAATAATAGAATTTTGTTATGGACACCCTAAGTGAGACTAGAATCCTTGATTTATACCCCTAAACAAGACAACAAGCATCCCCGACCTTTTCATCTGGGAATTCCTCCCTGGGATGTCCTGCCATCCAGCACAATATTGTTATGTCATAGATTCATACACATACTCCACTAGGTACAACTGCTGTTCAGCCAAAACACACTTACTATGACTTTTAACTCTCCAGTATCTCATTCACTTTCTGTCTTGACTGGCTTAGTCCCTGGCCTGGACACATCTTACATTTGGTTGAGTTAGCAATATCTTGATCTTGCTTCTCAGTCAGGTCCTTGAAATGTAAAAAGTTACTGTTAATTTTAATCTCACAATGTATGGCATTTACTTTCTTGAGCAGCATAAGAGCTAATTAATCTTAAAACTACAAGCCCAGGTTGTTTGAAGGATGGATAATGCTGTCCACTGGATAAATCACTATCCAGCAGATAGCGTGGTTTGTTTTGTTAACAATCTGCTGGATAGCAATTTATCTGGTGGATAGTGTTATCCAGTCTTCAAACAACCAGGGCCTGGACTGGTATAGCAGCTAACTACTGAACGTACCAGAGTAAACATCAGTCTTACCATTATTGGATCATGTGTACTTACAGCATCTGTCGGTCGAGTATTGGCCGATACTATCTGCCGATATATCAACCGACAGTCGGTTGATATATCGGCCGATACGCGGTGGTGTATCAGTTGACTGTCAGTGGTATCGGTGTATTGTTAACTGTTGTTTTGCTGAAATAGCAGCTGTTTTCTTACCCACAGGAGATGTGAAAGAAGAGTCTATCATCTATGCTCATATGTTGATAGGCGAGGATGCAGCTCAAACTGCCATCATTTCAAATACATGTCAAATGCAACTTGAGGTCTCAACAAGCATAGCTGGAAAAAAACAGTCAATGAGCTAGAAGAATGTTGCCGGTATGAAAAGTCAAAAATGGACGAGGGCCACCAAAAGACCCTCTCAAAGGGCTATAGAAGATTATTTAATATTTGAGTAGAGAAGATAGAAGTCAGCAACATGAGCCGACCAAATGAACATGTTGGCCGAGTGTAAGTGGAGTATCGGCCAAGTGTTGGCCGAGTGTCGGGGAAGTATCGGTCGAGTGTCGGCCGACATGCATGTCCGTTGATGTTGGTCGATATGTCGGTCGAGTGTCAGACAACATATTGACCAAGAATCAGTCGATATGTCCGCTAAGTGTCGGGCAACATATCAGCTGATAGTATTGACTGATACTTGGCCGACAGATGCCTTAAGTACACATGATCCCCTGTATTATTATTATCTATTTTTTCACATTTAATATAATTTGTACGCCTGATGGCCTAAGTTATCAGCAAGAGCTATTGTGTAACAATATTTTAAACAGTTTAGATAGGAATTTTCTTATATGAATTTAATCTTAATAATAAATTATAAATTATTACGCCTT
>Ga0126338_10001188_pt1 | contig 16440 bp, 15 predicted proteins | sample OrbCmetagenome_2_FD_92529 | JGI IMG/M metagenome (GOLD analysis project Ga0126338, IMG submission 92529) | Coral microbial communities from Petempiche,Puerto Morelos, Mexico - Orbicella C C metagenome | ecosystem: Host-associated > Invertebrates > Cnidaria > Coral | place: Petempiche,Puerto... | reverse complement strand
TTAAGGTGCCTATTACTGAACAGACGCACGGCAACATGGAATCTATTTGTTAAGCTGATAAGCACATTTGGTTTTTACAGATCTATTGAACTTCAATAGAATTGTGCTTGAACACTAATGCAAATGCTGCAATCTGATTGGCTAAGTGATTGTACACTACCGTAGATCACAGAAGACGTCAAAATCTGGTGCGAACATCAGTGACACACTCGGCTATCGCCTCGTGTGCCACTGTTTTGTTCTTACCTCATTTTGACGTCATCTGTGGTCTATTACTGAACAGACGCACAGCAACATTGAAGCTATTTGTTAAGTACTACGACAAGAGATTCTTACGGTGAACGATACAGGGCGTTAGCATCATCCTTGAAGGAGTCCTAAGAGAATAAAATAACAAAACAACACACATTTGTATTTATTTTACCAATCTAATTGCAACATGTGCCCTTACTCTCATTTATATCTCTAGTTCATTTTTGTAATCTTTATCGATAACTAGGCCACTTCCGAGTTGGCTTTTGCCTCGGTGTCAAACCGAGTCTTCGTGTGAAACCATTCATATGGAAATGTGTTTCGCCTATGGGTTCATTTTCATGCAAATCAAACTCATTTTCATATGAAAGGTTTTGCACTAAGACTCGTTTTGAAACAGAGGCACAAGGTAGCTACAGTTGTATTTCTCACAATCGCCTGCTGTCATTATTTTCATTTAATTCTACTAATTATAAAAAGGTCGTAAATGATCATTTGAGCCACATCAGTAAATTTCTCAGCTTGACTCATTAAGACCGTGTGGCTGCATTGTGGTTGACCAATGTAGTTTTCGGAACTGATACCACCTGCGAAAAAATGTTACAGTGAAAACTTCCACCCCAGAAAGAATTTTTGTTTATATACATCTTACTTGTCTCTCCTTTGCCCCGGATTCGGTGACTTCTGATTCATGTGCGCTGTAAACATCACATATATTCTGAATGAAAACAGTTAAGTCTGAATAACATCATCGTGGTACCGTATGTATAAAACAAATAGGCAAAACTAGTGTAAACATCCTTGTTCTCGTGCTTCCGTTTACGCTTGTACAAAAGTGTTAACCACACTACGTACGTTACGAAACACATTAGATAAAACATTACGGAACTAACCTGGACCCTTTGGCGGCAGTCTTCCTCGTTACCAGGCACAATAGCCAATGTATGAACAAAGTGGTCAGCGGGATTAAAATTGTCAGGACAAGGGTAGCCCAAACTATTCATTTTTAAAGGAAGATTTGGTTAGAAAAATTTCATGGTAAAAATCCATAGGCCCGGAAAGAAGCATAAGCAGCGCATAAGCTTAAGAAACATACAGGAAATACGAAGACGTAGTAAGATGTTGATAATTATTAGCGCCTTTTGCTGGGACACTTTTCTTACAAAAGGAAACACTTAACAAAGTATCTTCAGTAATGCTTGTGGATAAGCCCCCTCAACGATTGGTAGGTAAACTGAATGGAACAAGCGTGTTGAAAAATTTGAAACTTTACAACTTTGAGACCATCGGCGATGTGCAGGAGTAAATTTTATGGAGAAATCGATCGAATATTTGGATAAAAAATTGTTGGATGACAAACCTTGCAGACTCAGCAACGTTTAACATTGCTATGTTGACTAGGTTGGAAAAGGAGCGCAGACAAAAGGAGTGGGTCAGCTGAGCCGAAGCTAGGGGCTTGGTACGAGAGGCCTGGTTGGAAAGCGAGAGTTGGAGCCTTATGTACATGTACCTCCTAGTCTGGCGCGGAGAGAACTAACTAACTAATGACTAAGTTTTGGCGTGACTGAGTTCCGCCACACCGTCCCACAATGTCAGCCAAAAAATACGTGTGCACACTTACCTGTCAAAATACTGGATGGCATCACTTCTGGAACCCATGTAAGCTGTCCTTCCTTCGGCTAACAACAGGATACTAGGTAGAGAAAACTCACTCTCTTTCATCGGCATAACTGACACTCGAACATATAAATATTTACGGTTAAGTAGAAGAAAAACAGCTTCGACACTTTGGGTATCTCATTTGATTTTTCTTCTCCAAGGTTTTACCTGTCAAACATGGCGTACACTTCAGACGAAGGCTGATGAATGGTGCAAATGATGGTCCTTCCTTGAGCTGCTAACTGTTGCAGTGCTGTAACTAAACTCTGAGCCATGAATGAGTCAAGACCAGATGTTGGTTCATCAGCAAACAACAATGGAGGATCTGTGATGACCTGATGAATAATGGAGAACGGAAAAGTTTTTACGTATGCACAATAGCATCTTCATGAAAAGCAGTTGTTTTTTTTTTTAATTTTTATTGTAAGTAGGCAGATAGGTAGATGGTCCAGTAACTTCGTTGACCGATGGAAAAACCGTGTATAAATAAAGTTATCTTATCTTTTCTAATCTTATTTTTGAGATGTAGCTCATACTATGGTATATTATAATCCATCAAATGTTTTCGCTCGCGCGTGATTGTTCTAAAGGCGTCACGTGACTGAATATGCACCAGCTAAAACTGGGGAATATCTGAGTGATATTCCCCAAGTTTCAAAACGGCGCGTGTTGCGAAAAATATTTGAAGGATAACAAACACAATAGCCTCTATTTGGCGTGAAAATCTGCTCGGATATTTTTTCTTGGACATTATCTGTTCCTCAAAGTTCACAGTTTTCCTCGAGCTACGTTCTCGGAAAATTGTTCGCTTCCCGGAACAGATGATAACTTCAGACAAATATCCGAGCATATTTTCGCGCCAAACGGAGGCTGTTGTTAATTTGTACAAACGTATTCTTACCTCAGAAGCAAATGACAGTCTCTTCTTTTCTCCTCCCGAGATGCCACGCAACCGTCCTGGTATTCCTATGTATGTGTCGGCGCACTTGGTCAGGCCAAGCTTTAAGAGAAATAAGATTCCCTTTGTGAGCCAATAACAGCAACACAAACAAAACAACAACAGAAAATGTGGTTATTCCATGCACCATACCTGCAGTATTACCTCCTCGACACGAGCTATCCGCAGGTCATCAGGAACGTGTTTATCCATGCGCAAGAAAGCCTTAAAAAGTCCAAATCAAAAGTATTTATGGCATAAATAACACTGAAATAAAAACTTTATTGGTTAATTTGACCCAATTAAAAGATGTAAAATGCATGAAATTACTTTTAAATAATTTCCTTTGTAAATAATGGAAAGGAGTCAACTGCATACCACATGTTTAATAATGTAATTGTTAAGAACAGGGAAACCATTTGATTTACAGGCGGTCAAGTTAAAACAGTCGTACCATTTGAATTCTGACCGCAATTTCCAGAATTTCTGCGAAAATTCAAACAACCCAAGACTAAAGCAATTTCAACGCCGACGGCGCTACCAATATGCAAAACATAACGAACTATTAAAACGGTGAAACATATAATCTGCACTGGTGCATACAAAGCACGGGAAAACTTGTCTGACCCCGTCGGATCTTCGGATTCGGCAGGGTTTGGGTTTTTTCATCTGATTGGTCTAGAGGGCGACACAAGTTCTTTTTCAACCAATCATAGAGCTTAGTAAAAGAAACAAAGATAGTATTATATACATTCATTCATTCATGCCTCTTACGGGACCGTCAGACTAACCGAGTTTGAGGTCTGCACTGTAAGTTACAGATAGAGTTTCGTTTTCTGTTCGATTTATGGCCCAAGTGTGAAGCACGAGGGCCAACAATCGAAGCGGGCAAAATGAGGATCCGCAACTTACAGGTCGGACCGAGAAGACGAGGAGTAAGTCAGTATTTCTCTACTGTGTGTCTGAAGGGCTCGGGAAACCATTTCAAGTAATGAACGGTTGAGTTAGTTGAATTAGCCAATCAAAAGCCCCATTAGTAACTAAGACATATAATAGTGTCAGTTACTGCCGAATTCAGTAAGAACAAAATAGAGGGAGCACTGAAACACTGAGGGTAACTAAGAAATGGTATAGGTTTAACTGGCTTGCTCTCCATCATTCACCCTGCCCAAGACTTCTTCACCCACCTGAAACACCAAGTGTTCCCGAACAGTGAGTGATCCAACAAAGAGATCTTCCTGTTGAATGTATGCAGAGATTGATGTGATCCCTGTTCCAATCGGATGATCGTTCACCTCTACAGTTCCTGTTACTTCCAATTTACTGATGTTACGATGAGCTAGTACATTCATCAGAGTGGTTTTACCAGCTCCGCTGTAGAGGGAAAAAAAACGTCTAGTAGTTAAAGTATCTGTGGTGTTTCCAAAGAGGATTATGACCTCTTAACAGTACCGTACCAAGTGCTGTAGTTCAACTTTATATCATAGCTGGATTTGGAAATAAATATAACGAAGATATGACGAAATATAAAGCAACAACCGTACCAACGTGAGAAAAAAAAAACATGTCAAACACCACCACAACCAACAACAACAACGTCAAAAGCAACCACTGAAAAACGACAGCAGCAATAATAACAACTAAAGAGATGACAAGAAACAACATAAGCAACCATATGCATACATAATAACGACGACAACGATAAACACAACCCACTGAAGAAAAACAACAAAAATCATTATCATCCCCAACAGCAGCAACAACCACTGCAACAACAACAACAACAACCACAGCAACGACAACAGAAACAACAACAACAACAACAACAGCAAGAACATAACCAACTACAAGAAAACATCACACATTATTGGAGGAAGACAGAGTCGAACCTCTCCACAGCGGCCACCTTTGGAACGGAGGAAAGAAATCGTTGGGGTGGGGTGGTAGGGTTGTAATATGACTTTTGTGGTTTTTCTTTTGCATGGGGATGACAACAGGTTAATCTTTGAAAAAATGCTTTTTGTAGCGTACAAATACATAACACAATAAAAAAGTATATATATAACAGTCATATTTACTCTTTGTAATGGTGCCCAAATGATTTTATTTCGTTATTGTCCGGGTGCAGGTTGTTCAGACAATGGATGACATCATCGACTTATTCAGGGATTAGAGATTTATCCGTTAATAGCTATCTGGTGGATAGATCTATTCTTTGAATAACTGGGCCCGGGGGAACTCCCATATCAAAATGACGGGGGTGCTCGTTGTACCTTCGGTTTTGGTACCTCTAAAGTGTTCAGCGTCATAAGTTCCACACCGGGAGCTTTTGCGGTACCCTTTAAGCAACCTCGTTCCCAGGGTCTCTCATCTTACCGCCCCCTGGAGCGAGCGGGGCGGTAAGATGAGAGACCCTGGGAACGAGGTTGCCCTTTAAGGTATTGAGCCGAAAAAATATGACGGGAAATGATGTGTTGTTTTAGAATTGGTATCTCTTGGGGGTAAAAAAAAAATTTAGGCCAACCTTTTAGAGGCTCTTTTCAAAATTTCTGACGAGTACCCCAATCCTTTTTAATTGAGAGGTCCCCCTGGGAACTGGGCCGAAAAGTTGCGGCGTTCAGACGTGTAGAATGTGAATGCTCGCCGGATTTTCGTTGACCAAAAATTAAGACCGGAAGTTCAATGCTTTCCCGTTTATATGAAGGTTAAATCAAATACGCGCAGCATGGGAAAATATAGCATCTGTTCTCACCTTGCTCCCATGACGGCTAACAAAGTTCCAGCTTCCACGCTTCCACTCACTACAGAAGAATTCAAAGTGATAGTATCAAATGTTTACAAGGGACATTCCGTGACATGTAGTGTTTATAACTAATTAAGCGGTTGTTGCGTTCTTTTGCTGACGAATTAATCTCGCGAATCAGGAATGGCAGTGATTACATCACGCCGCAAGCTGACTATGAACGATCGGGATGTCAGTGTCTGCTTTTAGTGTTATTTGAAACAAAATCTCAAGTAAATCATCGCTATAGCTTTTGTCAAAGTTTGGACGGGTTATTTATCACTGAAAGAACAATGGCGCCTCTCTGCGTAACGGTTTAATAGACGTTTGGCTAGAAATCGGCACACTCAAGGATAACCACTCTAAAAATTCACATACCATTGACCAAGACGTGCTTTTTTGTCGGGGTTTGGTTTTCATCGGTACCAAAACACAATCTCTTAAAGAAGGATGGACCTGGCTGGTCGACAAATGCCTGGATGTTCTCCCAAGAAATTGATACTCTCTCCCTGGCGTCCTCAACGGCTGCGACATAGGCACCACCGCCTGTCCTTGCAGTGCTGTCGTCTGGGCTAATTGAAAGCCCACTGTCTATTGAACCACTAGGATCAAACGTGGAGTAACCCACTGCATCGCGACGATTTTTGCTGCGGACAAGTGAGGAACGTTCCCCCATGACTCAACTGGGAAAAATGATGACCCGTGTGAATTTTCCTGCTGGTCTGACCTAAGTCTTTCAGCGATTGTATTACAGACACCGGTGGGCCGTTCGGTCACGCAAACCTAGGCCTGTTATTTACCGTACGCACGAAATGGCGAAATCACGTGGAAATTTCCCTACGGTTAGACTAAATAGCGCTACCATTGGCCTAAATGACGCTCAAGTTAGCCTAAATATCACTGACTCGATAGTGGTTAGCTCTCAATCTGTAATTCAGTGTAATTGTAACGGCTAACCATTCGTCATTTCTTCACTTCGTGTTTTTTACACGCGGGCTGTTGCCTGCTATAAACAATTGTTGTTACCAGTTAAGTACAGCGAAGCCTATAAATCAAGTTACTGGCTTTTTTTTAATCTTTAAGTCCAAACACTGCGACCCATCTAGCCCAGTCATGAGGCTAGTTCAAACGATGACCGAGTGGTTGAGAGAGGCCTGGGCACTGGTAATTTTAATAACTTGGAAATTAAAAATATTGGCTCTCATCAAGTATCCAGGCAACTGATTCAAACCAAAATGTGCAAGATAGATTTTGAGCTATTTTTGAAATGGTAAAAATTTCAAATTTTCCTTCCTTGCGAAACTTGAGGTGCTTGAACGCTTCAACGGGAGGTAGAATGCAATGGCTGCACCCAAATCGAATCAGACGGTAGATCGTGCATCAAGTTGCAATGGAACGCTTTTGCGACTCACAAGCACAAACTGAGCTTCTAAAGAAACATTTGATTAGTACCCTTTTCAAATTATTAATAAAAACAACTTTCTTTTCTTTGTATGATTGCGTTATGTCCTTTATTTATCGATTATTTACTTCACAAAAGCAACGAGATGAAAGACCCACTCTAAAATTTTATACGGGAAACTGCCATTAGTGTAACCACAGTTTATATTGTTACTGAGCTGACACTGAAAGGCTTCCTAAGCCTATAGACGGCTCCAACCCAGAGGTTCTCTTAAATGTATGGCGCGACTGGTGATAGAAACGATTTTTCACTAAAGGTCAAATAGGACATTAATATAGTTAATCAGTTGTAATTTGACCTCTATGCAATTGTTTTGCTTCATTATCATATTATCGAGCGCTTGCAATCACGTACGTAGTGATTAGTACCCAAAAGCTGTCGCAGCCTGTGGCTGAGGTATATGGCAAGAAACTGGCATAGAAGCCATGTCCAATTAGTTATGACTTTCGAAGAGTGAAGTCTCTGAAGAACAACACGGCATTGCTATTGCTGAACAGCAAGAAAATAGGATGACAAAGACAACGGGAGACTGTTGTCCAGATCAACACAGATGGCTCGTGCAATTATTAAAGGCTGACAAACTTGGAGGACTAACACTTTGACTGAATTAAATGGTGAGTCTCTTTCGAAAAATGTAAATTTTTCGAGTGCCTTGACTATTGACTTTCTTTCATATTGTGTATAGTACACAGTTGGTCGCTCTTAGAATTAGTAGAAACTGCCCGTGGTTCGTTTTCCAAAGTTTCCATTGAGGATTTCATACTACAGAATACTCGGTCGGTTATCTCTTTCAATGAGAGCGGTGAATAGTTCTATAGAGACTCTGGGGCATGAGTTGGCTTGGTATTGTGTATACTTACCGTAATTCAAGCTTTGCCTAAACCTTCGCTTATCATCCAGCGGAAAGGACTTTTGGAATGTCTAGGTATTGTGGTAAAGCTATCGTATTACAAAAGTCAAAGGTTTAGTTTAGGCGCTATGGATTCAACACTGATTTGAATGATGCACTAAACAAATGCTACTCGAGAACTGGATAACGCAATTTTAGGATAATATATTGATGGTAGTGTCGATCAGCTTACACTATCAACCGACATCTGTCGATTATCGGCCAATACTCCATTGATACATCCATCCATGTCCAATACGTTCAGGTACCAATACACCCAAACCGAGTCGATTCTTCTGAGGTACTTGACGATGCGACTCAATTTGTACGGAGTCGATCCGCACCACCGGAAGTCAAGACAAGAAAATGATATCTCTGTATGCCATGTAATATGTCTTTTATTGAACAACCTTTTTGGCCGAGATCCTATATCATGTGTCTCGGCTGGTAACGTGCAAAGAAAAGGTCTTATATTGAATATCCAGCCATCTTGTCGTTACGATTGGTCAATAACCCACATATCACATTATGAGTGCGTAATTTCCTTTTAATCATTCACTGGCCTGGTGGTTTGCTAGATATGAAAATGAAAGTGGCAAAAGTCCTATTCCGCCTCCTCCGCTCGCTAAGTCACTCGGGGATAGCCTGCGAGTAGACTCCCCTTTGAGGCTTTTTGTAGGCGAATTGAAGAGCAAAGCGATCCGGCGGAAAGGAGTCTAGTGAAGAGGCGCTAAGAAAGTTCTCGTCTCGCGGCTCCGCCGCTCGATTTCGCCCTCACGGCTACTCCGCGCGCCCTTGTGCTCCAACGTGAGCCTACTCGCAGGCTACTTGGGGAGAAAGACGACGTCTCTGTCCCCGAGTGACTTAGCCAGCGGAGGAGGCGGCTGAAATTCAAGCTACATTCCGGCGGAATCTGACTTCCATGTTAACCTCTTTCGGGCGTTCAGATAGTTTTACGCGCTGCGCCCCAACTAACTCAACACCTGGAAGCCGAGGCTAGAATGCCCATGGTCTCGACCGTGTTGGACTTAGGTGCTTATTTGTATGTGTTTGTTTAGAATAGTACCCTTTAGGGGGTCAACGAGAGCTTTAGCCACAACCAAATTTGCCTTATGCGGGTGTCTAGCTCGCTTTGTCTTAAAAATTTTCCGAAGAGCATCCCCGCCCTTTTAACAGAGGAGCCTCCGGGGGCTTTCTCTATACGAGTTTCCCAGGGTGGTTCTTCTTCCGTTTCCTAGAGCGAGAAAGCTACGAGGGGAGGGGAACGGGACAAAGACTGAGAACGAGGTTGCACTTAGCCAACGTTCCTTGTAAAGGTTTCGCGTTCAGCGGCAATTCGCCATATTTGCAAGAATTTTTTTTATTTTTACTTGACAATTTATTGACCTTGCATTACGGCCGGTTCGTCTGAAATTTGAATTGTCCAATCAGGATTCAGCGGGTGGGAGAAACTGTAATGTTGTCTGTTTTGTTTTTCAAATTTTAAATATGGCTTTCACTCCTTTCATCTGAAAAAAGTTGAAAATAATTTAATTTTACTTTTGAACTGGCGCACCGGGAGGAAAATTTAGTGCTGAACAATAAAGACAATAGAGTGTAGATATGTCTCGGAACAATCGCTCTGCTAGTTGCCCCTTGGAAACTTGATGTTCGTAATACTAGCATATTTGCCCTCGAAGAAAAAGCCGATCATATTCGTGTATTTACTGAGACATTTTTTTTTTCTAGGAGAACGGGTAAAGGGAAAAAAGAACGCCTGATGCTTCCCTGTCAACAACGACGGTATCTTGTGTCTGCTATAAATGTGAGCCAATCAGATTTTACCGAAAATTAATGCGGCCGGTTGGAAGCGCGAAAGCCAAAGAGCGCAACATCTTTTCAGACAAGGGAATTAGCATTCTCGTTCCCAGAGTGGGCGCTCTTTTGGGTCAGCACCAGGAATCGCGACCTCTGGCCCGATTTCCTGAGCATGCGCAGAGTTTTCGTTTCGTATTCTCAGCCAATCAGATTTGTCAGATTTGATGGAAAGCCTGTGACTCGCGGACTTCCGGTGTTGGACCAGTCCAGAGGTCGCGATTCTTGCTGCTGAACAAAAGGAGCGCGGCCTCTGGGATCGAGAATGGGGGAATAGCAAGTTGATATGTCTCTGTTTCCGTCAAGAAACAAAAACATCATTGAAAAAATCAGTAGAACATCAGAATCATTTTTTATCGGATGTGGTCAAAAGTTTGAGTAGTGCGAGAATAAACATTACAACAGATATATTCCAGGCGACTCCCCACAATTACAGGTCAACTGCAGATGTTTTTGACACTTTCAGAATTGATACCAATTCGCATTGAAATCATGGCTAAAACTTCTTCTTTGATGTAGATGATCTTCCGGATGCATTCCGACTGCTCTTCCTTTCAGGACTTGTGAATAAAATCTTGAAGAGACGAACTTATAGCCGCTCAAGATCACGGCCTCCGAGCTGAAAATTCGCTATTTACAAGTACGTTTATCTCCGCGGTTGTTTGGAATTGCAGCGGCTGTCAGATATCCGGACTACAGGCAGACGACTCTTGAATTAGCTTGCGAGCAGGCTCACGTTGGAGCACAAGCGCGCGCGGCGCGCGGCATAGCCGCGAGCGCGAAATCGAGCGGCGAAGCCGCGAGCTCATCACCAGACTCCTTGCCGCTGGATCGCTTTGCTCTTCGCCGCTTACGCGCGTGACTCGAAGGTGAGCCTGCTCGTAGACTAGAAGTAATTGTATCAGGCGTTCTTTCTCCTTTCCCTTGCGGTGAAAAAACAAAAACAAAAAAACAAAACAAAACAAAGTCTGGGTTAGATGTTCCCCTCCCAGGCCGCTCTCCCCAATCCCCTTAGACAGGTTGGAACATGTACCGTCCCAGGCTATCACGGTTTTCGCTTTAGTTCCTGTTTAGTTTCTTTGCGAAATGTCAACTAGCGAGCGTTTACTTTATTTATATTTGTTCCTGTTTGTACATGTAGTTGCAATTGAAGAAACGACTGCTGCTTCTTGTACGAAGATAAATGACTGCGAGTGTCGAAAGAGCAATGGCAAAATAATGAGCTTGAAGCCAGTGGACGGTGGAACTGCGGGCCCCAAGTGAGTAAACTTATGTTGACTTTGTTGAATGTGTTGAAGAGATAAGCTTATTAAGACTGTTGTTTGAAAATTAAGAGTTCTTGTTCAGAAGTGAGAAGCGACGAAGGCAGTTCTTTTGCAATATTGAAAGAATATTTTGGTAATAAAATTTAGTTTTAATCACTCACCGTTTCACTGTATGACACTAAATCATAGACTTAAGCTTACATATTACAACTTCAAGCTTACATTTTGCTTTGAAATCCTACGATTCCAATCCATACGAAGTGCGTTGCTAACTCTAAAATGAAGGTCTTAGCGAAGATTCTTGCAAAGAAGCTTTGCAAGCTCCTCGAAGATCCTTCAAGTGTTGAAGATCAGTGCATGCTGGGAAGATGAGAAGAATTTTAGATCAAAATAACAGTCAGGGCTGTCATTATCAACAGGCAAGTTCACCTGTTACATCAAGGGCCCATCAAACTTACTCAGCTGTGACAGGTGTGACAAATTATGACCCTTATTGACAGCCCTGATAATCATTGAACCCTTCAAGATGATCATGACGGTATTACTTTCTCATTCTTTAAGATTTCCAGACATAAAGGGAAGCAAACAGGGTCAACCTAGCCGAACTTATACCTTGAGCTGGAATCCTTGCACACAATTTTCTGATGATAAATGTGATGATGTTTTGGTGAGTAATGTTTGAGATGGTTCCCAGTGGAATACCTGCATTCAACTGACTGTGCAAACAGTTGAATGCAGGTTGAATGCTTCATGTCGGGTAAACAATTATTGGATGAGGTTTTTGTGATATCCAGAATAATCAAGGTTGAGGTAGGGGTTATCAGCGGAAGCCAAAGGCTGAGACTGATAACCCTTACCAAGACCTTAATTATTCTAGATATCACAAAAACCAAATCTAATAATTGTTTTATTATACACTGAAGAGAAAAAAAAATGGAAGTCATGTTTTTGCTTCTTCACTGACCACAAGGAACACAAACCGTGCAAACTTGACATGATTACCCTTAGAAATCATGCACTTGCGGTCAGCAGCTAGATGATGTCACAGGTGCTGGTTTCGAAAATTCACTGTACGCTTTCAGCCAATCAGAAAAGAGATAGTGAGTTCAGTGTATAATAAAAATGATAACTGCATGGCCTGGTGATTATTTAGGCGCTGCGTTTGTAATCCAGTCCCAGAGTTCAAATTCTTAACCTTCCCACCACAAGATGGATTTGCGCTTGGTGGTGCCAAATTTAACTCCTCCATAATTCAGTTGTACACTATCAGCCAACTAGTGAGGTCAGCCATAGTTGGGAACTTTAAGAAATTTCTGTTCAATACTTATTTCAGTGGCCCTAATTAGCAACAGTGCTAAACACTTTCATTGCCACTTATACAAGAGTGATTTATTTACTTTTATAAGGAATGTGAAAAATGATGTCCCCCTCTGACTTTTTTTGTGGTGTGATGCATACTATAAACATTGATGCTTGACTATTTGTGATCGTACCAACAGGCAATTAAGAGCTAGTCACTAAAGAAAATGGCCAGCTGTGAGAAAAGTTACGCCAGTCTGGTTTGCCCATTGATCTCTTGAAAATTTCCCATAAAGACCTGTTCGCTTAAAAAAACCTTTTTCATGCCTTTTTAAATGAACTAATGGCCTTCCTGCCGAAAAACCTTTTAGTTAATGGAACCCCTGGACAAACTTTATAAACTAATTACTTGGATAAATGTTCATGTAATAACATCTACATCAACATGACAAAATCATGAGTGCGAGTGAACAGGGAGGTCCTGACTGAGGGGACACTGTGACGTAAAGGAAAATAACTTAATTAACGGGACTCCACTCATGATTATGCCTTCACTTTGATTGTGAATTAGTAATGTGCAATAGTTCTAACTGTCCTGTGCTCCACCTTGAAATCAGAAACGGCACTGGACAAGATAAATAAACAAAATTATCTTATGTATGTCAGTTGAGAATGTGAATCAGTAATTCTATCATTACATGTAATTTGTCAGTTTGCCAGCGTAGTGGGAAGGACCAATTAAAGTAGTGTTTGGGTAGGAAGTGCCTACAAGCTCATCTCATTTGAGGGAACTTGTTGTGGTTGCTTTTTTAGTCTCTTGTTTAACCTTTTTTTACAGCAGTATTGAAGATCAGCAACAAAATAAGTTGTAAATGGACTCTGCATCGTCCATCCTGGCATAAAGTTAATCTAGTTTTAAGTGGACACTTCCCAAATTACTTTTTTTTTCCTCATCTGATAAGGTTCATCACTGCCTTGGATGTGATGTATCTTGGATGTGAACTACATGTATAAACTAAAATATAATCATTTGCACTTTCTATTTTTTGCTCATCCACAGTTATGTGTATGTTCTTTTCTTTTGATTTGCATACAATAGCTATGTCAAAAGGATGGTGCTGCTACTTATCCAGTTGCAAAAGAAGCAAGTACCTTCAATGAAGAAACTGATGGTTCTATTACTTTGACCTACAAGCCTGTCACATTTAGTGGCTACACCAGGTACAGTGAAAGTCCATAATAATTCTTACTGTGAACATGAACTGTGGCTTGCTACTGGAATAGAAAATGCAGAGCTTTACTTGACAAACACTAATGCTTGATTTATAACTAGATACAATAAGAGTGGTTTTCAATTATGCGTGCAGTAGTAAATTTTATCCAAAACCAAAGTGATCTCTCTGGCCAACCACAAAGAGCACAGACAATCCAGTGAACCAGTCAAGACTCAAAGTAAATATGATTGTGTGTACATGTAGCGGGTGCGAAGTGTGGGAAAATGTGCGAGTGAGTCACAATTGGTTTTGGCTTTACTTCTGATTGGCCAAGAGAGTGGTGCCTGTTTTAGAAACCAATCACAAATCCCATTTATGCAAAACCAAAGCAAGTGGGAATTACTTTTGGCACTCAGAAGCAAAAACTGCCTCAATGACATCCTTTTCAGTCCTAAGGATGGGAGGAGCCACATGGCTCTTTGACGTTGCCTAGGAGATACTAACAGTTAATTATGCTGCTACACCCACAAAGAGCATAGACTACAGTGGACCAATCAGAACTCAAAGTAAATACATTTATGTGTAGCTGGTGCGAAGTGTGGGAATATGTGCGTCCTCAGGTTTCCCCCATCTCTTCTTCCTCATTATTTGTCAGGCTGTCCTGCTGCCCTGACAGGCTATGTGGAGGCACGGTGGCCTCACAGTTAGTGCGCTTGACTCCAGATCAAGCAGTGGGGATTCCAGCCCTGGCCGGGGACATTGTGTTGCGTTCTTGTGCAAGACACTTCACTCTCACACTGCCTCTCTTCGCTCGGTTGTATAAATGGTTTCTGGCAAATTTAATGCATGAGGTATCCCTGCAATGGACTAGCATCCCATCGGTTCATGCTACATAAACCGCGAGCGATAAACTCCGGCTTGATGGGCCACTTGGCTTGTATGCAGACTTTACATACCTGTCTAAAATTTTGCTGGTATCCAATTGTAAAGTCAGTACTCCTGAGTGGAGCAAGAGGCATCACGAGAGTAAAGAGCCTAATGCACAAGAATAAGGCAAACATTTCCCTGGCCAGCTGGAATTAAATCCAGACCAATAGCCCAACTTGCTACCCATAATGCTGCTGCATCTGCCACCCCTTTAATAACAAGGTGCTTGTATGGCTGTAAAATATGTTTCTAGAGGAAATTTCTATGCCCTCCCCATGGAAGGTTTTGGTGACAGTGGTATTGTCAGTGGCAGTGGGAGTTACAGACAAACAGTCAGTGTCATTTACAATTTACAAGAGACGGCCCCTCTCACATTCCATCAACCATTGTCACCACTAGTGGAGGTCAGGGTGGACAAAAATGCAAGAAATTAATGAAAATGTCCACCCTAAACTTGCTATTGTTCTTATGTATTGAAGCTGAATGCAGGAAAGGTCTACAGCAATCTTATATGGCTTTTGTTGTTTTATAGAACAGCAGTAGTTAAGTTGATTTGCGACAAGGACCAAAATCCTGGGAAGCCTGATCCGTTTATTGAGGTGCAAGGTACTGGACAACTGTCGCAGTATGTAAGTGGTGTTAAAGCAATGCGCGTAGGTTCGCATTGTGTATGTGTACATTGTATCTTCTATGGGTCTCCGCTTTCACCATGAAATAATGCAATAAATGCCTAAATAGACCTGAATGTTGCTTAGTATTACTTATTGTAATATAGATAGGACCCTCTAATTGGTCAAAAACCGATGTTTTATCAGAGTATAAAACATAGAAAAAGCGTGTTCTATTGTTTTTCGCCACATTACCTCCATATCATAAAGCAAATGAAGAAACCTAATCCGTGTATTACACTGTGATAAAACACTCCGGACATTTGAGAACACTCGAGAAATGTAGAAAACACTTGCCTGCGGCTCGTGTTTTCTACATTTCCCTCTTGTTCTCAAACGCCCGTCGTGTTTTCACTTTAGGCTTCTATATTTGTTAACTAATATAACTTTTTGGGGGGAGGGACCAAAATGTGTCAAATCAAGGAAGCGTTGTAGGGAAGCATATTGCCTTAGTTGTTTATAAATTTTATTAGGGAACGGGGAAGAAATTCATCAGCTTACTAACAGCCTACTAACAGCCCTTGTATGATTTATGAAACTACTTCTCTCGGTGGAAATGAAACAAGATGTTCGTGAGGTTCACGGAGGAGTAAGTAATTAAGATGTAGCATTCTAAGCAGGAACTCAAGACCTTTGGTAACGTCCAAGTGGTTTACGAAATTTCCGCAGCTTACACCAGTTCTCTTTTCATCAATTTGCAGAAGACAACGTTTCGTTCTAAATTTGTGTGCGATGAGGGTGGTTCAGGCCTAAGCACAGGCAGTGTCCTGCTGATAGTGTACGTATTAAACGTAGGACGGAGCGTGCGTCCATGTAGGTATGGAGATACCCAGGAGTTTGGAGAGCATGTTGTAGAGGAGAGTAGCTTTTTGAGTGCTTTTCTCAAGCTGAACAGGCCTTACCAATATACTTATTTGGTACTTATTTCTGTGCGTTTATCAATAACTCGATGGGCGCACGTAAAACATGAACCAGTTCTTGTATAACATAATGTAAAAGATCAAGAAAGCATTGACAATTGAGTCCGTGTCCATTGTTTCTTCTCTATTTTGACTTTTGGAGCTAAAAGTCCACGCCGATAGAAAAGTTGGGGAGAGTTAGACGTTCATTGTGGTTTTCCATTTTGGAAATTAGCAAGGCTTGCTTAGAGCTGGGGAAAAAAAGTAAATTTATTCATTTCCATTGATGTTTTGCATCGCAGCTGTTGTTGTGTCAATCTCTTCGGTTAGGAC
>Ga0126338_10001186_pt1 | contig 16456 bp, 8 predicted proteins | sample OrbCmetagenome_2_FD_92529 | JGI IMG/M metagenome (GOLD analysis project Ga0126338, IMG submission 92529) | Coral microbial communities from Petempiche,Puerto Morelos, Mexico - Orbicella C C metagenome | ecosystem: Host-associated > Invertebrates > Cnidaria > Coral | place: Petempiche,Puerto... | reverse complement strand
TTGTTATAGTATTTGTGGAGTAATTTAGAAATGTTTGGTTGGGGTGTGGGGGGGGGGTGGGGAGATAGAGGAAAAGGGGGGGGGGGGGGGGGGGGGGGGGGACAGGAAAAAAGTTTGATGAAGAGGGGGTCATTAGATATAATAGGGACTATCTATCAAATCCCATCAGCACCCCCATCCCCCTCCCCCCGCTAACCCATGAAATATGAACAGTCCCTTAGCAATTGCCTTGTTTAAAAATGTGAAATGCAAAACGTATATAGTGGTCTGCAATGTGCTTAATTGAGGTGCACCAAGGTAGTTATCAGGTATGCACCTGAAAGAAACAGACGTGTTAACACCAGAAACACTAATAAACACTTACTGTCTATATTGAAATAATTAAGATATAAACAAATGCATGAATGTTCTCGGCTTTTTGCGGATTAAATTTTATCCAACCGCACAGATTCGCATTTTAAAAATATTCTTACTCCATGAATAAGCGCAAATAAGCACTAGGGAGATTGTCTTGAAATGCGTTGAAAAAATTAAGAAGGATTCGAAATTGCTTGAAATGAAAAAGCTCAAGCGGGTACTTTACTTTGTCTCTTAGCAAATGCAAGGGAAGTGGCAGCATGGAACAACGACACTAAATGATCAATAATCTTCAGAAACCGAAGTGATCTAACAACTAGAAGATGTGGAACGGTTGCAAACGTGGCACCAAAAACAATAACGTATTGATCAACAATCGGAAGTACATGCTAACTTATACCCCCTCGCCTTAGTACAAGGGCGGGGGAGGGGGTGGATGGTACCCCCCTTGGGTTTTCGCTTTGTTAAGGCACAGCGAAATAAATTTACATTGATTAGACAGTCCTGAGCTTACTTTACATATTATACCGTATTTGTTGGTTGTGACGTAATATGAGGTCAAATGACGTTATTTGACCCGTCATCCTGGATTTTACTATTTTCTTAGAAATCAATACAAAATCAAGCCAGAATGCTTATGAGATGTTCAAATGGGTGAATTTCTGGAATTTGGTTAAGAAAACTGGAAAAAACACAGAATTATGTGAAAAAAGTTGATTTTTGGCCAAACCTAAATGAGATTTACGTTTGCCATGGTAACGTCTAAAATGATGGACACACAATTGACATATCATAAAACATCAGTTGCAAGATTGAGATTTAAAAAAATATATATTTACATGTTTGCCGTGTGAGAGTACCAGGAGGACAGTTGGCGATTTATCTCATATCTACAGTTAATAAGTAATGGTAATTGGACTGAGTGGAGTCCAATTCGGTCGGTTATCATAAGAGTGATAACAAAATCGGACGACCGCGTAGCGGGAGTCCGATTTGTTTATCATGAGTATGATTACAGACCGAATTGGACGGAAGGAAGTCTTATTACCAATTAATCATAAAAATTACAATTTCCGAGAAAAGAAGAATAGCCAAGTTATGAAAGAAAGGGAAAATTTGCATTTAAATACGTACAAAGAAGATGTAAACATTCTAAGGCCACCGCGTCTCCTACCGGCAATTAGGCGCCAAAAACACAAAAGCGCACGCACGCACGCACGTAACTACAACTTTGAATGTGATTGCTTGATTTAAACTACAACTCTCAATGTGATAGGCATGTTAAACTGTCCGATAACAAACTGTCCAATAACAAACTGTCCAATAACAAACTGTCCAATAACAAACTGTCCGATAACAATTTGGCAAGTGAATTAGTGGAAAATAGGAATTTTTTAAACCAATCACAATCGAGGAAATTGTAATTTTTATGATTAAAGATCTTATGGCTCTGACGCTAGATAGAGGTTTATTACTCTAATGCGCCTTACTGTGGCAGAAACTGCGTTTCAAAAAATCGTTACGGGGTTTATGCAGAGCCAATTTGTTCTTAATACCTCTGAGTCCATAGTCCGTGCTGAAGGGTTTAAATAGGCTTTTCAGGTACTCCGGAGACTGATCATTCAAAGCTTTAAACATTAATTTCAATTTTTGCCTTTTTCTTCTGAGATAGAGAGGGTTAAGAATAGAGGTGATGGAAGAAAAAAGTGAGAGTAAAAAATAAGTTTACAAGTACCTATTAATAGTTCTGGGAATGCGCGCACGCGAAAAAGCAGCGGTCAATTTCGTCTAAGGCACACTCAGAAATACATGATCAATTTTTAATTTGCAGGGAATATGTGATCGCTGAAAAGGTAAATAAATACCTCGAGTCACAAGTACTCGATAGACATTTGAACAACCATGCATGCGTTTAGAAAACCCCTCCTACTACAACGATACTGAGCGTACTTCGAAATGTGCTGTTGTAAAAATATATTCTGCCCTTACCGTGTTACTGTAGGAGTCTGTGGGAGCCCATATGATCATCCCATGCCGAAAGTGAGATGCTTCCACTAGCGGTAACCATTGAAAGATCAAGAAGATAAAAAGATTACGGGTATCCTTCAAGCCATCTTTCTGCTGAAGTGTAGTTGTTCTGGAGGGTTCCAGGAAGGTGATAAGACTATATCATTTATACGTCAATCAAATCTGTGCTTCTATTTGTGGACCATTCTGCAATCCACTTGTTTTGGAACAAAGTCTCGAATGACATCTCAATAGAAAAATCCTTGTAATAGTCTCTTGGCTTGTGACTCGATTTACTTCTTTCAGATCAGAAAACCGGTAGTGAGCACGCGGGGCCAGAATCCAATCACTTCCTTTTAGATCTAATTTGCTTACCATCGCATTGTCTACTAGTTACTTCTCTTTACTTCCTTTGTTTAAGCTCCATCCACAACTAATTCATAACTATGTTAAAATGGCTGAACTCATTCCCGACTGTTTTGATGCTGAGGCCGGCTAATCAGCGCTCGACGATCAATACTAGTGAACAGACAATTTCAAGGGGAGACAAATATAATTATTTAAGCCAAACTTAACAGCATAAAGGAGACCTTTAGTAATGGAATTGCCTCGTTTAGAATCAAGCATTTCATAATATAAAATGAAGTTTCATCAGTCCCGGTATCGATCTCTGGGCTTATAAGACTCGACTCGCTTTCCTTTACGTGTTATCTTGCTTGTCACTGCATTGCTCATTTCTGGATCGATCCTCAATGCTTAGTATAGCTAAAAAGCACGACATAAATGGATCACTACCTGAAGTTCTTAAGTACACTCGCATAAAAAATAGGCACTCAAAGGAGTGCATGCGGCTAGAGTCAATAGGACTACTTTTGGGTTGCATAGCCTCTATATACTCCTTCGAACCCGGTCAGCTACGAAACTATCTGCTCTTGGGCTTAAGCAACTGATAGGACGAAAGGCTAAACTAGATAGGGAGCAGCTTGGGAACTGTAGGATGTTTGAAACCACGAGAAAACTAAAAGCTCTTAAAAACTTACAATGTTTAAAGAAGTGAGCGGGTCCTCTATCCCGATCGAATTGGAGATTGAAGATGTTGGTTTTTGTGAGGGGAGGAAAACTGGGAAACCCGGAGAAAAACCCTCGGCGCAAGGCGAGAACCAACAACAAACTCAACCCGCATATGACACCGGGCTGAAACTGAACCCGGGCCACATTGGCGGGAGGTGAGCGCTCTGATCACTGCGCCAACTCCGCTCCCCAATATATTTTCCCCGAGATATTTTCTGTAATCAATAGACCAAAATAGAGTTCGAAAAACTCTTAATTGTCACGCTCCAACTGCGAAAGTCGATTAAACGTTTCTGGCGATGATCTGTCTTAACAGAAGCACAAGGCAGTAAACATAGGTGGATGTGAGAGGCACAAAGGCGGGATCAAAGGTACAGAGGTAACGCAGAATTCTGGAGAATGAAAGGACTAGAGAGGGGTAGACTACCCAGGGGTATACATGGGTACCGGCGAATTGTTGGGGAAACCTAACAAATTGCAAGGGAGTGACCAGCGATGGACTAGCATCCCGTCCAGGGGGAATAGAAATACTCCAAGCCGCTTCATGCTACAGAAACCGGGATAAGCTCCGACAGCTATGAGCCAGTCGGCTTCAAGGCTTCACTTTATTTATTATATAGAGGGCGATCGTTTCGAATTTTTTCCTGAAAGTGCCCAAAATCACAAAATCTAAGTCTTTTAACTTTGCCAAATACAGTCGAATCTCGCGTAAGCGACCACCCAAAATGTCAAGCCTATGTTGTCACTTACGAGAATCTTGGCCACATTGAGTCAAACTTTTGACCCATTTAAGACTGATAAAGTACAGTTTAAGTACATTTTTTCTTCAAATTTTTAACTGCGTTTCATAGTGGAATGTCAATTTCGAGAAAATATTCCGGTAATTCTCAATGAGAATTTCCGTCTCTTGAACAACCCAGGAATACAACTCCTTATTATCCAATTTCCACTCTATTATATGACAGATGGTCGTTTACAGAAGGTTAAAAACAAAAAAAAAATTCAAACTTTAAGCTCTAGACGTGGTCGCGGTCGTTTACGACAGGTTCCAAATAGAGTGATTTGACTTGGAAATTCTGGAAAACTGGTCGCTGAGGAGAGGTGGTCGCAGCCGGAAGTTCGACTGTATAGGTCTGGCTGAACTATTTGTAAAAAAAATACTTTAATTCCGATTAGAGTTTTATATACCACGGACGGCGGCCAAATTGGTTTGGCGGCTCTCAAGTCAGTTTCAGATGCACACAATCCATCATTTGAATGTCGCTTAAAAGTGAACAAAACGAAAATATCTGACCACTGAATATCGTAGTTAAAAGAACACATATTCACGAACAGTCTGAAATGTTATTTGCCCGATTCCATATCGAACTAAATTTTTTGGGGATAATAACCACAATAGCCTCCATTTGGCGCGAAAATATATGCTCGGATATTTGTCCTTGGACATTATCTCTTCCTCGAAGCTCACAGCTTTCCTAGATCTTCGCTCTCGGGAAACTCTTCGCCTCTCGGAACTGGTATAAACGTCCAAGGACAAATATCCGAGCAAATCTTTTCGCGCCAAATGGAAGCTTTTGTTTATTTAGCTACACGTTTCTTCCCCAGGAGTAATCTTTATCAGACCTGACCGTAATAAACAATGCGTTATTAACTTCATTTGATTGACAGGAGAGTTGTATTACGTGACAAGCTTAGTGGGGGAGTGGCCTAAAGGAGGTGGTAGCGTCAAAGTGAGAAACAACCTTAACTCTTTATTAAGCTAACTTCTTGCTTTATAATGACCATCTGTAACACCAGTTAACTGTCGGTTGAAGAGAACCCAGCTATTTTTACCATACTAGCTACGTTGTGTAGTGACGTATGGCAGTACAATATCTCGCTCACACAATTTCCTTGTTGGAAAGATCACCATGAGATAAAGCAATGCTCCATGCTACTTCAATAGGGTTATTAATGCTGTTTCATCAATTAAACCCATGGTCAGAACTATAGCTACTTTTGATCTTAATGAAACTCCTTTACCCCTTGTAGATCATACCCTTTTTTTCACTAGTCACTTCGCGTTACTAACGGTAACCTCGCTAAAATAAACAGAAGAGGGTATACGAATACAACAGTACTACTTAACTGTAAATTAAGCGTAAAACAAAGAAACGATCCTTAAATGATAAAGTACTTCGATGGAGAATAGCAACTAGTTTAACTACAAAACTTACTCGGCTCCTCGCCCTGACACTGGCTTTTACCAAGCAACATAACATTTGGATATCTCAAAGGAAATTACGCGAAATACCTTCTAAAGCAAAGCTCGTTCAAAGTTATAACTCTTATATACTAGTCCTTCATGCACAAAAACTATTCCTAAAACTGCAGTATATGCTACCGTAAGTCGTCCTGTAAGGTCATTCATAGACATGGTTTCAAAATGCTAGACTACATCAAGTTTTAATTTAGCTCTATCAAACAACTACTATTTCAAAGGCGTTTGCACTTTCCAAATACAAGATACATCGATCTCTATCGTGGCTAAAATTATTGTAGTAAGAATCGCACTAATATCTTGACTTGGAAGACATCTTTGGCTGCTTAATTGTCTTGTGATGTGTGGCAATCTAGTGCAGCATTTCCTAAAACCAAAATTAAAGAGAAATTAATTATCGATTTAAAATTAAAGAAAATATATTATATCGATGAAATACATTTGCAACAACAAAGAAATATTTGTTTACTTGCCTATTGCCCGACCTCTCTACTAAATTTAGCCTAAATACAATTTAGCTGAAATCTGGAGCGACGGAGGTGGCGAGTCAACGTAAAGCGAGGAAAGAGAGGGTGAACACGTACAGTATACCATATGACTTCTTGAGAGAAAAAAAAAATTCCTTGCAAGCTTTTACACTAATGAAAAGCCGCCATTCTGGTAATATGCATGTGGCACTTCCCGATAACTTGGATGCTTAACTTCTAAAGCATCTTCTCGCGTTCGCAATACTTAAACCTTAGCTGACCTCAGCTGGCAAGGTTTTGTCTGTGTGGATTAGTGTTCTGGACATAACAAAGGAACAGAATGAATATCAAAAATGAACTGCGTCCCATCCTTCTTTGCCTTCTTATTTTTTTCTGTCTCTATAGAGGTACGCACCTATAAAACTCTTCCTCTGACTCTGTCTAGGATACTCCTGGCTAGTCCTAGTGCTTCTTGGGCCATGTCTCGAGAGTAAACGTCGTGTGGAATCCGAGGAAAACAAACCTGATCGGGGTAGCGCATGCGCGTTGAATCACCCAGGCAACTCTCAAGTTGGCTTGATAGCGTGGTCAACTGCGAATCATCCAGTGTCAGTGAGTTTTGGACTAAGTTGTGAATGTTAGTCTTGTGAGCATCTACAGAATATTGGGCAGCCTTCAGTGCTTTTTCCGCAGCCTGCAACACGAACAGCCTTTCTTGTTACTCGGTCATATGATTGGAAATAAATAATTACACATAGAGCAGTTTTCACTTAGGCCTCGAAATAAATTCGCATTTGTTTGGATTTTGCATTACTACACCGGGAGCTTGGTTTAAACCTCACGCCACTTTTTGATCCAATCAGTGGTAAAGGACTGTGCAATAATTACCTGGAGGGGGGGGGGGGGGAAAATTAGTGGGGGGGTTGGATGTAAAATTTAATACATACCGGGGGGGGCATTACTTTTTCGTTCCTTTTTGCAAACTGAAAAAGTAGTGGAAGAATTTTTAGAGTTCAAATATAAATACTAACATTGGAATAAAACTAACAAATTTATCAACTCTAAGGTGTTCTGATCTATGAAATGTTGTTTTCCTATCTGTCATGCAGTAGGAAAGGAATGCCTTTGTTATATATGTTAAAGCAGTGCTACTTTATTTGCACTAGGATTTAATAAAACAGGAAACTTTAATTAAAAGTTGCCAAAGCAGCACTATGTTATTCAATGAAAAAGAAAGATGCCAATATTTGCACACATGGCATCATAATTGCATGAGGTATGCTCCCAGTACAACGTGGACGAGACTGCATGCTTAAGTTATGTACAGCACCTTGAGTTCCCCGATGCAAAAGCCAAAAAAGAAGAGTACCAGAAAGGAACACTCTTCCACTTATTTCTTGGACAATTGAGAAAGATGTAAAAGCGCTTACCAACAAGCAGCTGAAAATGTATCTACAGCAAAAAGGCCTTTAGATAAGTGGAAGCAAGGCCGAGGTGATTGATCAAGTTCTCACCCACGCACGCGGTAACCTTAGTGCCAGAGATGCTGTAGAAGATGAGGAATCTCCCAATTCATGCGAAGACGACACAAGCTCAGAGTCCAGTGATTCTGATGACTCTTTAACTGACTCTTCGACATACGACATACGAAGTGATCTTTGTACCGGAGGAAGAACTCCAACGAGCTAGGTATGAGAGAATCAATAGGAGGAGACTTTTTTCAAGGGGGAGGGGGGGGGGGGCTAGCCTTAATAGTATCATTATGTGACGGGGGTGTTGAAATGAATTTTTCCTTAATGAGACGGGGGTATGACTTAGTTTTGGGACATATTTCACCCATTTCCCCCCCCCCCCACCCCGTCCCCCAGGTAATTATTGCACAGTCCCTAAAAGCAGGACCAATCGTGACTCGCTCGTGCACTTTTTCCCGTACTTTTTTTGCTTAGTTCACTGGATTGCCTGTGTACTTTGTGATTGGCCAAAGTGATTACTTTGGTTTTGGTTGGGTTTACGACACTCAGCTGAAATCAGCTCTATGAAGATTGTTACAGAGTTATTACTTAGTCATTGGCATATGCTACCGACACTTTCAGCTCACCGGTCGACCACTGTACCTCTGAGTTACAGGAGATTCGTATGGGAGCTAAACTATGTAGAACTAGTTTCATGCCTCCTGCATAAAGAAAAGATTGTTACAAAAACCATATACTGCGACTTTTAACAAAACGCGAACACTTTTTAGACCAAGGTAGCTCTTTTCACTGCCATTAATTAGCGGGTCTCCCAAGAAACAGTTGTTCACTTTAAAAGGCTCAACATGTCACTTTTGAAGGTTGCGATTTGTTACCCGTGATCGAATTAATTCGCTTCTTTTCAAGGTTCTTTGAATGCCATCGTAATTATGATGGAAAGACACAATGGTTAGTTAGGTTTTGAACTTGAGTTTGCCATTTATCCAAAGGCACAGTTATGCGCCAGTCATTCAAGGTGGTTGTATTAAGCGAAACTGCAAAATAATAGCGTGTAGGATTCGCGTCTTGACAGGATGAGCGCTTTCATGTTGGTACTCTCCATGGGAAAAGACACGCTTACAGACGTTTTTTATGACAGAAATACAGGCCATTTTTTTGCCATAGCCGGTTGTTGTTACCGTAAGAATCGCGACCATTTCTCTTTTTTATATTACAGTCAAAATTGTTCTAGTGCTGCTCCCAGTAACCACGTAGTGAGTTCTTTACCAGAAATTCCTTGTTTTGAAATCTTTATAAAACGTGCAAGATTGAAACCGAGTTGCATCAGCAATTTAGATGTAATATTCTTACCTGCAGTGGACAAGCGGTTACCTCATGGTTAGCGTGCTCGACCCCGGATGGAGCGGTCCGGGTTCGAACCCTGACAGGTGACATTGTGTTCTGTACTTAGGCAGGACACTTGACTCTCGCTGTGCCTCTCTCCAACCAAATGGGTACTGGCGAATTTAAGGCTGGGGTAACCCTGCGATGGACTAACATCCCATCCAGAGGGGAAAGAAATATTCCTAGTCGCTTCATGCTCCAGAAACCGGGATAAGCTCCGGCCTGATGGGCCACTTAGCTCGCATGTAGAATTTACCTACCTTCACTTTTTCTTACCTGGTGGCATTTGAAGCACGCCCACTCGTACGATGGTTTTATAACGGTAACAATGTCATTATCAGCAGCCTCCAGGTCCGCTTCAGCTTGTCGGAACCAGCGTCGTGCCTCTCGTGGTTGGGGATTCGTTGTGCAGAAGCTTGGAGGCACGTACCAGGAACGTGTTCTATAGCCAGATGACCCATAGTGTCGAAAGAAGCTGTCACGGTACTCCTGGCGCTGTGAGCTATATTGCCTTGCACGCCTTCCCCAGAAACCATAGAAAGCACCATAGGTAGAGCTCCAGCTTCCACCTCTGCGTGATTCTCCTCTTTCCAATCGCTCGATTTCACTCTTTATGTGCTGAAATACTTCCGTACAGAACACCTCATTTCCTGGGTTTTTGTCGGGATGCCACTGTAGAAACAGTCGCTTGACAATTCGTCTTCTTCTTTCTTCTGGCAAATTCCATGCTTCTTCAAGCGCTCTTGAAATTTCATCAAAAATCTTCTGTTTATCTGTCGGGGAGTGTGAGCTTCTTTGTTGGTCAGATAGGGCTACCTGAGTTGATGTTATCTCTTGGGCACGGTGAAATTTGTACAACATAGTAGCCTCGACAATTTGTGGCTCCTTGCCCTCTCCAATGTTGATCTTGTAAAACTTCGAAAGGAGGCTGGCATGGTCACTTGGCATTTCTTCGATTATCACAGCGTAGATGTAGGTGGCATCTCCTTCCTGCAGCTCAAGACTTGGATCACCTAACTCGTACCCCACATATTCTCCGGGAGTAAACGCTTGAAACGCCGGATTCAGAAGGTTATGCATTGCTATAGGAATGAAACTACCTGGTGGCGGAAAGACGTCTCCTTTGTCTGTATCATAAGAGTTGTCTTGACGAATATTCCTCCTATCCAGTAAGGAAAATATCTTCCCAGGTTGGCTGAGCAGCATGGCAGAAATGTAATGCGTTGTGTTCCGCAACAGCCCTTTGCACGCTTCATCGATCACTTCTGTTAACGTTAGAATTATCGCAGAGATTGTTTCCTCTGCGTCTTCGACGATATTGACGTAAACTTTCCAAATTTCTTGACCCGACTGCAAAACCTTCTCCAAAAAGTATGGCACTTCAATTTCACTCCCACGAATCACTTCCCCATTATGAACTAAATGAGTGACAATTTTATTCATACCAAGCAATTCGATACTTTGTAAATTGTTCCTCACAGTTGCAACCACAGCTTCGTCAAGACCACAATCTTGATTAGCGTGACGAATAAGCCTGATAATTCCGCGGTAGAATTCTTCTGAGTGCAGCTGCTTTCTTAATGAGCTAGCAGCACCAACATCAAAACGCTCGCTACAGTCTTCAGATTCTGCGAATTTCTCTATGATTACGCATGACATCATCTTTGGCTGTACAGCTGTGGGAAGTAGCACGATTAGGTCCTTGTAATTTGCATTGCCTTTGCAGACAACATTGGCTCTCTTAAGATCCACCACAAATGGCAGGTTGAAGTCGTGAACACGATCAAAGTAGTGAGGAGCGTCATTAAAAATAAGCTCGGAAGCCTTCATTAAAACAACAGGAAAGATAGTGTCATTCACAATGAAATCACTACTGAATGGATATGTGGCTGGTAGGTACAAAGTAGATATATCCTGCTTTGCGTCAGGATTGTCTTGCATCGTTTCAAGGAGACCTTTAACCGCTCTTAAGGCACTGTCCACCTCATTTGGCTCCAGCTCGTTTGCCTTACACTGACCGTGTAACATGTCCAACACCATAGCATAGTGCGAAGGTGTGACAGAAGGGGAACATCCCAGATATTTAAACAGTGTCTTGAACTCACTGAGTTCACCGGGCATTCCGTAAAGGAACGGCTTGATCTCAAGGTTCTTGTACAATTCAATGATTACTTGTTTGGCATAAACAAAACGTCCACCTTCCTCGACCAAAAGGCAAGGGATGTGCTGAAGGCGTTCTTTTGCAATAATGCTTAACACGGCTTTTCGTTGAAGGAACCTGTAGATATTCGACATTACTGACGTCCGTATCTGTTGCTGATCAGGTCGAGGAGTAACATCGTTTTCTTTTGCCAGTTGACAGGATACATTTTGGCAGTGAAAAATAACCATATCCACAGTTGGTTCTGCGAGAATCTGGAGTTGGGAAAGAATGGCATTGCAAACATCACTGGCACATTTCCAGCCTTTAGGAACTGTAATGTTATACTGATAATTCCTTGGATTTGCCCAGTTTGGAAGAACAGCTGCTGTCGTCCAAACTATCTTTGTGTGTTTTGCTAACACAGAACCTTTGAATGAAATGTATGGTGCCTGACCATCCCTACCTCCACCGAACGGACCACAGATATTCCGAAGTTCTTGCCCCACAGGATCTGCAGCCACAAAGCGGACGTCATGGACTTCTTGAAGGACGTCTTCTTCTACAACATCCTCTCGGTTGAAAAGGTGTTTTACTAGAACTCTCGATTTTTCATCAGTTTTTGCAGTCTGCTGTCTTGCACCCTCGCGGGCAACTTCAGTAGCAAACGTCTTGAAAAGATCTTGGGAAACTTCATAGATTAATCCAATGCGTTTCAAAAACAACAGCCATTCATATTTGTTGAAAGGCTCTGGTGGAAACTTGTCTTCAGAAAGCATTATTTTGAAAACATCATTGTGGGGATAGTAGTATGAAGATGCTTTCTGCAAAGTCCCATCTTCGGAGGTAACAATCGCTGTGTTCTTCAAACAAGTTAGCAACCTCTCCTTGTCACTCTCACCGGTTGATGTCAATGTTGACGTCGATGTTGATGTCAAAATAGAATCACGGATGTACTTAAGGTGAGCGAGCCGTCCTTCCGAGCTAAAAATATCAAAATTCTTCAAAATGAAATTACAATATACGGCGACTGCCGAGAGACACTCGAAACCTAGAAATTTGAAGAGTGGGGACAGACTGTGCCAGCCTTCCAAAAACACCACATGTAGTTGAAGGCTTAACTCTTCCATCTCTTTCCGTGGAATGCCAATGGGAAGGGCGCATACCTTTGTACTATTTACACTGATGAGGCCACCATGTGTTGCTTGATAAAAAGGAAGTCTTCTTAGCACCTTCTTGTCGCTTTCTTGTAGATTTTCAACGTTGTTGCTGAAATACTCCAAAATGGTCCTGCATTGTCCATTTTTCAGTTTTCCTTCAAGAGCTTGTGGGTATATCTTCATCTTCTGCTCCAAGGATTTGACGAGGGTTGCTGGTGTTTTTAGCGAAGCTACTAACTTGCTGGCAAGATGGAAGGAATCCAACGACAAAACAGCATAGTTTACTTCAGCCAGGTCGAGCATTTTCAAAGCCTCAACAAGTGGACGACTATTAGCATCTGGACCTGTGAAATCAAGAACAGATTCTGCTAGAATCAAGGGCACGAGGAAATGTTCTGGTACCACAACCAAAGCACTTTCACTAGAGGATCTTGTCATTTGGATCGTCTCTGTGCAAGGAAGGACGCTCCAGTTTGAGAGAGGCTGAAGAAGTGTACGAATTCTTCTGACTTCGTGTTGCTTTATTTCACAAATGCTTGTGAACTGCTGTTCACTTGACTCAATTTCCTTGAGGACAATTTCTGTTTCTTCATTCAGGAAAGTCCAAACCTTGTACAACCAAGGTTGATTTGGTACTGAGCCTTGTGTAGGAGACCACCGAACGTACCCATCTGCGCTGCAATATTCACCTGGTAGAGTTCGATGCAAGTTACTAGCGAAGTCCTGTACTCCAAAACGCTTGAAGACAGGGAACTGTAGACATGACACATGGCCAAAGACTTGTATCCTTACTCGTTCATGAACAAACATTTCTTTGCAATGCGGTAGAATTCCATGATGACGCGAGAGAAACTTCGGACTAGAAGTGCTGAATTCTTGCAAACGATTGTCTTGAGTTACAAGTAGGGGAAGTCCTGGCAGGTTTGGCAAGAAATGTTCGTCATCCTTGCAGTACTTAAGCACGAGTGTGACACTGTCAATGTTCTTAAATGGTGTCTTTTTAACATCAACATAAGTCGATCCAATGCGGCAAAGGGGATCTTCATTATTGAAAGTCTTGTAGAACTCCATCACAGAAGAAGGAGACACGCAACGAGAACTCACACCTGCTTCTTGAAACGCTGAGTATACAGATAAGAAACATTTTACAAGGTTAAATCCCGTTTCCAGTAGAATTTCTTCAAAGGACGTTTTCAGCTCCAATCTTCGTTTCTCTTCCTTTTCAGGATCGTTTAGAAGAGAAAAATCTCCTGGTCGGGGCGCAAAACAATCGCTTTCTCCAAGATTGTTGAAGAACGCTTCGTCTTTCCCTTCGCCTGTTGGAGGAAGCCATTTTAGATTAACTAATGGAGTGGCAGCTTCTGATAGTGTACTTCGCACCACTGGAAGAAGTCTTAATCTCTTTTTGTCCATTCCTTGATACACGGATCTTACCAAAGTTTCCCAGTACGGATTGCCTGAGACTACCAATGGAAACAGATTCTCGTATTCCTCGATCTTTTCTACCAAGGCATCTTTACTATAGTCCGGCGTAACGTCTTCAGCGCTGTGTGTAATTGGCAAATGAAGGTAACACCTTACCTCATCCAAAAGTGTTAAATAACACGAGGCTATCACATCTCTCAGCAAAGCGTTATTCCAGTCACTGCGATAGCCATTACCTTGGTCTCTCCAAAGATTTCTTCTGGCTTCATGGTCCAGTGCAAAATGACCATTGACATGGACTGGAAGATCGGTTTCTAAAGGAAGTGGAAGAAAGCAGTAAGCTTTTTTCCTGGTAGTCCCTGAGTCCCCCTGCTTGGAATTCTGCTCCAAAAGGCAAGCGATACCACCGCGCGGAAGCATTCCCAGATCACCCTTTTTGTACGCTTCCACGATGCTTGTTGGTACTTCGTTATCAAATCCAATTTTCCTGACAATGAGCCACTTTTCTTCTTTGCCAAGACTGTCTCGTAACCTCAGAGCATAAGAGCAGTCTTTCACCTTGACGTTCCCTGGAAAAAATTGGTCTGATTTATCACCTGTCTTTGCAACTTGTTTGACGTAGGTGGCAAACTGTTGCCTCTTGGTTGCATCCTCTTCTGACATTTCTGCTTCAACGGAATAAGAGTTCACCACCTTTCCACTTTCTTCATCGATGTCACACAGAGTGATCTTCCTGACGTTATTCACAAAAAGCAGAACTTCAAATAATTCTCCTTTAAGTGCCTCCATCATGTCACCTAAGTCTGGCAGCGTTACTGGAGAGTTCGAAATCTTGGAGTTATCTGCCATCTCTTTGGTTCTCAGTGGAAAACGGAACATTGTTGAATTTTGCATTGGAAACTCCTGATAATTTTCAATATAGCAAGTAAACACATCTGGAAACATGTGCTTTAACTTCGATGTTTCTCTGAACATCATCCCAGGTTCCGAGGCAGTTGCACCAGGCACGTACTTGTAGTGTGGATCCAGCACACACAAGACGTCTCCAATCTCTTCTCCACTAGAGACAAATGACGGGACATCAGTCAAATGGTACACTGCATTGAACCCTACACCATACTGGCCAGTCTTGTTTGGATCGTCTCCTTTACTACCTTCTCCAAGGTTCTGTATGCCCACAATATCAGCTTCACTGAAAGGCTTGTTGTTATAGACGCACAATGCAGGACCCTGCAGTGGTTTCCATGAGTCTTCAAACACTTTCTCATCTTGGTGCTGTCGAGGGTCTTTAATAAAGCAAACCTCTGTTGCTTGAGCATCATCAGCATTCTGAAGAAGTTCTTTCAATATTTCTTTCTCACATGGATAAGCTGTTAGAATGCGTTTTAAACGATTTGTGAGTTTTTCTTTTTGGCCAAAGGGGATACCACGCGAAAAATGCCTTAATGCCTCTTTACGGCGCGTTTTCACACCCAGTTGGCTGCTCGTTTTGGGCGGAATCATGTCACTTACAAAGTGAACCCCAATTTCGTCAGGCATCCAAGGGCAGTCTCTCATGCAAAGTTCACCAACCGATTGCATTACTCCTTTGGAGTCAGGAAGACACAACGAATCCCGACTATTATGAGTTTTGTTTTCGTTGCCCAATTGAACAGCCACATTGACTGTCACTTGAAGATTCTTCTCATCGAGCTCAGCATCCTGGAACGTCTGCTTTATAAGATTCAAACAAGAAATTAAATCTTCTTTTTCAAAAGCATCTTTTACACCAGTTGCTTTCATTAAACCTTCAAATGGTCTGGCCAAATTATGTGGAAGCTGATGAAGGTAAGGAGAACAATCCACATCCAACTTGAAAGCCACTTGCTTTGCATAAACAAATTCTTCCCCACAGAGAATGAACTTCTTTCCACGGAAACGCTCTCTCAATTGCTCAGCTTCGACTTCTTCACTGTCAAGGGCTCTTTGTAGATATTTGTAGGCTGCCAAGCACACTTTGTTTAGCTGTTGGGATACCGATATATCGAGACTGTTGGCGTTTACCGACGACGCAACATCAAGTTGGGATGCAACATGGTTGAGTGTGGCCTTCTTTTTGTCTAAATACAGGAACTTTTGAACAACTGTTGGCATATGTTTATCTACTATTGGCTCAGTGCAGCAAACTAAGTACTTCTCGCTCTCTAAAAAGGACTCCTCGGGTGACAGCAATGTTACCTTGTTTCCAGTTTGCATTTCATCTCCTCTCCAGCGGAGAGGAAACTTGTAAGGTTTCTGAAGTAAGGGTAGAAATTTTGTTTGCAAGAATCTGTTACAGACATCATCGGGACAAGAGGTTCCCTCCTCACGCCAGAGCTTCCATTCTAGATGATTCATTAATGCCTTTACCCGGTTCAAAGCTGCTTCTCCACTAATTTCATTTAAAATGCTAACACTCTCTGCTCTTTCGGCAACCTCAGGCCATGGAAGATCATCCGTTAACATCCCAAGCTGTTCAAGTTTGGCCAGTCGCAAACCGTTTAAAAAGGTTTCTTCTGTGCCAAATGGAAACCTCTTGTCCTCGGGGCTAAAAAGAGATGCTGCAGTTTTGAACGGATTAATAAGTTGGCCCGGGCACTTCAACTTGTGGCCATCCGGTGAAACTGGAATGCATTCATGTGATTTAATGAGATAGTCGAAGTCTCCGTCGTTTTTGTCGTGTTGAGCGCACAAAT
>Ga0126338_10001185_pt1 | contig 16457 bp, 13 predicted proteins | sample OrbCmetagenome_2_FD_92529 | JGI IMG/M metagenome (GOLD analysis project Ga0126338, IMG submission 92529) | Coral microbial communities from Petempiche,Puerto Morelos, Mexico - Orbicella C C metagenome | ecosystem: Host-associated > Invertebrates > Cnidaria > Coral | place: Petempiche,Puerto... | reverse complement strand
AGAAAACAACGTTATTTAACTTGAGACTTGAAACAACCAGACACCTGAAAGACTGTATAAATTTTAAAAGACGCCACGAAATCTGAAGAGTTTGGGAAGTTTCTGTGTCATATAGCCCTTTCCAACGACCGAGTGCCTTTTTAGTGACTAAAGGACTATGCTATGAAGCAGGTAACTTGACCTCTGTTTTAAAACCGCGCAAGGAATCTGTTTCAAAACGAAAGAACCAGTATCTAATTTGCGGTTTAACTTGACGCCATGGAGTCTTCAGGAATATTTGAAGAGTTTCCATACCACAAACCTATTATGAAATCTTTGCTGAAAATTCCCTTTTTAAGTATTGCCATAGCCATAAATGCAAGATATTAAAATGCCACTGAAGACAGACTATAAAAAGGAACGTCCAAACATTCCGTGGAGCTGCCGATAGATAATAGCTTCTTGTTTGTTTATTGTGGGAACAAGAGCCACTGATTTGGGCGTGAAAAACAAAAGTCAGTGTCAAGTTACCGTTTGTAACTAACAAATAAAAATATCTTGTTACATTTACTCGCAACAAAAATAACAATTTTCAAATCTCAGTTCTCATTCATATAATTAGCCGTCTGTAGTTTCTTTTGTGCTAACAGAGAAGACCCCTTCAAATGAGTATCGATTCCAAAGAACGTTTCAGCGAGACGGTATTAAACGTAATTAGCGTTACTTGATTGAGACATCTTGCATTCATATACTGAACCATTTTGCGCCGATAAACGGTTATTTCGTGAACTGCACGTAATGCAAACGATATCGATTGAAAGCTGGCGACCCGGGCCATGCAAATACCATCACGTACGAATGTCCCTAACCATCCCAATTCTTGAAACCCAGCCACAAAGTCCTGGCCTCTGCGCTTAACCACAGTAAACGCGGGGACGGAAATTTTGGAGAAGGGCCAATACCTAAAAGGATACCTGATCTTGTTTATAGAAAAACAAAAATGGCCGTTCTAAATCTTCACACACGATTCACCTTTACAAGCAGCAATTTGATTGGTTGTTCTTATTAGCCCAAACCTGATTGGTGTGATAAACATGTCATACATATATCACTCACTCGTCCAATCATAACATATAGCACACAAAAAAACATTACTCAAAAACTGCAGCAGAATTATTTCCTGTATTTGCAATTGAATCAGTAGTGTCTGCAATCTAGTAAATGGTTTGAACCATTTTTCTAGTGTGATCGTCCTCGCGATGTAAATAAACTGTCCCTTGTTGTTGTTGTTGTTTCTGACTACTCGAACCCGACCGGGTCCTCAAAGAGGTCTTCAGACAGTTCTTCAGAACCACCCGCACGAACTTGTGGAAACAGCCATTTTCAAAAGTTAGTCGTATTAGTAATCGAGTGTTTCAGTTTTTCTGTATAGCAAATAAAGGAATAAAAAAGCAAGAAATCTTTCACTCGTCCAAATACATGTATACATGTTTATGTTCTTATTTCCGGCAAACCAACGAACATAGTAAAAGCAAGCGCTTCAGGCCATGTCACGAGGAGTATACCACGTGATTGTCAGGCTTCATTTGGGACTGAAAAAATTCTGTTTTTTCACTTAGAATAACGTCATGTGAGTGGAATAGCTTTTTTGGCGTGAATTGATTTTATACTTGGACAGTTCTTCAAGTCATTACCCGGAAAGCTTAGGAGATCCGGGCCAAGAAATATATGAATACTGGCATTGTCCTTGGTTTAGGCAAGACATTTCTTGTCTTTATGATTTGAAATAAGCGAGTGCTGAGCCAAATTCGACATGACGAGACTGCCAACACAAATGAGCTCAGTGGTTTATAGGCCAAGAAAAATAGATTAAAAAAAGAAATCTCGTGACTGTCCTAAATAGAATGACTTCAAAAGATTTACAGTGCTGACGGTATCCGTGACAGACGTGTCTCGCACCTGTTTCCAGTAAAAATCCGTGACACGCAAAACAAAAATCCAACAATAATAAGGCCCTGTTCGCACAATGCGAAATTATGTTTGTTTTGCAAATAAATCTGTCATCACGAAGCCATTTTCCCTGATGTTTTTTTCACCGACGAAAATTTTCGCGAGTGCCACCAAACTTCGAAGATACCGTCAACTAGCCTTGAAGGTCGTGAATTAACTGTCAGTCGAGAGAATACCTTGTGCGTTTATCAAGTCATCTTATTTGGCAATGAATTGGACGCAGCGTACGTGACAGTGTCGTGATCTGTCACACGCATTACAGAATGGATTACAGAAACCAATTAGAAAAGTTTTAATGTTTTTGCAAACGCCAAACGCTAGTTTTTGTCGTAATCTAAACGGGGCCATATGAACATTGTAAAACTGAAGCACAATGAGATTTGATCGTGAAGATCGATAAATCGCCCAAATGATTTACAGAAATTAAGAAAAGTCAAGGACTGTATTTACACAAACAACGTGAAACACAATCCAGACCTGACGTAAAGCCATCCTTAATAGAATTTGTTATCAAATACAACAAAACAAAAGGGCACTTGATGCAGGCCTGATACCTTACGCAACGTGTTTGTTTCAGGCCGGTAATAAGCAAATCACCTGTACATCAGACCAGCTCACGTAATAAAACACGAGTTTTGATTGGCTTACAGCTTTACGCGCCCTCTATATAAACTTTGCAAAGTGTTTCGTCCATTCACTAAGAGGGAAGTTTTTGTCTTTGACTCTACAGGGACGCACATAGCGACTGGTCTTGGTCTCTTGGGTTGGCTGTTCATCATGGAAGGAGAACATAAGTACACGCTGTCGAACTATATGTCGCTCGATCAAGGCGAGAACGTTCAAGCCATGTACATTTGGGTGGACGGAACTGGCGAACATCTTCGCTGCAAGACGAAAACAGTGAACCAAGAGCCGGCCAGACCAGAAGATCTACCCATATGGAACTTTGATGGCTCCAGTACATATCAGGCCGAAGGCTGTAATAGCGACGTTTATCTGCATCCTGTGGCTTTGTTTAGAGATCCATTCAGAAAAGGAAAAAACAAACTGGTTTTGTGCGAGACCTACCAGTACAACCATAAGCCGACAAAAACCAACACAAGAAAAAGCTGTCTTGATGTCATGGAAAGCAACGTTGTAAAGGTAAGCTTATATTAAACATGTGTTTCTTACAGCTTACATTCATGAAAAAACTCAAAAAAGATACAAAAAAAACCCACCTTGAAAATGCTTGCAGACGCATCCGTGCAGTGCGGCACGACGGGAGTAAGACGTGTTAATTAAGATTGGAGTGAAGGTCACGCTACGTTCTTCCTAATATATAACCCTTACCTTTACCACAACTAGTGTTTGCAGCCAAAGAAACAGCCGTGCAGTTGGCACAGAAATACAGTGATCGTAAAATAGCTCTCCGCTCATTTTACTTAAGATTGTGAGGCTTTAATTGAAGCTTACAAGTGCTGCTAGATTGCACAAGCCGGGGCAAGTGCTCATTATACCTGAGTTGGCATATCTCGGTCACCTATCTTTTGGTAAAGGTCAAGCCTACGTAGTGCACGGGCTAGCAGGATTTAATGACCATTGTGCACGTGGGGCTATCAGAACTGTCAACTGTGGAATTCTAATTAATTGTTTTCTTGATTGTTTTCTCAAAGAATGCTCACCCCTGGTTTGGCATTGAACAAGAGTACACATTGCTAGACAAGGATGGACACCCCTTAGGGTGGCCCAAGGGAGGTTTCCCAGGACCACAAGGCCCCTACTACTGTGCTGTTGGTACTGGAAATGTTTTTGGGCGAGATGTTGTAGAAGCTCACTACCGAGCCTGTCTGTATGCTGGAGTTAAGATTGCTGGAACTAATGCTGAAGTCATGCCTGCACAGGTAGAGAATTAATATTTTTTGCTTCATATGTATGAATTTTGCTATTTTGATTGGCAGTCTTGAAAATGGATTTTATTTTACATTCGTAGATTACAGGTTATAATAATATTCAACAGTCAGCTGACTTCTTTTAGCAAGGTGCATGATATTATTGCAAAGTTAAGAATTTTTTGTTGGAGTTCTGGAATTTTAACCCTCGACATTTTGTAGGTCTGGGATGACGCTGGTCCTTACTGTCACTTTTATTAAAATGCCAAAGTCCAGATTTTAAATATATAGTAACTTTTTTTTTTCCATTGAGTTGTAACAATATCTTTTATACTAATGCACACCATCAATAGTGTTGAATAGAAAGAACATGCACATATTTCAGTATATCATGTGTACTGTGATAACCGTGCAAAGATAACAAATTTTACTTCTGTCTTTTCAGTGGGAGTATCAGGTTGGACCTTGTGAAGGAATTGAAATGGGTGATCACCTGTGGATGTCACGGTTTCTGTTACATCGTGTGGCAGAAGACTTTGGAATTAAAGTCACTTTTGATCCCAAACCTGTGCCAGGAGATTGGAATGGAGCAGGAGCCCACACAAACTACAGGTATTTATTAATAAGCAATTTGCAAAGGTTAAACTACATGCATTACTGATAACATAGATTAAAAGAACATGTACTCTAAAAAGATGCTTAGATGAAGGGAACATGGGGTTTTGAAGTTTTGGGGTTTTAGACAAATACTTGGACAATTGGAACTATCTGATTGATTGATTTTTATTTATTTCTTGTCTGAACTAATTTCTAACTAACTGTGAAACAACGCAGTTGTCTCCTGTCATATCTTTTTTGGATCAATACCCTAAAGGGTACTGTAAAAGCTCCCGCTGTGGACCATTTGAGGCTCGACACTCAAGAGGGACCAAAACCGCTTTTTTAACCCCTAAACGGTACAAGAAGCCACTCTGGTCCTTTTTAGATGGGAGCCCTCCCTGGGAAATTAGGGAGCTCATTGTTACTCGTCCTAACTTAAAGGTGATTATTTGACCTTGCCTTCAATTTCAATGTTTGCAGTACCAAGCCAATGAGAGAGGAAGGAGGAATGAAGTACATCTATGAAGCCATCGAAAGGTTGTCAAACAGACATGACTTCCACATAAGGATGTACGACCCCAATGAGGGTGAAGATAACAAGCGACGTTTGACTGGGCACCACGAGACATCATCCATTGAAAACTTCTCCCATGGAGTGGCCAATCGAGGTGCTAGTGTGCGCATTCCACGTCAATGCGCTGAAGATGGCAAGGGCTATCTTGAAGACAGAAGACCTTCATCAAACTGTGATCCATATCGTGTCACTGAAGCTATTGTAAGGACAACAATACCACAGCCTGTATGAAGAATACAGACATTAAATGAATTTGACATTGATGTCAAATGGAAACTTTGGTGACTTTGAAGTAATGAATGCTACTTTTGTTGCAAGCAGAAAGCTTTTGATTAAATATATTTAGTAGGTCAATTTTGTTGGTTGGGCTTATTTATTGGTGTTGAAAGCTAAATTGTGGCTAATTGATACTAAAGGCTTGTACAATTACAGAATGAATGCTGGGTACAAGGTTCACATAGTTATGAATGTACAATAAACAATGATTGATTCAAGGTTTAAATTACAGATGTTGATTGACTGCTGATAGTCAAACATCTTAATTAACTATTTTGACAGGTCAAAACAACCACAGTACAGCCCTATAAATAGTACTGCTGGGCTCATTCCACTGCCCTTTATCAGTTGTTAAAAATGATTACTGAATGAGATGAAAGTTTTAGTCTACCATATAGCAACCAGTAAATTAAAACTGTTTAACAATAATAATTTATGCCCACAACTGCTGCCATGTTCAAGTCACCTGAAGCAAATAGGCATGTATAACAGAGGCATTAATTTCAAATGAATGTACATTAACCATAACATAACTGTAGAACTGCCCAGAGCATTTCCAAAATCTCTATTTTCATAAAAAAATATTCATATCAGTAGAGCTAACAGCTGGATGATTTCCATTATTTAGTTGAACATTTGAAATTTGTACCAAATCATCCACTGTATATTAAGTGAAACACTTCAACCCTTTTGACTGCATATCGAGATACAATTATAACATAACAAGTACACAAGCCATTGTTGAAGGCAACTATTTTTATTTTGTTCCCAAAAGCCAAGGACTAAATGTTGCAAGGATCTCAGAAGGATCTTGCCACTTTGTAATAGGCTTTCTAATTTCTTACAAGTATTTCAAGAACTACTTGTCAGTATGAACCAAAAAAATATAACATTTTTTGGTTCTTATATTATATATTTCATGCCTAAATGAAGTTAGTCCAGAGTCAGCTACAGTACACTAGAGTTTTAATTTACAAACATTTTGTCTTAATTTAATTAACAAATAAAGAAGCCTAAGCTGTATTTTACAGTGATAAAACACGACAGGCATTTGAGAACAGAGGGAAATGTAGAACACATGGGCTGCAGGCGAGTGTTTTCTTCATTTCTCAAGTGTTCTCAAATGTTCAGAGTGCTTTACCACAGTATAATACATGGCTTAGGCTTCTTTATTTACTTTATGACATAGATTTTCCATGCGCACTAACAATAAAACACCCTTTTCTCTGTTTGATACTCTGATAAAACATGGGTTTTTGACCAATCAGAGGACACGCAGAGTCCTATCTATATTATAAATAATAATAAATTTTGTTACCGAGCAAGAATGATTGTATTTAGTCAGTTTTTTATTGCAAAAGCTACTGTATTTTATCTATGGCGATAACTAAAGTGTATGATATGAAAAGTCCTGTTTGAACTTCTCGTTATTTTAGTTGTGGAGGGGGCTGTCACATCCATGCAAGTGATGCTTGTTTTTTTCAGCCAGACCCACTCAAGGAGAGCGTCTGGCAACCAAAGTACTCAAATATCAGAAGACTTTCTGCTATTTTTAAACCAGGCCATTACAGCCTTGAAAAGGGATAACCCATACCACAAATTAAATGATCACCAACATTTCTGAAAATAATTCAAATAATTCTCAGTTCAGAAAAATTGAATTTCCCACATAATGAGACTGCAGAAGCAGCGTTACGGCATGCTTTATATAAGGTCTCTTCTACAGTGCAAAAAGAAATGATGCACAACCTTGTGATCTAGGTTAAAGAAGTGGCATTACAAAATATGTAAACTCACAGTGAGAAAATTCAATAAATCAACACGACGTTTCTTAACTGCATTTTTTTTTAGGCTTATCCAAAGAGGGCCCTTCATATAAACAAAAGGATGAGCATTTTGCACTGTAAGAATGCTACTCCTTTTGTATATGAAGGGCCTTCTGGATAATCCTAAACACTAAAAAGGTGCCAAGTGTCTATGGTTTAAATGTCCCAGCCATAAAGGGACTGTCCATTCACGCCTTGGCAGAACATTTACGCCAGCATAAGCAGAACACTAACTCTCCACCCATCTTGCCCTTAGCGACACAAGCAAATCTCACTCTACATGCTGCAATTTTGTTTAACCATGACGTAAAAGTGTGTCCTGCAGTTGTGAATTCCTTGCATTCTATGTTCCTAATTACTGCTCTCTTTGTTCAATGTATTAAAAATTAGAATCCACTTTCAAGGCAGTAACTATGGTATGTTGTTAATGGAGCACGACGTCTGTTTACAATGAGCCATTCAAGGTGAGATCATTCTCTATAAAGTTATTGTTGAGTCTATTTCAAAGGTCAACAAACTGTAAGCTTCATTTTCTTAAACCTAAAACATTTTTGCTTGTTACCTTCAGAATGATATAACTAATGATTGATAGCATTGGTGCAGTTTAACACAAGTTAGGGTAGGCTCTTCAGTAGTATAGCTCTTTCTACCAGCTTACCAGCTGACGAACGTCTGCAGATAAAAGCTCAGACAACTGTTCAGAAACCACTTTGTGTTTGAATGCAATGTGGTTAGTACGTATTGTAATTGATTTTTTTCCCTCTCTCCCTCCCTTTGGAGACAGGGTTGGTTGGGTGTATCCTTTATCTAGTAAACTAGTGAAACAATCTCAGATAGTGTAGAGTGCAATGTATAGCTGTGATACAGTAATCACAACACAGGTTCTCACACCTGCTGTCCTCTCCCAATTTGTATTGACCTTGGTAGTCAGCTGGGGCTGAAACCTTGACAAGACATTATATTTTAATGCCACCAACTTAAATATATACTACCTCAGGGAAACTTTAGGCTGAATATTAACTTTTTGGTATCTTTCATGGGGACAATTAAAAGGAGAAATAAATATGTTAAATAAATAGGTGAAGCAATACGTTTCGTCTCTTTATTTGAATCCTGACAAAAACACTAGAGTAGTTTAAAAACAGTACATGACATTTCTTCAATCGAGCTAGGGGTAATTCCAAAAGATACCAGTCATAGTAGCCTTCTCTGCACCAAACAGGGAGAAGTGAGTTAACCAAAAATTAACAGCTGCAACATATAAAACATCCAGATTATTGAGAACTTTGCCTTGAGAACAAATTCTGCAGAATTGACTGGTGAAGGTCCCATCCAGTGTGTTATATCCCATGCTTAGCAACAGTTGAACATCAACATCTGCTTTGTTGAATGGTCATGAAGACAGGGTGTGGAGTAGAAGAAAACAAATTGCAGTGATAATTAAGATCTTGCAGAAATGAAATATGCCATGCAGGTTACCAACTGGTGAACAAATTGATCAGGGTTTCAGTTTACTGGGATGTGATTGGCTGTGTACACTCAGAGGTGGTTCAAGTTGCTAACAGCAAAATGATAACTATAATCCCAGTGTCTGGAGTAATAATTGGGTCCACTCTCAAAGTTCTTTAAACCATAAGATTTATTTCCATCTGTTGTTAAGATTAAAATCGAGATCTTAGTGTAATTTGAAACCACTACCACCATAACAACAGCAATCAATGAAAAGGAGATTTTTTTTTTTTGCAAACTAGGATGTTTTGGAAAACTGAACTACTCTTAATTCACAATAACAATCACCATAGGTACTGGGATATTAGGCATGAAAATTTACTAACCTTCAGAAATAAAAATGTAACAAGCACCCTTTATTTTACGCTCTGCACAATCTACCTTTTTGTGGGGCTTAGAACCTGACCTACCTTTCCTTTTACTCTAGCCCACCTGCCAAAACTTATCGACTGGTAACCATATTTACATATTATGTTTGCAACCAATACCAGAAACATTATGTTAGTAATGAAATGGCTAGCTATTCATCTGCAAATGTTTAAAGGAACTGAAAATAAACAATGGTAAGGAAACCTGTCTTTTTCCCCCATGCTTTTCATTATATTTACGTAGCACACTGGCTTACATTGAGTATTCTTTAGAATAATTAAATCAGTATCAACTTGTTAAACATTGTACAAATTTTTCTGCAGTCCGAATTCTCAAAAACCCTTTCTTCTTGTCTAATTTGTAAGCAGCTAACCAGTTTTGACTCTTCAGGCACATATTTACATCATAATCTTCCTAACAATATTATAAATATATAACTATTAAATTAAAGATCTGTCAATTAAAAATGTAAGTTGACAAGCTACATCGTACACACCACCCAATTACCTTTTGTGACATTTCTACAATACCTAAAAGAATTTAGGGTTTATTCACTGTCCAAACAGAACAGCCACACCCATGTCACAACGACTTGTTGCCATAGAAGGCATTAGTGTCCACTCCTGAACTAAAGGATCATAGCTTTCAAATGTGTCCAACAGTGACAAACCATCATAGCCACCCACTGCAAACAGCTTGCCACACATCACAGCTGTCCCTACATAGCACCGGTTTGACTTCATTTGTGCAATACTCATCCACTGATCATTACATGGACTGTAACATTCCACAGACGACAAATGTTGGGTGCCATCATAGCCTCCAACAGCAAACAGCTGCCCATCAAGAACTACTATTCCAGCACCTGTATGAGAAGGAGATCAGAGATGCATGACACCAATATATCAAAATGGTTGAATAAAGTGCAATGGAATAATCATTAAATAAATGGTGGTATGTGCTTGGAGTATACCACAATATTTACATTTACAAGGTGTTATTATTTCAGACTAGTTAGTTATATACAAAACCATCTCATTTTGTAAGTATGTTCCACACCAAACATATCCAAACCAAAATGAAATGGCTGAATTGTATATACCCTGTTTCAGACCAAAACAGTTCAAAAACCATTCCCTTTGGAGCACATACCTGTAAGGCTTATACGATAGAGTACTCCATCCCCCAGGAGAGAGTAAAACCAAACATGTTATAAAATCAATATACTGTTGCACAATGAAACTACACCACAGGTAGTTTTCAAACAATGTGGTTCTGGATTTGAATGAAAATATTGGCAGATCAACAGATTTGACAAAAAATAGCATGGATTGGTGGATTCACCTCCCTCCTTACTGGAAGGCCCCATCTTATCACGGAAGGAAGACCACGTCCTATCACGTGTGAGTACAAACTTAATCCAATCACAGCATGTGAGTCCAAGGTGTACATTAGCTACACTAAAAAAAGGATAAACATACGAAATGCATGCAAAATACTCTACAGAACCCTCCAAAACTTGGAGATATGCCGTATAATTACAACACATAACTATCTATGCTTTATCCTTAACTTCAAATCACACATGCTGGAGAAAATAAGCATTATAGCCATCATAGAAAACACAGTGTCAAGCTGTGTACAATGGGATTGAAGACTTTATGCTCACCATTCGCTGGTGGCAAAACTACCTATCACAATCAAGAATTCTCGCTCCGCCAAACGAGTATATAATATCAAAAAAATATGCCAGGTGCGAAGTGTTACCGAGCATTGGTCTCTACCACTCCCTGCTATTGGCAACTGATGAGATCCAGAAGGATCAAAACTGCAGTATTGCCTGATCTACAAGGCTATGAGCCTCCTAACAAAAGAGGGAGTTACTGGGACAAACTCCTTATAATATCTTTCAGACAAGACTGTTTAAATTTAACATAACTGAAGGAGGCTAAAGAAGTGAGCGACAATGCTGCAGACAGATGGTCAGAACTAATTCATGACTTCAACCAGGCCCGGGTTGTTCGAAAGGTGGATAATGCTATCCACCAGATAAATCACTATCCCAGCGGGTGGCCAAGTTTGTTAATATTGTTAACATTTATCCACTGGATAGTGATGTATCTGGTGGATAGTATTATCCAGCCTTCGAACAACCGGAGCCAGCAGTTCACAATGAACTTCTTTTACTATACCTGATCGCCTGGTACTCATTGGGGCCAAACCAGTCCACTGTCCTGTTCTGGGATCAAACCTCTCAATACTGTTTAAAATACTGTTTCCATCATATCCACCCACACAATACAGTATGCCATCAAGGTTAGCAAGGCCAGCTCCTTCTCTGGGGGCTTGCATCTCACTAACAAGGGTCCATCTGTCAATTGTTGGGTCATAGCATTCAACACTGGTATGCCTTGTTGTACCATCAAATCCTCCAGCTACAAATATTTTTCCTTTGTTTTGAAGTAAAAAAGGGGAAAAAAATCAACAAATTAATATTCTTAAGGATTGAAATCAGCTTTACATTGGTAAATTAATAATAGTTGGCCATAAAAATAAGCTAAATAACAGAAAAGTCATCTTGGCACCATTATCAAGTGAAGAATGCAAAGGAAAGATAATACTACTAAAAGTGAATGTGTGAAATAGAATGAATTAATTGATACTTAGAAAAAAAAAATTATATTAAATAATATAAATGACTGAATCCAGCAAAACTTGAATCCAGAATCCAGAATCCAGAATCCAGCAAAACTTTAGTACAGTTTTAACACTTCTGTCGTTAACAATGGCCTCTGTGCAGCTCTATTTACTGCAGACAAATGGCTTGTTGCACACAAATGGCTTCTCTGAGTCTCAGGGGATGTTTAATTTGGGTCAAATTTGTCAAAATTCCAAAGCAAAAATTTGAAATTTAGCTTACTGTGCATCTGCTCTCTGATAAAGTACACTGTTTCAGCCAATCAGAGTGCACATTATATGGAATCTTTATCATAACAAAGGTTATTGATGCACCAGTCTTTACTATTATGTTAGTTCCTCTTGACTTTGGATTCATTATACCTGCTAATGCTGTTGCGCCAGCCAAGCCTCGTCTCTGTAACATTGGAGTCATAACTGACCACTGGGCTGTTGACGGATCAAAACACTCAACAGTATTGAGACGACTTGAAGCATCATAGCCACCAATGGCATACAGTCTACTGTTGAGGGCCACTGAACTTAGATAGCGTCGTTTCCTTGTCATTGGCTGCAAAAATGTTAATAATTTATTATCACCATAGTATGACTTACTAGTAATGGCCATCATCACTAATGGCAACATATAATATTGAAGAAATACTGTGTGGAAATAAGTTGTCAGTCTGCTACAAAACAAAATCAATCTGTAAGTGTTGTAAACTACTATGGACATGTTTACTCTCACCAAAAAGATATGGGTTCCATGTTGGCATAGAATATGATCAAGCTTGCATCAAGTGAGATAATACCCATCTGGTACATAAAAAATTAATATGTATATAATTTTATTTCAAGTGTTTGAAGATCAATTGTAAAGTTTTCAAGAGATGACAAGCTTGCTTTTCAAATTTAAAATAAATTATAACCAACATAAGATTCTTTGAACAAAAAATGTATTTATTAAACAAACCCTACATTTTCTTTCAGAAGTAAAAAAAATAAACTCATTACAACATAAGAACACAGTCCAATGTGACATTGATGCAGTACAATTTTATATTCATCTCTGTGTTAATCACGGAAGGGGACAGTAATCAGCAATATTATACAAAATAATTAAATGTAATATTTTCAACAGTTGAATTAAAAAAGAAGGGATAGGGGTGGGGGTACAATATTGTGGATTAGGAAACCATATGACACATTAAATTTGTCTGGGCCTTAAATTTCTTTGGTTGGTAGTCACGTCACCATTATCACACCCTGAAATACTTACAGTGAGGACACTCGAACCTTGAACACTTGACATTTTTTTGTACATTTTGTTAGTGAATTAAGAATGAATGTGCTTCATGTTAACAAGAGTAATTAGCATGTTCGCACTTTAAAAATGCTAGTCTTGTACATTATATGAAGAGCCTTGATTCTATAGTCACCAAACCAAATGTACAAAAAAGTAAGACAAAGTTGAGCTCCTGATTAAATTGAGGGTCCCTTCTAAACAACATGTTCAACTCTACTTACTACTAAGTAAACATGTTGTCCACAACTGAGCTTTTACACAGTCACGTACCTGTATAACAGACCACTGGTTTGTTGCAGGGTCATACTTCTCAACAACATCAACAGGAGATTGCAAATTTCCAAAACCTCCCAGTACATACATGACTTCAGATAGGCCAACCCTTGACTTGGTTCGACAGTTCTGCATTGAATAACGGCATTCAGGCCTTAAATGGAACCTCTTAGCTTCATCTACAAGGTCTCTACAATCAAGGCTCTGTCTTATCAGTTGCTGTGAAATCATCAATAACAATATTGTCAGTAATTTTAAATTAACTGCAACATTAAATTTTAGTCCAGTAAACAACATTTAAATGGGATAAAATACACGTATGTGTCAAATTTCTCGTAGTTTTTTGATAAACAATTTCTTGTGGGTACACTGTGCAAAATTGTACCTACATCTAATTTGTTTTATGTCAGTCAGACAAAAACCATTCTGCTCATAATGACAGAGGTTAATTGTTTGTTATTTGAGCAATCAAATAACATAGGTCTACACAAAATTTGTAAGATTGTTTTATTTGAAGCAAGCAATTCAAGCAAGCAGAAAGCTGACTCATTATATATTAATTTGGCTAACAAAACATGCTGTCACTGATGATACTCATGATGATAACATGGTCGACTAATGGTTTCTTACTATAGTTGACTCCTAGTAACTTGAAGTCTTGGTTACTCTAATCTGTTGTTAACATGAACGAAAATTAATTTCCCCTGGATTTGCCCCTTACATTTACTGTAGTTTTACCTCCAAGGTCTCAAACCCTTGATAATTTGAAAATCCCACTAGGTGAAAGGGGTTTGTTTTTTCCCTTCAGGTCATTTTCTTTAATTACCAATAAATTCTCGAAAACTCAAATTCCTTTCTCAAAATGAAAATGAGTCAAAACATACTCTAAAACATGAAATTTAATTTGAAAATAATGCGCACAACTGTGTTCGTGAAGTGTCTATAATATTTAACAACAAAAGCAAACAATAAACAACAACAAAAACTTTTATTTCATCCCAGAGTTAGAAACAATTTATTACTAAATTAAAAACCAAAGGGAAAGGGGTGCTGGCTACCCTAAATAACCTGAGAGTTAAAAATGCGAGATGGCCAGTTAAAAGAAACATAGTTTTGATTATTTTACATGTTAAGGTCAGGGACACAAACAAACAAACAGAGACACACAAAATAATAGATTGAAATAAAAAAGTTGTAATAAGTTAATAACCAGTAGACTAAAGTTCTTACATTGCAAAACAGTATTTTTATCAAGAGAAATGTTAGTATGGATATCTAATAATATTAATAAAGTGGTGCTTTATTTTCTTTTTAAACAAAGACAATGAAGATGATTTAATTCATATCTTCATGATGGAACTCCATACTGATGGACCTGGAAATCTTGTATTGCATATTCCATAATTTGCTCTTGCTTTTGGAAGATAATAAGACTGTTTTGCAGCAAGCCTTGAGTTATAATTATGGATCTGTGTTATTTCAGTGAAGAATATAAATAAATATATTAATTTTTTTGTGCTATTAAGCTTCTTGGTGTTGTGTTACAGGTCTATGACGTGGTAGCTGCATAAGCACTTGATTAACAAAATAAATGAAGGAACGAACAAACAAACAAACAAATGAGTAAATTACAAACCAACAAACCAACAAATGAACAAAGGAATAACTGAATAAACAAATGAATGATTAATGGAAAACAAAGTGACCTACAAAATGTTGCTCCATTTATTGTTATTGTTTGAACAATAATTGACAAAGGTAAACAACACCTTGCTTTTCGCTCTAATTTTTGTTCATTTGTTTCTATCCCCTGATAACTCAAACTCCTGCTATGTCTGTAATTCAAACCTTTTATGATTTCCCCATGACAGTTCAAGTTATTGGGAGTCAACCACGTAGAGTACAGTGGATATGATATTGGTCAACTGTACTTAAAAAAACTTGTCAATATTCATACCAAATTTGATGTTCACTACAAGACTTAGTGAGCAAATTCACGACAATCACAAGCCAAGCAAACTAACATAATTAAATTATCAAATTATAATAAAGTTAGGCAGCTGAGTTTACTTGCCTCGCTGTCGACTATATCTGTTATGTACCGTGGAGTGAGAAGAGGCAAACGAACAAATTTCAGCATTCCAGGCAACATATCCTTTCTCTTCTTTTTATCCTGCTTGATCCAAGAAATCACAGCTTCAAAAACTGCCTCCTCAGATGGCACCTGGTTACAGAGAAACTTGTAAGTAAAACTTGTGCTACCCCTTAAGATATTGCATACCATGCACTGTGTGTCCACAAAAATACAGGATGCATAGTTTTGAGGCCTTAAGGTATCAATATACCCCAAAACCCCAGCAACGTGTATATTATAGTTTCTGGAGCTTACCCACTTGTGTCTGGTTATAACACAATAAACATTCCAGACATAATATGTTTGTATGTATTGGTGTTCAATATTTGACAGTAAGTTTGACAGTAATAACTTTTATAGTAGATGATTAAAATATAATTTGAGTAAAAGAATTACAATTAAACAGTCAAATTGAGTGTGATTTATTTAATAATTATTAATAGTAATTTGACTGATTGGATTACAAATTTTCAGGGAGTAATCAGGCCAGCAATTTCAAATTTTGACGAGTGTGCAGCGCGAGGCCGATTTGAAATTATGAGTACAATTTCTCTCTGAAATGTATGACACAAGGTCCAATTACTAATTAATTGTATCATTAGTTCATATAGTGTGATCGTCCGGGTGAGTGTAGTTCTGAAAAGAACTGTTGTTGGTTACTGACGTTTTGACAACCTGAGCGGAAGTCATCTTCAGAGTCAAGTGAATAGTGTTTGTCAGTTGATGATGTTATAAGTCTGGTCCGTTGAACGCAATTGGTCAGTATAGCCATGATGGTATTGGCTGAAAGACTCGTGTTAAGTTTGTCATCAGTCATTGGTGGGTTTCAATCTGTCTATTGTTAGTCAAATAGGTCGGTTTTAGGTCTGTGTATTGTTAAGTCTGTTTGTCGGTTTCGTCTCCATTGTGGATAAGTCGTTTGTAAGGCACCGTAGTTGTTGACATCTGTTAAGAGGCATTTGTTCTAGGTTAGTGTACCAGCTTTCCAGAGTCAGTCGTTGAAAATAGTTTGTACTGTAGGTTAAGCACTGAGCAGAGTCCCAGTCAATGTTGT
>Ga0126338_10001184_pt1 | contig 16459 bp, 10 predicted proteins | sample OrbCmetagenome_2_FD_92529 | JGI IMG/M metagenome (GOLD analysis project Ga0126338, IMG submission 92529) | Coral microbial communities from Petempiche,Puerto Morelos, Mexico - Orbicella C C metagenome | ecosystem: Host-associated > Invertebrates > Cnidaria > Coral | place: Petempiche,Puerto... | reverse complement strand
TTTTTTTGTAGGGCTGCCGTCGATGTGAAGACTGTGGCTCAAATACCCCTGGGGGTGGACCTACTTCTCGCTGGCACCACAACTTCTCTGTGTGTGACAGTTGCTATCAACAACGCAACAAGGGTCTGTTTTGCCCATTATGCGGAAGGGCTTACAGACAGTTTACTGATGTTGCCATGGTGCAGTGTCTTTCCTGTGAGAAGTGGGTCCATGCTAGCTGTGATAACATTGACAAGGATGAATATCAAAAGTACAACTCCAAAGATCTGCCATACTTCTGCCCTAACTGCAAGCCAAAGAAGGGTTCACTGCAACTTTTGGTAAGTGGTATTTTGATTTATTCTTTTTTTTCTTGAATTTCCCAGAACCTTCCTGTGTTGTTTTCCTCTATTTACCCTTTTCAAGTCAGTGTTGGGTTACTTTGGCCATATTTCGAAGCCCTGTTCAGTTTCTATTTCTTTCCATTTCTTGCATTGTTACTACAAACTAAATGCAATCTTGAGATGGCATTCCCACTTTGGGATGAGATGATCACAATACACCTGGTACTATTTGTTGGTTTGTCAAGGCTAATCCCTAGTATCTATTAGTTATTCAAATTATATTTTGAGATGTCACTTCAAACCATTATTTATGTTGGTGTTTTTAGGACAAGAATCATGGAATTGATCTTGGATTTGATGAACCGCATAGTGTCATGGACATGAACTTGGGCTGTCCACCAGAAGAAGACAAGCGCACACTGACAATGGCAGGTCGTATGAGCCCTTGCAACGAGGACGAGGACCTTCTTCTTGATTCTCACTTGAATGCCCTGCGGCCTTTTGATCCTGTTCCTGATGATACAGAGACAATTCCAATGCCAAACCTTGATAACATTATGCCTGAGAAGTTGCCATTAAGTGAGAAATTACCACTGGATGAGGAAATGGAAGTTGTGAAGTCTGATGAACTGGACATGTTATCATCAGCTGCTAGCCTGTCAGAGGCATGCTCATTACCATCCTTCTCTGTAGCTAGTCAGTTGATGGACAGACATCTGTCAGTTCCTAAAGCTCCACCTCCAAGTTATTATCAACCTCGTCACTCACTAATTACACCTCCAAAGTTACCAGGAAAGAGAAAGCTGACTAGTAAACTAAAGGTTTGTTCATGTACTTATAAAAAAGTATGCACTATCAACCCCCTCTCCCAAACAAGTGGACTCCTTGTTAGTGAAAGGGCTTAACTACATGGGCAAAGTTAGAATTGGCATAGTGAGACTGACAACTGGCAACTGTTCCTTGAGGGATGTGTCTGAGTGAGTAGTCAATCCTCTCTAATTGTCTTCTGGTGGAACATATCCTTTCCAAGGTGGTGCAGCTCCCCTTGGTTTGGGGAGGTTGAAATTAGAACCTCAAGTAAGATTCCAGGCCACAACTTTAATGGCTGAAAATTTCAATCATCTTGTAGAAAGTCAGTTGAAATCAAAATACACAACTCTTCAGTGGTTTCCATTGAGTTGATTCTGTGTGTTTCCTTCTGCAGTCCAAGTCTGGTGGGACTCCTGCACGGAAGAAATCAAAGCATGGTAAACCAGGTCCAGGTCGTCCACCTAGTAAACTAAAAAACAAAGCAATGCCTCAGACATCACCTGGAAAGGAGAATGTGGTGAGTTAAACATGTTATTTTTATCAGTTCTCACTGAACCTCAAGTGATGTTGTTGAAATGAAAACAAGAATGTTGTGAGTTGAGATACCTCTGTTTGGCTTAATGTTTGGATTGTAAGCTCTTCACATCAATCACTCAACAACCTAGTTCAGCCATACTCTTGGCTACAAGCCATGTTAAGACCATGATTTTTCTATTTAAACACACACATACTCTTTTATGGCCCTTGTGTTGTTGCATTAGTCTGTAGTAAGTGGAGTACTCTTTATCTACAGCCCAAAGCTGCCAATGTGACAGACCACACAAGCAAGGGAGATGAATCTGAAAGCCTGCACACAACTCTTGTACTATTCTCAGCTAATGATGAATTCACCACTAAACAAGACATGTGTCTGTGTTGTGGCAGTTTTGGCAAGGGTCCAGAGGGACAGCTAATAATGTGTTCACAGTGCGGCCAATCTTACCACCCCTACTGTGTTGGTGTCAAGGTAATATACTCCCATTCAAGAGGAAAAATGATTTTCAGAACTTTTGTTGGGGTGGTTTAAGTGCTACATTGCAGCCACTCCAACCTTAAATGGTTACTTTTCCTCTTGTCTAACCTCCCTAGAATTATAACACCCATGTGCAAACAAGAAAGGAAAAGAAAACATAAACACCGCTTCAATTTGTTATTGTTTGTTCAATTTTTGTGTTTTCAAGACTTTTTTTCACTGCTTCTGAAAGTAAACACTGGAAAAATATTGGAAAGATAATTGAAGTATTGTTTCAAATCATGGTGGTGATGGGCTGCCTCTAGGAAAAAACAAAACAAATAAGTCTTGTCCAAAGTTCAATTGTCCTAGCTTTTAAAGGTGAAAATATACATTTTGTAAACTACCTTTGGCTATTCAAAAAGTAGTTCACATGTCATATGTAATTCTAGTGGATATGTGCTGCCCTCTGAGTAAGTTTGCAGGTATGCCCTTAAACTGGGGAAGCTAATGTTTCACTAGATGTAGCATGGGTAAGAATTTGAGATGGGAGGAGAGGGAAGATTTGGCTCTTTACGAAGTTGCTGTCATAGAATTGAACTTTTGACTACCTAAGGCAAATAAAGTTAGTGATATTGTGGAGGGCTCACACCTGGTACTTCTGGATTACAGGAATGGTGCCCTTTTTACTAGACCTTGAAGAAAAAGTAACAAATGTTTGTTTTCTCACAGATTAACAAAGTGATTTTAACAAAAGGTTGGCGTTGCCTGGATTGCACTCTTTGTGAGGGCTGTGGTAAAGGAAGCGATGAAGCACGTCTGTTACTCTGTGACAGCTGCGACATCTCGTATCATACCTATTGCCTTGATCCTCCACTAGGACATGTTCCTCAGGGTGGATGGAAATGTAAATGGTGAGTCACTGGTAAAATGGTTGCTCTGGCACCCCACTGTTAGGCAGCCACCACAACCGGATCTTTATTGCAAATTGAACAAAACAGTGCACAGGTACTGAAAATTTCAAAATTTCACAAATGGCGAGGTTTGTAGATGCAAGCTAGGTAAAAATATTTAAGTACTAACTTGAAATCTTGATGTGGGTGGGTGAGAAAAGGTCAGTAATGGATGATGCTAAAGGCCACTGCACAGTAGCCGATTTTTTTGTCGGCCGACAAAAAATCTTCACTTGTTGGCTAGTGTACGGTGAATTCAGACAAGTCTGCGACAGTAGCGGGGCTTGTCGGGCGATATCTGACAGTGCTAGATCTCAAAAACGTCTTGTCGGTCCTTGTCAGCTAGTGTGCGATGGACCCAGACAATTTGTCAGGGCTTGCGCGCACCTCAACCAATTAGGAAATGTCACGAGAATCATGTCAGTGGAATAAGTGCCGTCTTGATTTTGGATGAAAGCCCCAAGCCTCAATGTGGTTAGCCGCGACAGAAAATTGGCTAGTGTGTGTTAAGCTGATTAACCCGATTTGAACTCGACAAAAAATCGGCTAGTGTGCAGCAGCCTTAAAAAAAACAACTGCCTGCCTATGGTCACATGATTTCTTCCCAGGACCTGGTGGTGCATGAGAAAAACAATTTCACTCATTTGTTTCACTCAGCCAGTGGAAAATTATGCTTGCTTTGGTATGTGTATGTTGTTTGGGTTATCAACTGTATTGTTTTGTTTGTCAGGTGTGTGACGTGCTTTGATTGCGGAGCTACTACACCAGGAGTTGGCTGTCAGTGGATGTCAAACTACACACAGTGTGGTCCATGTGCGAGTAAAACAGTGTGTCCCGTCTGCAAAATCAAGTACAACACCAATGACCTCATGATACAGTGTGCACACTGTGAGAGGTATGAACATTTTTTATGAAAATATGGGTTATTTTTTTCTCAAGTATCTGAGCGGGCCGGATTCCTAAATCCTCGAATTTGATTGGCTAATCATACACATGTGACTGGTCCAGCTTTTTACGATATGGCCCATGGGCTGGATTTTTTCTTCGCTGCCTAAATTTCGCTCCTTAAAGTTGGTGGTAATTGTCAATCTTTTGCCTTTTTTATACTTCCATCGACGATCAGTCAACGCAATTTTATCTCTGTTCCCTTTAGAATGGGAAGGAAAGTCACTGTAAGTAAATTCAATTGAGTGTTTTGAAGTTGTGAGAGTTTGCTTAGTTGTTTCTAGCTTGGCACTGTAATGGCGCGTAATCCTGTGTTTCTCTCGCCATAAAATTTGAGTCATTTTCAGTCAAGTTTACCTCTGATCGTTGCTGTATTTAGGAGAATTTCTGTGGAATACACTTAACGAATTTCCTCTCTTTCTGCTATTCAATTTATGGTAGAAAAGTCTGATTTCAAGTGATTTTAAAAGCAACGACTGACAGAAATTGTTTTTGTAGTAAAACTTCAAACTTCGCATGAAATTTCACACCGCAAAAACAATTTTGGAGAACTTAACTGGTGAAATAAATGCAGCAAACATACAGTAGTTCGAAAAAAAATCTGTTCTTTAATGCATCTTTCTTTGTCTACTACCTGAGTTCCTTGCTCGTTGCCGAGATTTTTTACAAATCGTTAGAAGATGGCGCGGAAGCCGATTCAGTGACAAGAGTTGCATAAACTAACCCATTTGTAATCTGTAAAACCAATTTACTGTAGGAGAAAAAAATAAACATGTTATTTGCCGGCCTAGGGTCGGTCCAATCAGTGAAAAACTGTGACCTCGGGCTTGAAAATGCTGCCCTCGGCCTGCGGCCTCGGGCAGCATTTTCAAGGTCTCAGTCACAGTTTTTCACCATACGGACCTCCCAGCCGGCAAATAACATATATGTATGTTCTGGGTGTTTGCCATCAAAACTGAAAATGTGTATAGCGTGTTTCTGATAAGGTAATACAAGTTACAGTAACAAAGAAGCCTTACTTACTTTTTTATTTTGTAGATGGCTCCATGGCTCATGTGATGGCCTTGTTAATGAGGAAGAACTTGATCGAGCTGCAGAATATGGATATCACTGTTTGTATTGTCGGCCAAAAACCAAGCGTGCGCTTGTTGGTGTCAGTGGTATGTCTTGTAGAACTCCATCTGCTTCCCAACCTTTCCTCTCCTTCTTATCTTGTGCTGGAACTAATACTCTGCACGGTTAGTAAGTACGTCACTGTGCACTCTTCAAAATGCCCTCCACACTGCACTTATCACAGCAACGGGACTGTTTTGCTTCTTTTATTACATTGCAACCCAAATACAAACGTGTCTCTAAAATTGTCAGGGAAGTAGAACCAGGAAACATTTTGATGACAAGAAATGCTAAGAAGTGCAAAAAGCTAATTTCAAGCGAGTTAAAAAAAAGTAGACTGAAGCTTTTTGTTTCTGGTTTTACTGCCTTTACTGAATTTTCTGTTGAAAAAATTAATGTGTGCAAAATTCATATACAGCCCAGCACTTTTGAACTGTAACAGTTTTTCTGCTTTCTAACATTTCGTTTATCTATGGCAGATTAGAACAATGACTTTAAATGGACACTGTTTCTTGGAATGTTCTAGCATCACATGCATGATACACTGGCAAAAATGTCAAATTTGTACTAGATAGTTTGATTTTTGTGAATGTAACTTCTGGCAGTTTGATTAATGTTGGTACTGTGTAAAAAGGTTGAAGGCACCAAATAAAAACAATAAACAGAGAGACACTTAGGTTTGATAAATTGGCTAGTCTGGCTTTGCACTTACTGCACAAATTTGCTGATGTGGAGGGTGTTTAAACTAAATCTGTTCTTCAATTCTTTACTCTTTGATCTTGTTATATTTTACCTAGCAATTCTGGGTCTGGACTGTATGCACTGCTTAAATGTTTCTTTTCCTCTGTGTGTTGACTTGAACATGTAGCTAGAGCCCTTAATCATTTCATGTCATTTCATTGCCAAGTCTCACTTAAAAAGTGCATCGACCTCTAAAGTTTCATAATTTCTATGGTTATCTGTTGTTAACATGAATAGGCACATGAATAGGCTAAAGTTATAAAGAAGAGACAAATGCCCATAGAAAACCAGTGTGTTGCTGCCAAAGGTTTCAAACAACTTGCAAGGAACCAAGTTTTTGAGGAACATTTTGAACAACTGGCTTAACATACATTAGATTCACTCCTAAACTGTTCCCTTCTTTTTCATACAGTTGTAGTGAGTACAAGAGCCAGTGTGTTACAATGTTGGCAATACCACCAAGATGTAACAAAATTCATGAGAAAGTATATTTAAAATTACACCCCGAATGTTTATGTTTCTATTGTTGGTCTTCAAAGCACAGAAGGATTCCAGGGGATCAGAGTCAGTTATATAGACAACTTCATTTAAACAGACACCATTTGAAAAGAATCCTTGACTATTCAAACAAATTGCTGTTAAATTGATGTAGATGTAGCCCCTGGAATTGAAGAAAAATTATTTTTTTGTGACAGTAGAACTTTGGTCAAAGATGGACCTGGCTTGAATGCCTCTTAATTGGGTAATGTACAGTCTCAAATGCATAATAGTTGTTACGAAAGTGACATCTAGAGCTTACACTTGGCAAGGCAAGAAGTGACATTCACTATGGCCTCAGCGGTATTTAAACTAGAAGACTTGAGTCAATGTGAATCGTAAAAATGGTCATAGTAGTAGTTATAGACCTACTTCTGTACAAGTATTGAAACCATGCTCTGCTTGGTAACGTTTGAGATTCCCTTTTTCTATATCATTGTCTTCTGTCCATTTCTGTACAGGTCCTCCATCACCCAAGGCAACAGCTTTGCATCACTATAGGCCTCCGTCTTTGTATGAACCCAACAGCTCTCAACCAAATGGGAAACCATTGCATCCTTGTCAGCGGGTAAACAACAATTTAGTGGAAGTGAGGTTATCCAACCACTTCAATAAAATGCAGATGACAGCATCTTTTCCTGCTAACAACATTGAACTGACTGAGTCTGGTGTGCGGCACATGAATAGGCTAAAGTTACCCCCAGGAAGCAACAGAAGGCGTGTGGTTAAGAGCAAGGTGAAGCCCAAGAAGTTTGGTATGCCAGGCAGTCCTCTCAAGAGAAACACCTTAGCTGACCACTTGCAAGGCAAAGATGCCATTTTCAACAGGGCCCTCATTGAGGATAATATCAACTTGGCAGATGACATGGACAGCCTTAGTAGCCAAACACCTTTTGTTCCTTCTAAGGTGAGCAGGCCCAGGCAATCCAACATTGGACGTCCAGGTATTGGTGGTTTTGTGTTGCGTGGTCGTGGCTCAGGGGGAAGGAGGTTTTTTGGCCGTGGTGCACGGGGAGGTATCAAGAGGAAAGGTCCAGGATTCCCTGTTATAGCACGTGGACCTTCTCATGTGAACAATCTGGGAGGCCAGCTGTCACAGGTATGTGTTGAACTTTTCTTCATCCGAAGTTTTAATCATGTATCCCTAATTGATTGGTTGGCTGAGGATTGATTGGTTCAGTAAGGATTTCCTAGCCATGCACAAGTGCTCAGATTTGGAAATTCTGGTATAAAATGTAGTGTACACTTTTTTTCACTTTGTGACAAACTTTTATTTAAAGTGTACCAAGTAGTAACTACAATTTTATATAAAGAGAGATCTGTTAAAATCATCCATAGGACCTGACCTGATGTGATGATAGTGTAGATGGAATTTTCTGCTTGTGTTTATTTTGTAAGTTTTGAATCTTTTAACTTAGGAAGTTTGTCGGTAAACTTTAATCTTTTTGGTGTATTCCCCTTTTGACATGTACAACAGACATATCCAGGTGGACTGAACAGTTCAGCCTTTGGTACTAAGCAGTCTTCATTCAGCCAGTTAGAGCCATCAATCAATCAGGGAAGTAATGACAGTTGGGCTGATGGCAGTGATGAGACCGGCCTGAAGGAGTCGTATCCTAAGTGGATGCAGGTAAGGCTGTGTGCTGTTGCAGTTTTACCTTTATGAGTTAGTTTGTAAGCATTGCACTGTTTTGAAATACATATAACAATATGTAAGGTGGACAATCCAAAGTGGAGATTCACTCTTATATGTAGTATATCTTGCAAACAAATTTTTAGGAGGCATTTTTTGGCAAAGAGCTCTTGGACACTATAGGTGGAGAGAAAAGATCAAAGCATGGTGGCAAGACACCATCAACTCCTTCTGAAGATGAAGATAGAGCAAACCAAGACCCTTTTGCACCAAGACAAGGTTCCATGCACCCAGAGAGAGAAGCTTCCTTTGCTGGATCAGGACAAGTTCCTTATCAAATGTTGGCTGGTGAAGAGCAACGGCATCCTCAACACTCAAACCAGGGACTTCACCAGGCAGGATATCCAAGGGGCAATCACTCCTTGCCGCAAAAGCATCACTCCGATTTGGGATTGAGTGGGCATGAGAGGTAAGAAGTGAAGTAATGTTTTAAGATTGTAAACCCTTTCTATGTTCTCAGGAGTATGGCGAAGTGGTAAATGTAGCTATAATACTTCCACATGAAAGATTTCCCAAATCAAAATATATTCCTAAATCTCATCTCATCACATATCTCACTTTCATCCATTGTGTGTGGCATACCTATAGTTACTCAACACTTAAGGTTGTAGTATAATGAAACTGTTAGTTCTGTTTCTTTGTTTTTGTAAATGGATGTGCTGTGTTTTGTTAGCTGGCAACAATCTGCTGGGACAGATCCATTTCCATCACATGCCCTCAGCTTGGCAGAAGATGTTCCCAATCCAGATGCCTTGTATAGGTCACTGGATATGCTTACTGATGACCTACCAGTTACTCAGGCCGATCCTCACTCAACAAACAGAGGTAAGAATGTTGTCCAGTCTGCCCCCTCAGTCATTCCTTGTAGCAGCATCTTGTGTTAGCACTGATTTTCAACCACAAATTGTCTACAATAGCAAGGTGCAAAGCAAAGGTCATCTTTAAGAGCTTGCGCTTGTGGTTTTGCTTTTTGAATGAGAGTGTGCTAATCTATACTGCTAGCATTTGTTTTGAACCTCTGGGCTAGTGGTGCTTAGTAGCAGCTAGAGATAGTTAACATCGATCTTCTTTTAACTTCTGCTGTGACCACTGTAAACACCTTAAAGTTCTTTTTGTATTTGTAAAGTACTTTCACAGCCACCCTCCCAACATCCTCCTCCAGCTGCGCCCACCTCCCGAGCACAGGTCCCTCAGGGAAATGACCTGGATATTCTGTGCAGTACAGGAGATGTCTTGCCTCACGTTGATGGTCAAGAAGTGGAGGAAATATTTCTTGATATTGAGAGAGAAATGAGCAACAGAGCGTTAAACTTTTTGGATTCTGAAATGGAGAACAACGTGGCCAATTCTCAAGAGCCATTTAATCAGGAGAGTGCCAACCCTGCATCAAGTCATGGTGTAGGTTTTCCATCTGGTCACCCTGTTAGTGCGTATGGCCAAGCTGCTGTTAGTCAGCCGTACAACTCTGGTGCTGCACATTTTCAAAATGTTTCTGGGAGATCTGGATTTCAGCAGGGACCTCAAAACCACATGGATGGGTTCTCCAATTCTGTTGTACCAGGTCCGCTTGGTTTTAATCAGAACAGTGTATTCCCAAGAGGAAGTGAGTTTGATCTGGATGACCTGCCAAAGGGACGACGCAGACCTCCAAGTCCTCGAGTAGACCCACTGAAACAGCAGCAGAAGTGGGAAGAGGATGAGAAGCTTGGTGCCATGGCAACAATATCACCAGTTCTTTATGCCAACTTGGAGCATGTTAATTTGAAGCAGGAGTATCCAGGTAAGGGAATGTGAGCAAAAGAAACAAAAAGTGAACTGATCGTGTTATTCTTTTGAGTACCCAGTCTCCATTTAAAGTATAGAGAAGATGTCACTAATGTAATGAAACCCTCCAGTTATAGCAGTTGCTTTTATCTTACCTTTTCACCTCCAGAGTGAAGCCTAAAATTGTTGCAGTTCTAAATTGTTTCAGCTCCAGCATAAGAACCCTACATTGTGCATTTTGCATATCTTGAACAGTGTAGTAGTAGCGATTTTTTCTCAGCAGTTAAAGTGCCCATAATGTCAGAACTTTTTTTTCGCTCATCTAATTCTATATTTCACCTAATGAGCTTCTGCGAAAAAATGTTTCGATTTGGATAAAACGCCATTTTTTTTTTACGAATCTTTACAAAGTTCAAAATTCTATTTTCTTGCGGTCGACCCCTGCTGCTGATCACAAAAATAACGTGCTCAAAATGGCCACGTGACTGATGCCTGTGACGTAGGTTCAGGAACCTACGATGAAGACGGATGTTGTTTTCTGGATCATTAATGTTGTTACAAAGAGCGGCAACGCACCTTTCCGGCATTTTCAACTAAATGTAGACAACTCTGAAGCAAAATTTCCACTTATTTTCAAGTCAGATAAGTCATGACCCAAATCACGTGTTCCTGAACCTACGTCACGACTCACTTCAAACCAAGGAAGACTGGTGCGAATGGTGGACCAAAATGGCGGCAAATTTTAACGTCTTTAAAAACTTATAAAAAAATTGCGTTTTATCCAAATCGAAAATTTTTTTCGCAGAAGTTCATTAGGTGAAATGTAGAATTAGACGAGCGAAAAAAACATTTTGACATTATGGGCACTTTAAGTAAATTAACTTTCCCGAACTTTTTCTCAGACTGGCCCAACAGATACAGAGCAATAGCAAGATTGTGGCGGAAACTGTCAGTTGAGCAAAGGGATCCTTACAGAGTAAGCTTATACTATACAAGTTGAAATTTATTTGTCAAGAAAAGCAGCATCTCTTGGGTCTCTGAGGGACGGACCATGATTTTTTTGAGGGGGAGTTGGGCAATTTCCTCCCAAAAAATTCCTGCAGAGCAAAAACTGCTGGAAAAAATGGTGCAAGCAGAGCTATGGGGAAAAAAATTCGAGCAAGTACTTTCTACTAGCTGGGTCCTATTTCTGATGTTCAAAAAATTCTTGCACTATTATTGCACACCAAAAAAAAAATGTGCCCCAGAAAATTACTGAACGCCCCCCTCAAAAAAATAATGGTCCATTCCATGAAATAATGGAAGAAGTTTACACTACCTGACATCTTATGTGCTACCTGTGGTCTTAAATGGTGAGTCTGGAGTAGTGAATAAGTAATTTGTTGTGTTTTATTCCCTTAAAACACTGAGCCAAAGCAGAATTTTGATAAGGATTTTTTTTAATAAACTCAACCTTTTCAAGTTGGCCAGCACATCAAAGGACGTTGGCAAATTTCAGTTCACTGTTGTCTAAACAGTGTACAATTTTCGGGCTTACCCTTGTAGTAATCAGTCTATTCTATGTCAATGTTTAAAATGCCATTTTGGAAATGGGTTGCTTATTGAAAGGGGGTATTTTCTAGAATAAGGGGTGCTTATTGGAAGGAGGGTGCTAAATGAAATCAGTGCAGTGTTTTGAACCTTCATTTAGTCTAAGAGGCATCAGTCTGGGTTCACTTGCTTGTACAGTACAGTCATATTAAAACGTTAAAAAGCTTTGTTGATCTTTATTAGTGTAATCGGAAGTATATCAGTACATTTTGTAACAGTGTAATTGCCTTAATTGCAATTTGTGGAGTTATTGGTAAAAGAAGATTGATGTAAGGACTTGTCTGTAAAAACGGAAAAAATTAACTGTGACGTTACTTTCCAGTTGAAGGCAAGGGACAACCGTGTTAGATTAAAAGATCAAGGGAAAAAAGTAAGTTAATGCTACCGTTCAATATTTCAATTATCGTTATGATGCCAGTGTGTAAAATATGTTGACCTCGTGGCTTTACTTGTTTTTGTTTTATCAAGAATCGAAGACGTACCGCTGTATGTCAGTCTTCCTCAAGTAAAATTCTACGAATTTTTTTGATCCTTTTTTCCTTTGTTAGTTGATTGCAAAAAATGACGAAAAATCCAAGGCAGAGTCTCAGAAGCCACTTCCTTTGAAGCAGCAGCCACAACAACAACCACAGCAGCAACAGCAACAGCAGGAACAGGAACAGGAACAGGAACAACAGCAGCAGCAGCGGCAGGAGCAGCACATCCAACAGCCACAGCCACTGCAACAGCATCAACTGGTGCGGCATTCGCAACCTTTACAAAACTCCTCACAAGGGCATCAACTCAAACAGTTACCACCATCTGCATCTGTTCGTCCGCTTGTTGACAGCACCGTACTTCCTGTGACTACCATCATGCCAGCACCTCTAACACCTAGTACACCTGCAAGATCGATCACTCCAGTAACACCTGGTACCCCTGGCCCCTTGACTCCAACGACGCCTACCACGCCAACGTTTTCTCAAGTGTTAAGTCACCCACCAATTGGACCTGTCATTCCAGGATCTGTGGGAAGCCTTCCCTCTTCGGGTAAAACTGTTAGTTCCAAAGGTAAGAAAAGTAAAGAAGAGAAGGAACGAGAGAAAGAAATGAGAAAGCAGAAGCTACGAATTCAGCAGGAACAAGAACGGCAATGGAAAATTCTCCAGCAAAGAAGGGCCTTGGAACAACAACGTCAACAGCAACAGCAGCAACAGGAAAATGTATTACTTAGGCAAGAGCTTAAAAAACAACAGCAAGCTAAAGGAACTAAGGTCCCAGAAGAGCAGAAGAAGAAACGCTTATCTAAAGGTAGTAGGCGAGCCCCTTTACAGGGACCAAAAGAGCAAGGGCGTACTACTGAGAAAGCAGGAGCTGGTTCCCTTAGAGATGACGTACTTGGTTCACCTCCATTTCAAAATAGCATGAAATCTCTTGAAGGTGCTGAAAACAGCATGGACGAGCAATTCCTTCCTGTAGTAAGTTCATTCTCTGCTGCACCCAGAGCAAACGCAAATGCTCTAGCATCTAGCAGTCAATATCAAAATGATTCCTCACTGGAATTTTTGGTTAACTACGATGGAAAAGGGAATGGATTGTTAGAAGAAAGACAAAGTGATCCAAGTGTAGCTACTTCCAGTCATGAAATTCCCAATGCAAACCAAGGTGAATATCATTCGATGCAGACGGATGCAAACCATCAATTTCAGCCGCCTTCTGTTTGGCGAAAGGAAACTGTGGAAGAAGAGCTTCACCATACAACAGATGAACCTCTCTGGGAACAATCACAGGCTAGCAGTCAACTTGAACAACAGAAGCAACCTAACGGCTCATTAAGTTTAGGCCAAGTCTCGCAGACATGTACAGCTGAGAGGCATAGTTTGTGGACCAGTGAAGAGCTGCAACCTGAAAATCTTCAAGATCACTTAGCAAGTGATAATGTACACAGCAGGGTCCCCTTACCTGAGCAACATATGAGACCTTTGCAAGAAGCCCTTCACAATGAGCAGAAGTCTCATGGTAACTTAGGTTCTCATGAGCAAATGATTTTCCATGACGAGAGACAGCAGTCATGGGTTCCAAGTACTCATCGACACCCTTCTGCAATGCCTTCATCGCAGTCAGCAATACAAGGCCAACAGCTCAGCAGGGAAAGTGGGCAGATTGTACGCCAACCTTCTGTACCTGATTCCATTCAAGGTCTTCCTTTTTCAACCCAACATGAAGTGTCAATCAGTACCTCAGAGCAGCACCAACAGCAAGCTGTGGAATTGCAACACCCTCCACAAATACCAGTAATGCATTGGCAAGAGGAGCTGTCTCAAGTTCGAGCGCAAGTGGCAGCTGCTCATGACCTTCATCCACCTCAAGCTGTTCCTGCTCCTTCAGCACCGCCACCTCCACCACCCCCTCCACCACCACCACCGTTACCACCACCGTCCTTACCATCTACGCAGCAACAACATACTGGCCCACTGCAGCCATATGAATTGACTTCAGGATGGCCGCAGCAAAACCAGTTACCACAACAAGGACAGCCACAGCCAGTAGCCTCATACCCACAGACTCCTCAGCCCCACCAGCCACATGGTCCATCAAATTCACAAGGTGGTATGCTGCAGACACAATTTCAGGCTCTGCCGCAACTGCCAGTTCAGATGGCTCCAAATCAACATCCTAACCCATCTTTGTTGAGTCAGCCACAAGATAGCTCTCTACAGCAGCCACAACAACAGCAGCAAGATATCGTTCAGCGGCAGCAAAGGGAGCAACTCATTAGAGTTCAACAGCAGCAGTTTTTCCAGATGCTTCAGCATCAACAAGTTCTGCAACAACAACAACAGCAGCAGCAACAGCAGCAGCAGCAACAACAACAGCAACAGAATGCTTCCATTCAACCAGGCTTTGCTAGGGTACGATTAAATCAGGTGATGAACACAAAAGATTTGCCTGAAATAGACACAGAAGAAGAGCACCAAGAAAGGCTTCGGTACCTTTATCGCCAACGTCAGGCACAAAAACAGCAGCAGATGCAGGTGCAAGCTCAATTGTTGCAACAAGCTTGGATCCAACAGCAACTTACTAATGGGGGTGGCCAAGGCGTGGTTCCAACAGGTATACTTCCAGTGGATTCTCCCAACCCTCAAATGTTACAACAGTTTGCTCAACAGATACGTCCCCAAATGCCTGACTTGGCACAGCAGCAGTTGTTTGCTGAATACCAGAGACGTATTCAGCAGCGCCAGGATTTAGGTCAGCAAACAGTTCAGTACGACAAAGTTCTGCAGGAATTGCAACAACAGCAAGGAATTCCAGTTGGTGGTAGCACTCACACTGGCGGTCCATTCCTGGAAATTCCTCAGCAGAGGTTTGCTCTGAGGCAGGCAACTCCGATGGTTCAACCTGGTTTGAAGCCTATAATGCCTTATGGACTAGATGGACAGTTTGTGGGTCAACAGCAACAACTATACAAGATGCAGTTACAACAACAGATGATCATGCAGCAACAGAAAAAGGAACCAACCCAAAAGAACACCTCTCGGGCGAGTACTGCAACAGGAAAGGTTGATATGGGAAAAGGTAACGGTGACTACAGTGGTGATGCTGATGGTGATAAGAAAAAGAGATCTGCTACTCCAGCTCACAATGATGGCATGCATGGTTCCGTAGGCAACACAAATGTTCTTCCAGAAGAAATACCTGAGGAGTCTCGAGGTCCTGGAAGTGGAAGTGAAAACCAGCAAGATGGCACAAAGAGCGAAAGTGCAAATGAGTTGGTCAACGAGGTTACGACAACGACTGATAGGATTCCTTCTGTCCCTCAGGATGATCAGAACCTTCAAGAGACCCATCACAAGAAGGACCTGATGAGATCTGAAGTTAATCCCGAACTAGAGAATGCTGAGGTTTCTGCTGAGTCTAAGATGGTTGCCGGTGAACAACAGAAAGCCTCTGCAAGCAGTGAAGACCTTACTTCTTGTGTACAAGCTAACAAAGAACAATGTAAAACCAGTGGTTCTGAAGACAAGAAGGAAGATTGCACCTCTGTCGCAAATAATGACAGAAATATTGTAGAAGGGCAAGTGGAACAGACTGAGACTGCTAATGAAAAGACCGTTGAAGGATTAGAGGGCATTGGAAGGGAGCTTTTTGCAACTGATGGAGAAAGTGTTGTAAGTAGAATGTCCTCTGATTCTGTAAAGGACCTTGAGTGCAAAAGTGGAGAAGGATATCCTGTCGAGGGAAAGCAGATGTTCCCAGAACCCCAGAAAGCAAAAGTGGAAACTGTACAAATTCATGATAAAAACAAATTTGAGGAAAGTGAAAGTAAGAAAGAAGTGCTTGTGCAAGAAGGTGACCTTGCTTGTAAACCTGATGCCTTTGCTGAAGTGAAAGAGGCCCCAGTTCAGCCACACCACATACCCAGCCAAGCACCTCCTGTTCCTCCGCCTCAGGCCCAACATTTTCTCATGCAACAGCAGTTTATGGGGTTACAGCAGCAGTTCCTGCAAATGCAGCAGCAAAGACAAGTTCTCGTCCAACAATACCAACAGCTGCAACAGCAACTGCACCAGGCTGGAGGACAGGACCCAGTACTTGCGGGTCAAGTCATGGCTGTACAGTCTCAAGGACAGGTTCTCCAGCAGCAAATGTTACAAGCCTGGCAACAAATGCAACTTATCCAGCAACAGTTGCAGCCCGGAGGAGTGCCGCTCCAACAGCAAGTTGCCATTCAACAGCAACCATCACAAGTTCAACAACAGCCACAACCAGGTCCTCAGTGGTCTACCCCAGGACATCCAATAGGGGCACAACCAGGTGTGTTCCCCATGAGACCTGGGGTTGTGCAGCGTCCTCTGCAGCCTGGCGTGCCACTGGCAGACAAGGTAAGGTGCATCCAGTTTTAAGTACCTTTAAATCCCACGTTTAAGCCCCCCCCCCCCCCACCATACACACCCCCTTCTTTCTCACCTTTATTTTTTCACTATCTTAAAAACCACCCCACAAAATTCCCAACATA
>Ga0126338_10001182_pt1 | contig 16461 bp, 8 predicted proteins | sample OrbCmetagenome_2_FD_92529 | JGI IMG/M metagenome (GOLD analysis project Ga0126338, IMG submission 92529) | Coral microbial communities from Petempiche,Puerto Morelos, Mexico - Orbicella C C metagenome | ecosystem: Host-associated > Invertebrates > Cnidaria > Coral | place: Petempiche,Puerto... | reverse complement strand
TGTGGGAGCTTGCCCAGCTTACAATAAACTTTGGGAATGCAAAATACCACCAAATTATTTTTTGTTTTATTGCCTTGTGCAATAACAACAAAGGAAAAGTCTAGATCGTAAATCCTAGATGTGTCCATGGCCACTTACGACTATGTCTGCTTACGGGAATGAGTAAATAGAGCTGTACAGATTTTATTAGCTATACATTAGTAGAAATGCTTTTTTTTCATACAGAGTTTGTATAGAAGTTCAAACAGGATTTTGTGAAGGCATCCATTTTTAGTATTAGAGCTCTCCACTTATGAGAGTGTTTGTTAAGAGAGCTTCCACTGTATTTTATTTTTAATGGGGGCAGGATTCACCAAGCCCTCCTTGCAATGACTTATAGTTAGAGTAACAAGAAACATGTCATAAATACTGCAAAATGCTTCCTGAACAAGCTGCTAAAGTTTGAATTGGGCAATTCCAGAAAATATCCATATAGTGATGCCTATACCACAGACGGTTTTCAAGAATTCTGAGGGCAAGGGGGGTTTCTTTGAACTGGAATTCCGAAGGCGTGGAGAGTTTCAGATCTGGGATTTCCAGAGGGGACAGACAAAAGTGTAAAAGCTGGACCAAACAGTTACAATGTCAACTGTGCTTTTTTTGAGAGGTACAAAGTTTTATAATCAATACTAATCACTTTGGAATTCAGTAGGTGTGAGGGGGTAGAGCATTTTAAAATTGCCGAAGGCAAGGGGAGGTTAAAATATGGATGCTGTCCATGGTTGGGTACGGCTATTTTCCGAAATCACCCATTGACTCTACAGTGACCTTGAAATGACCCAACAGTGTAATGCAACTCTGAATTATAAGGTTCTTATTCAAGTTGGATTTTTCCAGATGAGGGAGGAAGAAGAAGACCTCGAAGACCAAGAACAAGAATAAGCATACGAACCAATCAGCGACCAGGAGAGAGAGATGCAGCAAATGCTGCTGCAATTGATGTGTAAGCTGTACTGACCTAGTTGTCAACCTTTGTAAAGCATTACACGACTTTGATCCTTTTGTTTCAAACTGAGCATAAATTGAAACCTTTTCTTGTTTTCAGTTATGAATTTTTTTCATTTATTAAGTCAATTTTTCATTGATATGCCTATTTGGGAAAGTGGATATATACGTAAAAGAATTATTTAACAGTTTTGTATAGACATCAATGTATCATTGATTCTTGAATGTCTTGCACTAAGTTAAACATAATTTCATTTTTTGTTTGTTGTACAGAATTCTTCAAAATCTTTTTGGTGGCTTAGGACCTCCAGGTATTTTTGTTTTCATTTATATTGTTATTTGTTCCATTGCACAAGTACAGCTTTTAAATCTTCAGACACAATGTAAAAGTTATATTTTGAACTTTATATTATTATTCCAGGTGGCTCAAGTGAGGATGGTGCAGGACCCTCTGGAAATGTAGCATTTCCTTTGTAAGCATTCATGCATATTGCAATCCAGGTTTTCTTTTGTACCATTTATGACTTTCTTTTACACTTAATGACCCGGTGAGGCTGAAGTGCTTTTTGAATCCGCTTTGTTGCCAACTGGTTTTAAAGTTTTCTTCTCTCTATTGTATCTTACAATACAGTAATTTGCTGCGTCTCCATGGGAACCCTGCAGATTATGTCTGGGGTACAGAGGGGTTAGATACTATAATAACACAGGTGAGAGACCAATTCCCACAAAATAACTTGCTATAAATATGTTTAAAAGCTTGCAACAATCAGTGGACGGTCAGTCAGATTGACAACCAGGCGGGGTAACATGACAGGAACCTTAAATATTACCATTTTGCAAGTACATCCATACCAGTATACAAGATAGCCAGAACATATCATGTATGCTGTAAGGCCCTGCGCACAGTAAGACGGTTTCATTTGAAGGTGGCGTCACATCAAAAATGTTTCCATTTGCTAGCAAAAATCAGCATCTACTTCATGATCTCTGCTGGCTACATTGCTTGCTATTTGCCTCATTCTTTTGAATAAGAGGGCAAAAGTACTTCATCAAAACTCTGTGACAACTGTGTATACCAAGATACTGAAAAGATACAAAAATATGCAACCTCTGTCTTGCGGAATACATGCATGATATCTGGATAGAAATAATGCGGAATTGAAACTCACAAAGACACGACAACATTTTCATCTTCCATCTTTTTTTATTCTCGTCACATCCCATAATTTTTTACATGTTTTCAGTCCCTGCGCCGCGGTGCGCCTGGGACTTTGAAACAGTCACGCAACAGTCAGCTCAAAAATGTCGCTAGTCAATTCGGCTGTCTCTCCATCCTCCCCCCCGAAGAGTGCCTCAGGGTTTGTCAGCTCTTCTCTCTACATCACGTCTTCTGTATGGTTTGAGAAATTCAATGGACACAGTCGGGTTATCGGGCGGATATACTTGTGGCCTCTTGCACTCACTCGGACAACGTACACATGTCCATCCTGTCCTGGGAATACTTCATCTATTGGTCCCAGATGCCACTTCCCGCATGGGGCATTTTGATCAACAACCAATATGTCTCCGACATGCAAATTTTCTTTCGCCTCCCGCCACTTCTTCCGAGTGTTGAGTGTTGCCAGAAACTCTTCTCTCCACCGCTTCCAGAATGTCTTCACCAGACTCTGAACCAACCTCCATCTCCTTCTAGGGTTGAATGCTATCTCATCTGTCACTTGAGGGGCTAACTGTCCTCCCAACTGCCTGATCAGAAAATGGCTTGGCGTCAACACAGGTTCGTCATGCGGGTCTGTTCCCTCATAACTGAGAGGTCTCGAGTTCATCAGCGCTTCTACTTCTTTTAACGCGGTTTGAAGTTCGTCATCGTTCAGTCCTGAATTTCCAACTATGGCCTTCAAGGACTTCTTGGCTACTTTAATCAGCGACTCAAACACTCCTCTGAAGTGAGAACCTTCAGGGGGGTTCCAATTCCATTTAATTCCTTTGTTGGCACTGTCATCCACAATCTTCTCTTGGTCGATTGACTGAATAAGTTCTTTAAGTTCCTTATTGGCACCTACAAAGTTGCTCCCATTATCACTTGTAACTTCTTCCGGTCTTCCTCGTTTGGCTACCATCCTACTGAACTCGTTTAGGAAGTCTGTGGTACTCAGTGAAAAGGCCATCTCCAAGTGTACTGCTCTGGTGGCAGAACAAGTGAACAGGCACAAGTATCTCTTGGCTGATACTCTCTGTGTTATCTTGGTTATGAAGGGCCCTGCATAATCAACGCAAGTTTTCGCAAATGCTCTCATTGTGGACCCAAGTCTCAACTCTGGAAGTGGTGCCATGATCTGCACTGCCGGCTTTACACGTCTCTCCTCACAAGCCTTGCATTCTCTATCCCAATTCTTCACCTCCTGCCGACCATCTATGATCCAGTAACGACATCGTACTTGCGCTAGTACATGATTCACTCCTGCATGGCAGCAACGATTATGGACATCTGCTACAATCAGTCTAGTGATGTGATGTTTCTTGGGTAGAATCATAGGATAGGCAGCGTCATAAGGAAGTTGTGCTCTGGTAAGTCGGCCTCCTACCCACAACACACCAAACCCATCAACTACTGGAGTCAGCGCTTTCAAATGGCTCTGCTTGCTGACTTCTTTTCCTCTCTTTAACTCCTGCATCTCCTTTGGGAATCTCTCGAGCTGTGCTTGCTTAACCCAGGGTTTTCCAGCTTTGTCCAGTTCGGTCAGGGTTAACGTAACTTCTGTGGAGACCTCAACACCCCAAGGTTTCTCCACTTTTCTCACTTTGGCTAGTAATTTGGCGAAAAATCTCATCACCCATGCCGTGACCCTTTTCAGCCTTGTCCAACTTGAGTACCTCAATGGATCCATCCATGGCGATGAAACATCTGTTGCAAAGGTCATCTTCGGTTTTGCTATCTCAGCTAGACAGTCTTCAGAACGTTATTCCTGAGGCCAAGCATCTTCATTCTCATACAAGAACGCAGGTCCACTGAACCGGCGATGATCTATTGTCAGTTCTCTTGCATGTAGTCCACGTGTCACATCATCAGCACAGTTCAAGTCTGTCGGAATGTGGCGCCACTGTCTGGGGTTTGACTTCTGATGGATCTCTGATATTCTATTCGCGACAAAGGTCTTGTACCTCCTTGACTGGCCCTGAATCCAGCAAACAACGTCCTCACTGTCAGTCCACCATGTGCAGTTCTCGAGAGGAATCTGTAACAGCTCTGAAACCTTTCTGGACAGTCTCAATCCCAACACTGCTGCCATGAGCTCCAATCTAGGAATACTTGTTGCTTTTGTGGGTGCAACTTTCCCTTTTGCTGCAACAAATCGCACAGTCACTTTCCCATCTTCGTATTCATGCCACACATAACTTACAGCTGCATACGCCAATTGTGATGCATCTACCATTGTGTGAATGGATGTGTCGACAACATTTTTACCCACTTTGCGATAACACCTCGGTACCTGGATGCCAGAGAGCTCCGGTAGTTGACTGAACCACTCTTTACATCTCTTTTCCAACTCAACAGGAAACTCCTTGTCCCAACCCAATCCGAGAAGCCACGTTTCCTGCAAGGCCATCCTTGCTCTGATTGTAAATGGCGCTAACATCTACAGTGGGTCAAGTGTTGCAAGTTTCTTGAGGAACCCTCACTTTGTGTACTCAATGTCCCTCGGTGGACTCAATTTGAAGGTAAACATGTCTGTCTCAGCATTCCATTGGACTCCTAAAGCGTTCATGCTGGGTAACTCAGACTCCTCAATGTTAACATTGGCCATGCGATCTTCTAAGGGAATATCCTCTAGTACATTAGACCGGTTACTGCACCATTGCTGTATCTTGAACCCTGCCTTGCCAAGTAACTCGATAAGCTGGTGACGAGCCTTTATTGCTTCATCATCCGTCTCCAAAGGGGTCATGATGTCATCCATATACATCTGCAGAAGGATGATAGCTACCGCTAACGGATAGTCGTTGTTGTTATCCTCTGCATGCTGTCGAACAATGTACTGTGCGAGGTAAAGTGATGCACGGTCACCGAACATCAATCTCATTGCTTCATAGACTTCAGGAGGTCTTGTAAGGTCTAATCCCCTCCACAGGAAGCGGTGGTACCGCCTGTCTTGCTTTGCCATAACAACTTGGGAGAACATCTCCGTCAGATCTGCTACCAGGGCCACAGGATTACTGCGGAAGTGCAGCAGTACATCAAAAATGTCCTGTTGCAGCTTTGGTCCAGGCAACATGGTATCATTAAGGCTAATTCCTCCATATCTTGCTGCTAAGTCATAATCTATTCTCACTTTAGTTGTCTCTTTATCTTCCCTTACAACAGGGAAATGGGGAAGGTACCAACTCGACCCATCATCAATTTCTCCAGGCTCCAACTTCCTTATGTATCCCTTGGCTACGTTTGCCTCCATCACTTCGCAGTATTTCTTGGCAACATCTGGCCTTCGATGAAGGTGTTTCTCAAGGGAGTAGAGTCGGTCTTCGGCACTCTTCCTGTTACAATACAATGGCAGCTTGTCATCAATCCAGGGGATTGCCACTTCATATCGGCCATTGGTGTAATGCCATGACTGCCACTTTTCGTGCAGCAAGTGTTTCTTCGGTTGTGAAAGGCTTGTTCTGGTCTGTGATGCCAATCACCTCTTCATCCCATATCTTCCGCATTAGTTCATTGGCTTGCGTTTCTGGGCTAAGGTTTGCATGGAACGTGTAGGCGTGGTTAGCAACTTGACCCTCGTCCATTTCTCCTGGAACATGTCCAACAACAGCCCATCCAAGCGGTGTCTTTACCCCCACGGCTCTCCTGGTTTTCCTATGCAGTGTTCAAGTGGTAGAAGAAGTTCCTCATAATAATTACTCCCAATGAGTATAGCGACTTCTCCATGTCCAACTGGCTTTGAGATCTCAAGATCACAAAGATGATTTAAACTTCTTGTACTGTGAGACCAACCTACCACTTTCATCTCACAAATGTTCGGGGCAGTCCATAAGAAAACTTCTCTCTTAGTGCCACCATCCAAACTCTCAAGGTGTACAGTCACAGTTTTACTATCTGTAATAATTGACTTCGCTCCAAAGACTGATACACGTAGTGATCTATGTTCAGCTTCTAGACCCAACACGTTGGCTATTTCTTCTTTCAGGTATGGTGATCTAGAACCTCCGTCAAGGAAAGCATTTGCTTTAATCCTGATTCCATTTCTCCCTTCCAGGATTACTGGTACCATTTGCAGGGCTACCCTTTTAGGGCGTGGCATGCTCACAGGCTCCTCAATCACTCCACAGGTTGCATAGGTTGTAGGTGTTTCAGCTGCTGGTGTTTCTTCTACAGTAGCTTGTGGTGGATGAAATGTCCCCGCTGATGGGTTTATGCTTCATGTTTCTATGACTGTGTGCAGTTGTGGGTGGTGCCTTCATTCACATCCTTCCACTGGACAAGTCCCTTTCAGTGAACAACGCCCAATCTGGTGGTTCCTTTTAAGGCATCGAAAGCACAAGCCGAACTTCTTTGCTAACTCCCAGCAATCATTCACAGCTGCCTTCTTCCAAGTTTCACACAACGTGATCCCATGGTCTCCTTTGCAAATGATACATTCTGTTTTGGCCCCTGAAGCTGCAAACGTGTTGTTAGGAGGGTCCTTCTGTTTTTTGGACCATTTTGATCTGTTTGGATATGGTTTGGACTTTCCACCATCTTGTTTAGAGTCTTCCGTTTTGGAACAACCAAACGCCATCTCTTTGACTTGGACCTCTGTTTCCAGCCGCTTATCCAGATCTGTGAGGTCAACCTCCTTTGCCTGTAGCTCAAGCTTTTTCCTGCTCCACCTTTCAGAAATTGCTGGAGGTAGTTTTCCCATGACATGTTGCATGTTGGCTGCTGCCTTCAAGTCTTCTCTATGACCATAAGTTTTTAATGTCCTCACAAGGTTGTGCAAGGTGTCAACAAATGACCTCAGACTTGAAGTGCTTTCATCTTTGAGTGCTGACATTTCCAACAGCTTGCTAATTAAGGACTTTGAAATGAGTCCTGGGTTTCCAAACTGACAAGTCAGCTCCTTTATAGCTTCGTCATACATTGTCACATCAAAGAACATTCCTGCGATGGCTTTCTCTGCCGTTCCCTTTACTGATGCCTTAAGATAGATCATCTTTTGTGTTTTGGAAAGTCGCTGGTCATGTACCAGTGCTTTGAACATTCCATACCAATTCGGCCAATCACATGGGTCCCCATTGAATACAGGTAAGTTAAGTTTGGGGAGAGAAGACACCAATGCTGACCTTGGGATACTCAACTTTGTCAAGTCCACAACTATTTCCTTGTTCTCTGTTTGCTTAGGAGGATTACTCAATTCATCTGGTTCTTCCTTGGGGCTTACATCAGCTAGCCACTCCTTAACTTTCTGTGTAGTAAACTTGGTATCCTTTTTAGAGGGGTCTTCTTTTTTAGTTTGGGTCATCGGCTTAACAATCTTTATTTTGCCTGATCTTTCTGCTACCGAGGCATCATCTTCAATATCTTTTAAGCGTTCGACAATGTTATCCTCATCTATCTCTTCCTTTAGGAGCAGTGCCTCTTTTTCTTTCCTATCTACTTCCTGTTCTGCTTCTTTGATTGTTAATTGTGCCTCGAGTTGGGCTTTTTGTGCTGCAATTTTGGCCTCTAAACGAGCTTTCTCCTTTAGCTGCTCCACTTTCAATTTAGCAAGATCAGCTTCCCTTGCAGCTGCTTTTGCACGTTTGCTGGACGAGGAAGAAGTTGTCCTGCTTAGTTTGCTACCACTCTCTTTGCTACTCTTATGGCCAATGCTAGTGACTGAAGCAATATCACTTTGGTCAGCCTGTTTAAATTTCCCGGCTACTATTGGGGCATTTAACTCAGATCCCCCACTATCTATTTTGTCTTCCTGATAATCGACAGCTCTACAGATAAGTTCTTCTACCACTGCTTTGGATTCTAGCAACCATGTGTCAGCGTTTTGCAGTTCCTCGTCATTACTGCACAAAGTTTCAAATTCTTTATGGTTCTCTATCAATTGATCCCATGCTCTATTAAGTTGAGTAAGTGCAAGTTCAATCAACTTATGGTTTTTCCATCCCTCGATGTAATTCTCTATTATGTTTATCTTCTTTGTCAGGTTGGCTTTCATCGAACTTCTTCTGTTCTTTATCGTTTGCAGTTTGTTTTGACTGGGAATGTCGGTGTAGTCGCTTAAATGTTTCGGCAGGTTTCATTCACGTGTGCTCTGCTCTACAGCAGATCCATCGGCATTCACATGCGATTTCGTCGAATTCTCTGCCATTTTTCGATTCTACGCTTCCTTTTTAATCCGCCTCTGTTAATCCGCCGTTGATTCTATTCTTTTCTACTGAGATCCAGCGCTCGAAGGACCACAATGGAGAGAAATAATGCGGAATCGAAACTCATAAAGACACAACAACATTTTCATCTTCCATCTTTTTTTATTCTCGTCACATCCCATAATTTTTTACACGTTTTCAGTCCCTGCGCCGCGGTGTGCCTGGGACTTTGAAACAGTCACGCAACAGTCAGCTCAAAAATGTCACCAGTCAATTCGGTCGTCTCTCCAATATCAGTGTTTCATAGAGTGCTGTATTTGCCGTGTACAATAAAGCAAGAAAACAGCAAATATTAAAGAGTCTTTATTCAAGTATTTGCTTAGAGAGTGTTTTCAAATCACTCCATTTTGGCAAACAAAACTGGGGGATATAGTCTGGACAAGAAGTAACACACATTTAAGAGGAAGCATTTTGAAATGAACATCCATTAGAGTTGATTGTGCCAAGGCTTTTTATGTTTAAATTCTTTAATTGATGTGTGAATGTGCTATCTCATTGGTTCTCAGCTTTTAAATCAAATGGAAGGTGCTGGACCTCCCCCTGCAGATGCTGATAAAATAGAAGCCCTTCCAAAAGTAAAAATCTCACAAGAATTAGTAGGTAAGTTGATTGCATTTTGTATCACTGTTACGAACAGCTTATAGCATGACACTTCTGTATATGGATATGGACACTTCAGCCGCATACAAACGTAATATTTCTTTTATTGCCCATAAGTAGACACCTCTCTTAATTAAGTAACGTGCGAGTCTCACCCCATAGACATCTGTCGCAAACCTTGGATGTGAGTCTGTAAGAAACTGGTTAATGTTAAACATGTCTTCAGAAATCTTCAGAATTTCCTTGGAAATCCTCAGTTATGTTTGGATCTACTTTGACAATCGTAGCATTCACAAGATAAAAATCCCTCAGCTGAGACTAGGAAAAAGTTGGCAGGGACATTATTTTCTGGTCCTAGGAATCAATGTCTCACTTGTTACTGGAAGTTTGATTGTGTAATAGCAAACTTGGTATTATTATGATCCTTAGAACATATTTATTTATAAATGGCCATGCAGCCATTACAGTGTTAGAAACCTTGATTTTGTCACCTAACATTTTTGTTGTATGGATGGTCTCAGTGCAGTGTTGCTCAGACAAGATTGATGACAAATCATAAGGTAAATAATTTTGCTTCCTTTTTGTTTAGCTGCTTCTGCTGATTGTGCAGTTTGCCAAGACAAGTTGGCATTAGGTGAAGAAGTTAGACAATTACCCTGTAGGCATTTATTCCACTTTGACTGTATAAAACCTTGGTTAAAAATGGTGAGTATACAACTATACTTGTTAAAACATAAAACAAATAAATGATTAAGACTTCATTGGTGTCAGTGGATTTAGCACTTCTGTGCTAATTGGGGATGCCATATTGCAAATTGGGCTTAAACTAATAATACAAATCCCCACTATTTAAAAGGGGGAAAAGGAGTTGAACTGCCACTACTGACAACAAATCTAAATAGAAACAAGATGGAGGGTTTGAGCCATACCACCTTCCCAAGTTATGTGTCAGTGGCGGATTGAGGAAAGGGGGGAGGGGGACCCGCCTCCCTATTTTGGGTAAAAAAAAGAGCAGAAATCACAGAATGAAGAAAAGCCGGCAGGGCAAGCAAAACAAAACTGGGGTCCCTGCTTAGCTCAAGGTGTGGATCCACCACTGCATGTGCTGTAGTTCTATGGACCAGTACTTTATAAATGATAATTTATGATTACTGTACCTAACTGTTTGTATGTTGGACTCCAGGCTGTGTAGCATTTGTTGACCTAGATACATACACTTACTTGTAACTAACTCTCATGGTGCCCCAGGGCGAAAAAAAACTTGGGCTGGACAGCTGTTACAACTTAGTCAGAGTGGTGCATAAGGCCTCCTGGTGGTTACTGGGTCACTGGGTACTACCAAGTTTTCAGGGAAATGTGATGAAACATTGTGAGATTGACCTGTGATGGGTTAGTTTCCCAGACATGAGAAGCAGAAATATTCCTGATCAGTGCATGAAACATTGATGAAACATTGAGACATTGATGAAACATTGAGACAATGATGAAACATTGTGAGATTGACCTGAGATGGGTTAGTTTCCCATACATGAGAAGTAGAAATATTCCTGTCAGTTAGGCTGTTGAGCTCATGAAGGCTTCACATAACATTATTCTGAATGGCATTCCCTTGCATCAAAATTTGTTCAGATCTGGAAAGCTCAGAAAACTGCTAACAGGAACTAGAAAATTTAGGGAGGTTGCAACAATTCATGGCACAGACTAAACTGAGTTTTGATTTTTTTTCCTGTGATTTACTTGCAGCATGATTCTTGCCCTGTTTGCCGCCTGAGTCTCAGTAACACCCAGACAAGAGGGTCATGAAACCATAATTCAAGTACATTGATTTCCTAAAGAACACTAAAGCTGATTTGTTCTGGAAACTGTAGAAAAACTTAAACTCTTTAGGCTGCATAAAGATCTAAGTTATTGAGTGTGTTTCATGATAAAGGAAAATGTGGGTTGCTGTGAATAATTATTAGTTATCAACAATATTGTACTTTAGATTGAAAACTATGTAATTTTCAGTGGAGATATTTCTTTGATTATCACAATTTCTGCTTTTGTTTGTAACTGAGTGTAAATAAAGAAAAGAAAATTAGTGATTAGAAATAACTTCTGGTATCTCTGAAAATAGCACTATGTATAATGTACATTGTCTTTTTTGATATTGACCTTCTAAAACATGTAAGAATATAAGTTTGTTGTTTCAGATGTTCCTTACAGAAGGCAAGCTGTTTGGCAGAAAAGCTTTTTTCAGTTTTGCCTCAACATTTAAATATTTTCTCTCCAAGAAAGTGATGGCGTGACTTAGATCCATCAAAATAATTATACTGCTTGTAAAATCAGCACTTGTTGAAACAAAATGATTACAAGAACTTTCTATCCCTGTAGTTATTGTGTTAAACAAGGGTTATTTTTTACAATTCATTATTAAGTACTACAAGTATATTACAATTTATTAACACTTTCGACAAATTCTGGAGAACAAACATTGCAGTTTGGTGCTCCAAGAAGTTAATTACTTGCTACGGAAATGTTGTGTTAAAGTCAGACAGGATTGAAAGGCTTACTAGTTTAAATATAATTATAAAATCATTATACAACCCTAGTGAGTTGACTACTGTCTGATAAGATTGGTTTGTAAAAGTGGGTATATAGCACTAATGTGCTTGAGTGAAACATACACATGGCCTTTAAGACATTAGTCCAGCATGGTATGGCTGCATAACACTTCAAATGTTTGGAGAAAGAAGGAAGCAAATGATTTATTGGAGAAATGCCTTTTTTTGCAGCTACTCAGAAGAGAAAGAAGTAATGTTCCCAGTGACCTCAATTTATTATGAGTTATTTATCAAATATTCATCACCATTCTCTTGGCTTTGGTAAATAAAAATTGACTCCAGATTTTCGTTTTGTTGAGCTGTTTCAACTTAGTCTTTGGCTTCCACCACTAACAAATTCCCTTAACAAGGAGTGTTCCTCAAATTTCAGAAACCTAAAGTTGCGTGGAGTTACACTGTTGGACATAATGTTGGCACCTTGGTGGAAGCATGAAAAAAAAACAAAAAAACTGTTTTAATTTCCCACTTAACATATTCGCTTAATAAGGACACCTGGGTATTGTGGAGAGTAGCTTTGGTCTTTCCCTCATAACACACTTTATTAAAAACTGGATCATTGGATAATGCAATTTGAGAGTTTTCATTGGCTTAGCCATCATGGGTTATGAACCATTATACCATGCTCTGCAAATATGGTGAGCATGCACACGATTTTATGGAGCGTTTTTATTTTCATTATAGTTTATTTTCTATATTTTGGGGGGCATTTTTAGTTTTATAATATTCCACTCACACTGGTTGGATATGAGACGATTATAGCCAACTCGGCACTACACGCCTTGTTGGCTATCTACCATCTAACATCCAATGCATACTTGTGGAATAATAATTGTTAAAAATATGGATGCCTTATTATCTTGTAGCTGATTTAATTTGGGACAGTTTCATTCATTTCTTGTTATCAGAACTGGGTTAAAATTTGAGCCCAAGGTTATAACATTAAGGTTGCTTGAGACACTGCATTCCCATTTGCAGCATTCTATCACATTTAATCAGGTGATCCTGTAAAACAGGTATCAATAAACAGATGAGATGCAAAATGTTGGCAGTGTTTGTTGCCATTGAAACATTACCATTTTTGCCCAAATTAATCATGAGGTTAAAGGACTTCCAGTGTTTTCATTAATTGGTGGAAATTTTTGTTTACACTTTGTAAAGGTAATCGTATGAATGTGCAAGTCCAATTAAGGATTTACACGACGAGTGATATTTGAAAATTCTCTCAAAATTGCACGAGTCCCTAGGTGGGTGCAATTCGAAAAAATTTTCAAATATCAGTGGTAGTGTTAATCTTTATTGCTCAAGCTTTCACATGATTACTACTCATTTATTGAATGACGGAGGAAATTGTGAACACGTGCATGTTAATTTAAAAGTTGTCAGTGCAAATTGAGAATCAAGGACAAATAAGCCAACCATCAGTCAATCACAATGAAGTTTCCTCAGTCATAATTCTTTGGTCCAAAATTAGAAATTATCTTTCCTTCTGAGGTTTCAGTTTCATCAGATAAAAGACCCTATAGGAATGTGACGTTTGACAAGGTGTTAGCTCGACAGAGTTATTCTTTTTGTTATAGAGCACTAAAAGCTTTTGCGTTGCGTGACATGAAAATGGCAGTCCGAAAAGACTATGGCGTAGGCCAAAAGATGAGTTATCGCTTTAGTTTTTGCTAAATAAACGGTGCTTGCACTAGAAGAAACATTTATTTCAATGTGTCAGAGCTCTAGAGTAAAAATTTCGTTTTAATAGCAAAACTCAATGACAATGATGTTTTTGTTATTTTACGGCCGCCAAGTTTGTGCCCCTCCAGCACAAACATGGCGTCTCCATACAATGCTCTATAAATGTGGGTGACACACTTCTGCGAATAACGGGCAAATGAAAAACAGCAGAAACCTGATTCTTGGCGAGGTTGTTGATATAACAATCATCTATCATATCCCACATTCTTGAATTTATTTATTGAATGGTTACAATTTTTAGTTTTGATCACATGAGTGGTGAAAACAGACAATAAGAGCTAACAATAGTTACTGAAAAAAAAAAGAAAACTTTCACTATGTATTTTTCGAGGGGTTGTTAGCTTCAAAGGGTCAAATTAAGGTACAGTTGACTTTCAAGCGTGGCCATGGGAACTAATTTTGATGGCAAAATATACACACTAAACACAATAAAAACCATGAATATAATCTGGAAATAATGTGATTTTATTTATATCAACATTAAACAAATCTTGAGACTAAGAAGTATCTTGAATAATCAGCTTTGTAACAGAAGTGACTACCCTCAAAGACTTGACCATCTTTATTATTAGTATTTGTAATTGAATTACTATTCACAGATTGTGACATTCTCAAATGTTGATATTGACAGTATTATATGAAACTAATCATTGATTTTGTTTTGTCAATTCATAGTTAACCTCAGCTGTTAACCCTTCCATTAAAAAATGTGGTGTCTACATTTATGGTGGGGTTGCACTGCATTAGTTCAACCAAGATTAGCCCGTGTAGCATGAAATTTTTGCAGGACTTTTATTTTGCGGATTGGCAATTTTTTGAGGTTTGCAGGAACAAATTTTTGCGGCTCGAATTGACTGAAATTTCCACTGGGAACTAATTTTTGCGGAAAACCCCTCAATCATCGAGAATGGAAGGAAAAAATGGGGTACAGAAAATGGTGTCAATTTGGATGACCCGTTAGGGCAAGTGTACCATGACCTTTTGACTGCTTTGAGTTCGTTTCTTGTGCCTCAGAGACTGGAAAAGTCTTGACTAACCTTTTATTGTTTTGTTTTGTTTGTAGGAGGTTCTGATTGCGTTTTCTCAATGCAAATATCAAAATAAACATTCTTTTTTTACCCCAATGTATAATATAAATTATAGTAACACAAGTGGATGAAAGCCATTTTTGATTATATTTACGGGATTAAATTTTTTGCGATTTTTGATTTTGTGGGTGTTTTTTTTCTGCTGGAACTTATTTTTGCGGATCAAGTACCATCTGCAAAATCCAGAAAAATTAAACCCGGCAAAATAAAAGTGGTACACAGTATATTCTAGTTGGCTTTACTTGTGTCACAATTAGTACAAAACCACTCGTAAGAAAATGTATTTCAACAGCACACTGCAAACTCATTCTCATATTGAAAGTTTGGTACAAGAAACTGTCTTGAGATGGTGGAAAAAGCAACTTGGAAATAGGTGAAAGAGTTCAACATTGTTTAAAATACATGATGCCCGAGTGAAATTTTAACATTATTCTTGAGGATAGTTCTAGGCTTCATGGTACTCTGGACTACTCCAGATTTCCAACTGTAACCCACTAAATTTCTTCTACCATTGGAGCAGACATATACACCCTGTATTCTGTGTCAAAATTGGTGTTATTTTACAATATGAACACAACTTTATGAGAATAACTAATTCACATATCAGTCTTTACATACAGTTTCAAAAGCCATTCCAGAAGAATTTTTGTCTGTGCCTGTCATCATGGCTTGAATTAAGCCTGGTTTATTACACAATTGTGAAGTGTTTTTGCTTTGAGATTTACTTTCCACAAACAAGTGAGAATTTGCACCATTGGAACAGCCTGACATGTCAGTACCATGAAGCAATGAGCCTCTGCTTTCTACTTCCATATTTGGTGAAGTTGAGTTACAAGGAGCTCTAGATGGTTTAATCTCTGGGATGTGGTTTTTAAGTTCAGAACTCAAACCTCTGTTGTCAAGTGCTGGAGAAACTGGCCTGGTAAACTGAGTGATGCTTGGAGTATTTGTGTGAAGACCAATGGGAAACTTTGCAGTTTCTGTGGATGCATCTGAGCTATTATAATTAACCGCATCTACCACCAATAAATTCTCTAGGCCAAATGATGCCAAGATGTGACTGTGAACATACCAACGAAGTCGATCACTTCTTCTTTCTTTAGTAGCAATATTTTGTATTCGCTTCTCTAGTTGTCGTTTGGATATAGGACTTTTCTCGTCAACTTCTTCATCAGTGACAGCTCGTCCCAAACATTTTGCTGTCCACTGCTTTCTGAACTGGCTCATGATCTTGTTAAGACCTGCTGTGTTGCCATGGACTAACTTGATAAGATCAGGCATAGCTGTGGATTACAAAGTCGTTAACTGTCAGTTACCCAGGGGTTACATTGAGGGTGTGACACTGGGCAAATTGACCAGCTGCAAGGACGATTCTGCCTGTCTGTTTTGATCATCTCCAGGAAAATTTTTGTATGAAAAGCTCAGATCAAAAAGTTTTGCCGGCCTGTGAAAACCAGTTGCCCTCCTGCTGAAAAGGTTAATGAAACCCCTGAGTTACCCACTGGGAAAGACCAACAACTAACTAACTAAAACTAAATTATTTCTAAATTATACACTGGCTTTTGCAGCTGTACTGGGCAAGAGAAAGTGCATAAAGTTTTGAAGGGGGAAGGGTTCAACTTAATTATAATTGAATAGCATAACATTTGAAAAACAATCTAGCTCTGTGAGTTTTCATTTCATTAAACATTACCTTCATCTGGTACATAGAGAGCTCCACTAGTACTTGTACTACTAAATGTATCACCAGGGACCACCTCATTACTCCTGCTGCTAGTAGATGATGAGCTCTCAACATTTATTGGCTCATCAACGAGTAAGCAGGCAGCAAATTGTTTAAGTGTAAGGTTCAATGCTGCATCCTCTAACCACAGACATCCCAGTGTCACAGGCTTCATGGGTTTGCACTTCCTTTTCATCGCTGCTTCCCAGGCCTTAGCTTTTGCAAGCTGCTGATCTTTTTTATTTTCACAATTCTTATCCTGTGTAGAAAAGGCATCTATCAGGTATAAACATCTAGTGGAAAGCTGGCTTTTTACTTTTTT
>Ga0126338_10001179_pt1 | contig 16470 bp, 11 predicted proteins | sample OrbCmetagenome_2_FD_92529 | JGI IMG/M metagenome (GOLD analysis project Ga0126338, IMG submission 92529) | Coral microbial communities from Petempiche,Puerto Morelos, Mexico - Orbicella C C metagenome | ecosystem: Host-associated > Invertebrates > Cnidaria > Coral | place: Petempiche,Puerto... | reverse complement strand
TGGAGGGCCAAACACGACTCGAGTGATGTTCTGGGTTATCAAAAGTGTTGCGTCAACACAGACATGTGTGATTTGTATTATAAAAGACGTCCCTCTGATGACTGTGGAAATTATGTGGTACCAGAATGGAGTAAGAATTGTTTCTCCGTATCTTGGGCGGATTAGTATATTTTATAAAAGAGGGCGATTCCAGTCACTTATTGAAGATAAATAATAGAACGGCTAATAGTACCTGTAAGCCTAACCATAATCTTGTTTTCAAACTCCAGCGTGCAAAAGTTCATAATAGCCGCATGTCTTGCCAACCAAATCTTTATTCGGTAGTTTTTCATTTTAATTTTATGAAAATTTGAAAATAAGGAAAGGTTTTAAAACTCGGACAAAGATTTACTTTGAATCTCCCCCAAAGCATCAGTATAATAATATGTCTTTATATTAGTAATTCAGAGAGTTTTTGTGTAATTGAGTATTTGCCCCTTTGTCTTGCTGTGCTGTATTTATAACCATTTACAAGTTTTTTTTTTCTCTCCTCCATCGTTTTATTTGCAGGTTGGCTTTGGGGCGATCCTCATTTTGTCACTCTTGACGGCAAGAACTACACCTTTAATGGTCTTGGCGAATACGTCATGGTAGATGCACGGAACGGGTTTTTTAAGTTACAGGCTCGAACGAAGCTAGCCAAAGGTGATGGAACAGCTACGGTCTTTTCTGCTGCAGCTGCGAAGGAAAACAATACAAGTGTTGTCCAGGTGGATTTAGAAGATGGAGGTCAGTTGTTCTTTATTTTCTTTCAAATTGTACTTGAAGAACAGTTTATTGTAGTTGACGTTAAAAGTAATTCTGAAGACAGATTGTGTTCTCCGAAAGGAGGTTTTCTTAGGCATTCATCTATACCCATATCGAAAGTGATAAACTAGTTTCAATGATATTATACTAGCTTTTGGAACAAGTGTCATCTTACACTTTTTACACGCTCGGTATGTTCCTTTTGTTAATCAGCTAGGAGTTCTTCTCTCAAATTCTATATGCAGAGCGTACGCTGGTTGTTAACAACAATGTGGTACATTTTTATAGTGCCTAAATCCAGTGTTTAATGGCGGAAGTCCCCTGATTGATGAGTGAATGAGTCGTGACTTAAAGGGTCACTGGTTAAATTGCACTCTAGCTAGTCTACATCACACCTCGATGAGACTAAATAGCATTCTTATTAGCCTAAGTAGCACTTTGTTTAGGCTGGATAGTGGCTCTAGTAACCTGACTGGCACCAGGTTAGCCGGAACAGCGCTATGGACAGCTTTAATAGTACTCCGATTAGCCTTAATAGCGCTCCATTTAGCCGGAATAGCGCTATGGTTAACCTGAATTTCATTCAGAAAAGACTCTAGAAACCTGAAGTTATATTAGCTTGTTTGTGGTTGGCTTTGAATAATGCTAATGCTAACACAATATCAACTTGAAAGGCTCATTGTCTTACTGAGTAGCTCATGACATGCTCATGGACTTATTGGACTCATAAATACTTTGGTCTCCCAAAGGCGTTTTAATATAAAATATTGACTAACAAAAAATGCTATTTATAGAAAGACACGGTGTTAAAAACGGAATATATAAACAATAAACATGTTATTCAGAGATTAATACCATGAATTACTGTGTTGTATTATGTGCTTGTGTTCTTTTGTTAACAGGGTTAAGCCTTTTGATTGACGGAAAGAACTTTAATTACACAAGTCTCACAAATGAATCTGTCACACTTAATGGCTCAGTTGCTATCGCCAGACCAGAGAACGATTCCTTTGTAATGGCTTTCCCATCTGGAATATCAGTTACAGTGAAGGTGGTATCAGGGGCACTTTCAATTGTGTTCGCAGCGCCGAGAAGTTTCAAAAACCAAACGAAAGGTCTCTTGGGAACATGGAACGACGATCCTGAGGACGACTTCTTGACGCCTAATGGCACGATTTTGCCTTCAAACGCGAACGGCAAAGACATACATCATGATTTTGGTCTTCTCTGTAAGTTAATTTCACTACTTCTAATAGTTGCCACTGTTGTCAGTAATGTTTCTGAACCACTTAACAATGTATGCTTCAGTTATCATTCTTATGTGTTAGTTACTTTCAGCTCAATGCCGGTCTTAGCAACCATAACCTTTGGTACTTATTCAAAGTGTTTCAACAGGAGGGCGGGATGGGGAGTACCCCTTGAAGACAAACTGAGTCAATGGTATCGATACGAAAGAAACAGTTACCAATACCCATAAAAAAAAAACAACAACCATAGCTATGGGTACCCACTCGAAATAAAGAAGCACTACTCGGTGTACATACCCAATCAAAATTGTACTAAATTTTTGTAGTTCGAGGTGTTCCAGTCTGAATATGAAGTAATTTTGTTACAGGATGAAGTACACGTAAGATTCCATGCATGCATGAAATGAGGTAGTTATGACTAGAACAGTATTTACATCGATGTTCCTCTCCTTAATTAAGGGCAAGTGGACAACATGAGCACACTTTTCACGTACAAACCAGGGGAAAACGTGGAAACTTTTACAAATGCTTCTTTTGTCCCCATGTTTCTGGAGGACCTGTACTTTGCAAACGACACATTGCACAAACAGGCAGAGGAGGCCTGTCAAGAAGACATAAATTGCCTTTTCGACTCCGCCTCAACAAATGATGTTTCCATAGGAGCAAGTACCAAGGCACTATCTTCGACACTTGAAGAGAAATCGTCTACTCTTAGTAAGCATTTACTTTTGAATCTCTTGTGACAACCTGCGCTATAACGCTGTACATCCTTCGTTATTGATCTTTTCAAGCGCTATTAAAAGTTTAGTCATAACTTCTTAGTAAATACGCCATGACTGCGAATTGTCAAATAAATCTAATGGTATCGGAAATTTGATCTTGCATTGGTAAAATTCCTTTACTGTGAGTTTTCATCTGTGTATCACATTCGTTCTAACGTACCCACCAACTCGCGCTCGTAGTTACATACAACTGCACCTACCTTTCCGCTACCAACCTACTCACCTTCCTACCTGGCCATCTTGCTACCTACCTACTTACTTACCTACCTACCTACCTACCTACCTACCTAACTACTTTCCTTCCTACCTACCTATCTAACTACGTTATTCAATGCTTCGTGGTTTAGAAAAATTTATCCATTTTACTCTTTACAGAAAACTATCCTCCACGGATTATGACAGATCTATCACAAATCAACGTTACCGTAAATCAGAGTGTTAGTGTAACTGTGGTTGCAGAAGACCCTAATAACGACACCTTGAGCTTCTCCATCATTGGTGTTCTGCCGTCTGACGCTGTTTTGCTAAACAGTTCCAACTCTATAACAATAACGTGGAATGGAACTATGGAGCAGGCAAGATTAACAAAAACTGCTTTTGTTTCAAAAAGTGTAAATGTATTTATTCTATGTTTGATGTTCATCGTTGTAAAGGAGTTTAAGAAACCAGGACGCGACGCCGAGGACAACGTCGATTAAAAAGTGATTTTGTATTTTACCTACGAAGCTCGCGATGCTATTAAGTCATTTTCCTTTGTTTCTTAGTGACAAAACCATCACGAAATTGGATCTAGGACAGGGCGAAGCATTTGAAATGGAAAAAAAAAATAATTAGCCGTCATGGTTCATGTTTTCTGGACAACGCAGAATTTGGTCATTTCACGTTGTTGTTTTGTAGAGGATGGCAAAGAAATGTACCAAGAATTATAACGCACGCGCACAGCCATTGCCAGTTCTGCTCATTAAACCTTTTGTTTAGCGGCATTCCCTTTGCCGTTGCCGTCGTGGTTTTCTTAAACTCCCTAATTATGTGCCACGTGAGAACGGATTTGGATTTATACGAACCTTGCCTAAGATAAATATTGTTTTTGCAGATTCACATCGAATTTGTGGTAAAAGACAGCCAGGGGGCAATAGCATTTTTGAGGCCAATCATCAACCTTTGCGCTTGCCTTAACAACGGTCTTTGCTATCAGTCTACCGACAACAGAAATTCAACACAAAACAATGAGATGAACGTGCTTCAATGTGAATGTTTAAATGGGTATACAGGAACATCCTGTGAAAGTGATCTTGACGCGTGTGAAGCAAATCTTAATCCGTGCTACCCTGGCGTATCATGTGCTGATCTTCCTCCTCCAGCAAACATATCCGGCTATAAATGTGGACCTTGTCCGAGCGGTTTCACAGGAGATGGATCCAAATGTGAAGGTTAGCCTCATCGTATTTAATCCAAATATCCCTCTTGCGTTTGGTTTCTTGAGACAAAATCAATATAGTTCTTTTCCGGGAGAATGGAAGTAAATTTACAGACTCATGGAGTTCGACCTCTTTCTAATGTTCATTGAATATATCCTTTCAGTGCAGCCTGGCAATTGGTTGCTCGGTTAGCTAGTTTGCATTTTCCCTATTTTTATCAGTTACTCTAGTCTTTGCAGTCGGAACCTCTTGCAGGCGACCACCTCTCACACGCAACGGCGACCACTCAGAGCTTGTAATTATTTGAAACTTTTCCCTGTAGGCGTTCACTTGAGCAACACTTTAACGATCAATGCTATCCTAACGTAAGAACTTGTTCTATTTATGATATTCGTTGTTTGCCATATAGAAATCACCATTGGCTTAGTATAACTTTTCTACCCTGTGGGTACTATATGCAAGAGGGGAAAAATGATACCAATATTAGAAATGTTGCCGTTAGTTTTAAGATATTGCTTTCTAATTGTGCTATACCTTTCGTTGCAGATTTTGATGAGTGTTTAAACAGTGGTCCGAGTGAATGCAAACAAATCTGTATCAACACACCAGGCTCGTTCGTATGTGATTGTTACAAAGGGTATCTACTCAATATCGACCAACGCACTTGTGACGGTTGGTGTTATCCAATATCTTAGATATTTTGCCATCAGAAGTACTTGATCAGCAATCTGTTTCACATCGTGTGTCTCTGTGTATGTAATAAACGGCTTTGTCGAAATAATTTTAGAAGCAGAAAGGAAAAGAAACGAAACGTACGCTCAATACTTTCTTTCCTTGTTCGTTAATTTTTCCTCACGCAGAATTCTTTTTCAGTTCTTTCCCCTGCCAACAACAAAAGAATCTATGACAGGCAATCAATGGCTTCGACCTCGTACAACACACCCAACCCTGTCCTGTCGACAGTGCACTGTCACAGCATTGATAATTACGTTTGTTTCCCAACTTTTAGATATAAACGAGTGCGTCCCTGCTAGTGACTGTATGCACAAGTGTAAAAACTTTGATGGTGGATACAACTGTAGTTGTGATGATTTCTTCAAGGTGGATCCTGTAAATTCCAAGAACTGCATACGTACGTATATTTTAATCTAGTTTTTAAAATACTACACTTTCGATGGGAGGTATATTCCTTAACGCATTACGACAACAAATTAATAGGTAGACGTCTACGAAACGTTATGGGGAAAAAAACAATGAGTGTTACACAGAACGTTTTACTGCATTATACGTTTTTCTTCAACGGAATGTATTCCTCTTGTATGGATACAACTGGAATCTATCAAGCCGAGGCAGCAGTTCCAGAGCAACACATGCACATTTGGGTTAAAGGTTTGGGAACAAACTTTAAATAATCATACTAATCAATGATTTCTATTATTACAGCGGAGTCTCCATGTCAGGACGGGAATCATGACTGTCAGCACATCTGCTTTCTCAGCTTAAACAATATTCAGAACTGCGCTTGTAGACGGGGATATCTTCTCGCCGATGATGGAAAAACGTGTAAAGGTGCGAATAAGCGAATAAGAGTTTTCCTTGCTAATAACTCAATGAATAAAATAAATATTTTTTATTGACCACTTCACCAATGAGGTTTTTTATGGCCAATGGAAACAAATGTTGAAAAAGTAATGCAATTAAAAAAAAACGTGGTTAAAGATCACAACTGGCAGGATGCAGGCCCGTTGGCTATTTGCAATCGTTATCCAGGGGCTGAACTAGGAACTACTGAGAACAACACCAGCTAGTGGTACATGGTCAGATAGGGACTTGAACCCGCGACCTCCGGATTTCAAGTCCGACGCCCTAACCTTTCAGCTCCACTTCCTTCACAGAATGTTCTGCCCAAGTAAGTATGTGAAAAAACCATGTACATTGTTATTTAATCGACTCGTCAGGAGGATAAAGTTTATTAGGAAGTTTGATCTCAAAGTTTAACCTACCAAGCTTCAACATTTGGATTAGCAACGAACTTTGGATTTAAAATGGCGGTCAAGCCCACTATTTTGCCGGCCCAGAAACAAGTCTCTGGTTAAGGAATTTTACCCTATATATCTCTTTACATCTTTGACGACTCCCACTGAAAATTTAAATAAAGAATCGGTTCATGCTTTGCGTGCGTATATCGAGTTATGGATGCACGCGTGAAGTTTGGAGAGCATGAGAGAAGCGTAAGAGTTGCTCGAGGCCCAGCCGAGAACAACTCTAGCTTCTTGAGTGTTCTACAAAGTTCCCAAGTGCATCCATAACTCGATATACGCACAGCTAAAAGCACGAACCAATTCTTTTATAACATAGCGACAGCAACTTTTGCGCTAACAGATTTTTAGTTGTTCTCACAATGTGAGACAAAGGATCCTATTGGTCGGTTAAAAACATTTCACAATCATTTGAGCAACAGTTGAACGAAAGCGCTTCATCTGGTTTCTAAAATTGTCAATGGAAAACTCGCTTCTTCGAATTAATGAAAATGTAGGCAAACAAAGTCAAAAATACTCAATTACAATGTAGACGAACAAAGTCAAAACACTCAAGTTTTTAGTAAGCATCTTAACTTGGCAAAAGTCAAAGGCTCAAAGGTTTGAATTGTTCAGAATGATGTTTGCTCTACTGATTTAACAAAAGGAACCTTCAGCTTAACTCGAAGGAACTTTGCAGCTAAAATAAAACTGCGCGCGTCACATTATTTACTCAGGGCCGTGCGTAAATAGAGGATTTTACCATGATGGCTCAATAGGTATTAGAGAGGACCAGCTCGCGCGCTATGTTACAATAAGCTTCTGGTTATAATCATTATAAAACAATAACAAATTTTTTTCCAGTATTTTATTTGTTCCTTTGTTCTTTTTGCTCCCTTTAGATAATGATGAATGCGCAACGGATGAAAACAGGTGTAACCAAAAATGCAACAACACAGAGGGAAGCTACTTGTGTTCATGTGTAAACGGCTTTAGACTGGACACTGACAACGTCACATGCATAGGTAGGGATTAGAGCAAAGAAAAGAAAAATGGTGCTGCCGACAATAAAAGCGTGGTAAATAGACATGTTTGCTATTAACGGAACGTTCCAGCTGAACGTTGCTGCAATATGTAAGAATTAACACTAACTTCCACATCAAGAAGTAACAATTAGCGTCACAATTGCCTGTAAATACTAAAGGAAGAATGATGCCGTTCACTTTTCATGAAATCTTTTGTTTTGGTTTAGACATCGATGAGTGCTTGGAATGGACATTTCAGTGTTCGGACGCCTCGCAGCGCTGCGTGAACACCCAAGGTTCTTACAAATGTAAATGCGAAGATGGACTTTACTGGATTAACGAGACTTGCAAAGGTGAGGGCTTTGGCTCTGAAGTTTTGGTCTAAAGACCGACAACTTCGGTCGACCCATCGATCGAATGTAGGCCGATGTATCGACCGACACACGGACCGCATGTTGACCGATATCGTCGGCCGATAGTCGACCGACTTATGCCTTAAGTACATATCGCATAAGAATTGGAAAAGTCGGACGTTAAAAATTCTATACAAGCCAATGACTAGAATGCCCTGTATAGTTCAGAAAATCTTAAACCGAAGTCAACGATGAACTAAAATTCCTAGTGCGAAATTGATTTTTCTCGCTAATCGGTGTCTCTTCTCGGGTCATACAGTAATTAAATACTTAATACTATTAACTATTTTTGAAAGCTTATAGGCGTTTTCGGTTCTTTCTTTCTGAAGGTCTCGGTAAAGGTGAAGAACCACCGCCTCCACCACCAGCACCGACTCCAAGAAAGCCATCTCTTGAGGAAACACTTCAATCAGTTATCATCACTTTGGAGGGGCTTAGTGCTAGTCAGGTGCTTTCTTTTAATCCCCAATAACATATATAATATGGTTTATTTGAAATTGTGATAAATTTATTACTTCATAGGGATGTGTGGAATGGACGACGATGTATTTTTAAAATAACTGAAAAAAATCAAATCGTCAGGAATTTGGTAAAGGTCGCACAGAAAGCTCTAACTAGAGACCTTTTCAGGCTTCAACGTGATTCAAAACCTCCAAGGCCTTAAAAAAGAAGTCTAAAAGAAGAATCATGATTCACGTTCTATTCCGGCAAAGCCAAGTCTGTAATTTCTGAGCTGAATAATAACCAGAAATTTCTGCAGAGTATTTGGAGTTATCTCTCATTTATGTAATCATATATAAATATCGCAACTAGTAAGCGCAAGGACTGAAGTAAGTCGGTAATAAGGAATAAGCAAGGAGCTTAGAGATAGACGAGTCATTAAGTTTGCAGTTGATATTCAGTGATTTTCTCGCCTTTACCAATTCTTTTAGTGGAACTTACCTAAAGAGGAAGATTTCAAGGGAGCTGTTGCAGATTCCGTTACTACTTTCTGTGCAAATGTTGGGGATTGCATAACTGAAAGGAACCGACAAAGGTTTTTATACAATCGTGATTTAGTCTATGTGCGTTTTCATTGCGTAATGCCGGAACTGATTTGAATATTTTATCCTTATTCAGTACAGTCTCGTAATAAGTAAAACTACAAAGTAACCTAGCTATATGGAGATTTACCGGGCTTTAGTAATAAAATTAAATGATTCGGTTTGGTAAAGGTTTTGCACAGTGCATCAATTACTGACGGCCCTTTTTTCTGGACCGTGAAAAGCAAATGTTCAGTCGGTAAGGCCAATCATAAATTTCTATACGAACCTATGCTGTCTGGGCTAATGCACTGACACAGACGACTATGCAGGCTAATAATGTCTACTCGAGAAAAAAGAGTCTCAAGCCGTCGAGTTTTTTCGGGTGTCCGTAGCATAAAGCAACAAAGTGGATTTCTACGTAAGTCCATCATAGAGTCCACTCAAGTTTCTGCAGGTACCCATTTATACACTTAAGTGGTGAGAAGCGTTTGTTAAAGAGCGCAACGCAGTGACCCTGGCATGTTCCGGAACCCTGACAGCTCGATTTGGAGTCCAGTGCACTAACCAAGAGGCTCCCCACTTTCTAGGGACACTTATTAACGTTGTATCTCAAATGACAATACCGACCACTGACTAAAAAAAATCTTTTTGTTTGGTTTTTAGGAGAGCGTTGGACTACATCATTTTTACGTCTGATCAAGTCCACCTTCTTCCAGGATTTCCAGAACAAGATGTTCATCCTCTACGGATTCGCCTCGCGATTTATGTCCAGTTTCCTCCAGGAGTGGCTCAAGACTCCAGTACCACCCTGACCAAGAACACATTGCTTACTGTCATCAGTGAATCTCGTGAAAAGCTGGAGAAGGCACTGAACGTGACCATAATAAACATAACAGCTGCTTTCTTTGACGCTTCCACGGAGGGCAGTTCCACAGTGACTCCACCCGTCTATCGTGAGAAAACGATGAAGGACTATTTCATTATTGGAGGCGCAGTAGTTGGATTCCTTTTTGTTGTCGTACTCTCTGTTTTAATCTTGTGCAAGTACGTCCCTTCACAGTTTTATAACCTTAAAGGACAAACAGCGTCATGTCATGTCATGTCAAATAGGTCACGTAAATTAGACGTTTCCGGCGTAACCGTTCTTCAGTATTTTGAACATACCGAAGAAGGCCCAAGCCTAAAACGTCTGGTTTACACGAGCTACGTTACACTTAAGGTGGCTGGTACCAGTTTTCTCGCGCGGGGAGTAGATCACCATCGTGCGTCACGTGTGAGTAACACGCACGATAGGGGCGCGAGATTTAAAACCGGAAAAACCAAACAAATATGGCGTCGCGCGGCTTTTTTCGCGCAAGGTCACTTTTGTAGTGTTGGAGGCGAAATTCGCATAATTGCTAGAACAACGTTAGTCAATTCTGTGTATTTAAGAAAAATTGTTTCGGGAATTCAATGTTTCCCAAATAGCAAAGGCAGCTCGATCGATCGTGACAGCCACCGGGAGCGTATAAAGGACTCGCAAAACATAACAAATCTACCCAGAATTTGTGTAAAAATCCTACAGAGTAAGCACAGGAAGTTGTATTTAACGACAACTGCAACTGTAAATGATGTTTTAGCAGCAAACAAAACAAAACGCCTGTTCGGAGCCCGCTCGCCCGCGCGGGCACTCGAAGCAGTCAGCGGTAGTCAAAACAGCTCATGAGCAACTGCTGATCTTACAAAGTCTGGATTTTTGAATGCGTGTCTACGAGCGTGGGAATAACGGAACCCGCTAAGGCTTTTATATGAAAACAAGCCCTTTTTATTGTTTCAATATAATATTATTATTGAGAGGAAACGTCACAAAAAAAAAATAAAAAAAATTCTACGGAAGGAAATTTGCACTTTGTGCAAATTGTCGTTTTTCCAAGTTTACAAGAAATCGGCTCTGTAAAATTATTTTAAAATTGTTGTGCATTTTCATTTTCAGATGACACAAGCTATTGATTAAGAAAAACTCGGGGTCTCCAGGTTAATTTTTTAGTTATTAGTGACATAAGTGAAAAATCAGGTCTGGAAAATCCTTTTGGAATGTTGCCATGGTAACTGCTGACGACAAAATAACAGCTGTTTTAGGTCAAGTATAAATTATATAATCCAAACCTACAAAAATATTTCAGTGGCCCTGGTCTGCCTTTTTGTTCTATTCTTGAAAAGTTATGAGCCGTCAAAATCCTGAAAACTGGTACGAGCCACCTTAAAAGAGCTTTTGCAGTCTCAAGGTGTTTTAGTGCAGTTTTGATGAACCATAAAAGCCCAACGTTTTTAAAACTCTTTTGAAAATAGTTCCCAGGTGTTTTCCCTTTCTCTAAATACTGCTTTCTTAATTCTTTTACCATTGCATGTTGTACTTGAACAAATTTACAACTTAATAAACAGCCAAAATGCCGAGTGGTTAGGATAGACTGGGCACTAGTAGGTTTAATGACGTTTTTCTCAAAATCAACCGGTATGATCCTACCTTAAAGTTAGCAATTGGCTCTAGTTAAACATTCGTCAAAAGTGAAAGAAAAATCGATAAAGCAGATTATTTGAAAACAAAGACTTTTTAAAAAAAATGGCTCTGAACGCGATACACTCGAAAAACTTAACTGTGAAAATTTCACCATAGCTTTTACGGTAGGTTTTCAATTGGTTAATTGTTTTTACAGCCTTGTGCGGGAATTGAATAGCGCATGTCCTTTATTTAAGTGCGCGCTCATGTGACGCCAGGCATCGCGTGCGAGAAAATTAAAACTCTTTTACCAGTTGTTTATCTTTCTGTTCTTTTTAGTCATAAAATCGGTCCTAACCACCCCCCTACAACGACTGCAGAGAGGCCCAAATGTACCTTAAAAGATGGTCCTCACAACTAAAAAATGACTCATTTTTCATTTTTCCTAGTAAAACAGATTCGCCAAAAATATTTTTAGATTGAAATATTGTATTAATTAACCTGTTTGGAATGTTGTAGTGAAGTGCTATTTCTTAAATTATTGTCTTCGCCATATCATTTGCATTTTTTAGGTGTTGCTTTCCAAGATAAGTTTTTCCGAAAGAAGGAAAGGCTGCTCATAAGGATGGTGAGGCGGTAGAGTTGGATGAATGCTACATGTACAAACACCAGGTTGAAGGAGATCTAGGTTATACCAACGAGCAAGTCCTTAACAATGATGAAGATGCTAACAACGAGTAGCATCTTCTAAAGAAGTTTGGATTGTTTTTTTTTCTTTAAGTTGTTTGTATTGTAGTTAGAGTCGTGCGGCTAAGTTAGAATTCATGCCCTAGAAGTTGTTGCTTTAAATCTTAGAGTGTTTGAGACGAACAAGACAACATGACGTGTCAATGGCGAGCTATCACTTTATTTCAGTTTATTTCGAGTTATCAGCTATCCTCAAAACGCTACCTGATCAGCAAGCTTTAATTCATCTTTCTCGTGACCGTAATCCGAAAACGTACAGATTCCTGATATAATAACGTACACATTTATAGTAACTAAATACAACGTGTTTTAGGTAACCTTTTGTTAGGGCCGGATCGTACTTGCGGACAAGTCTGGTACATTTGGTGGGTTTTCTCAGCTGATCACTGCATCACTTGGTGCAAACACAAGTGCGCCTTACAATTTTTTAAAGATAAATAACTAGAAGCAGATTTCCTATGATCGGTCCTCATCACACTCTGTGATGCATTGTGTTATCTTCAGTAAAAAAATTGTGACAAATTTCGCCGAACAAAACTTCAAAAAGGGCCGTCCTCGCGCGATTGCTCATTTTGTTTTATATGGGAATTAGCGCAACTCCAGCACTAAGGAAGGATGTTTTAAAGCTAAAGCTAACAAGATTTGGATTACTTTTCTCCTGAAAGTGCAGTGAGAAGACATAAATTGTTTTACAATGGTTGATTGTTCTCGTGAATCTGCTGTGGTAATGCACGAAGGCTGTGGGAACCTTATGAATAACTTTTTAGATTTTTGTGATTGTGATCGACAGCTGTTCATACCAAAACCCAGAATTTCTTGCTTTGCGCAAAACGGCTAAGAAATGCACGTTTACGCCAGTAGCACACGCAAAGTTATTGTACTAGTAAATATCAGCTTTTGTCGCTTTTTGTTTCTCCTCAAGCCGATGATGTCTCGGCTGACAACTCTATTCAATGATTTCCTTGAAAAAGGAAGGAAATATGAGAAAACCTGTTCACAAGTGCGATCCTTGACCGTTTGGTGTCGCAAATTTTCAACAGTACTAAACTTGTTGCTAAGTAACTGGAATATGATTCCCTTTGATATCTATAAATAACTAGAAACCTTCGTGAAACTCAAGAGAGGCGGCCCAAAATTTGCAAATGAAGTTTTTTCACAGCTATGAAAATCTCTCTGCGGGTTTGCATTAAAGTAAATTCAGCTGGTCGGTGATTGCGGTCGATAGATAGGATGATTGTGATGATTTTAAACTGTACCCGCTGAGTTAGTTAAGATACCTGCGTTAGAGAGGACGCAGAGTTTTGAAGAAATTGTACTGCAAACCAGCGTCATTGACACGGAAGTACTTGTTCAAGAAGGCAGCGGGTGAGACAGAGATTTACCTATGTTCGTCCTTGCCTTACGATTGAACTTCTAAATAGTTCACATATATTAATTTGTGTTTGCGATTTGCTTTACATATTAGCGAACCGAGGTTTACGTTTATTCTTGCTTGTTAACGCGTGCAGGTAGTTGGCTTAAGTTGCCTTCTTCAGTTTCAAATATATTTCATCTTTCATGGGTTGATTGAAGGGTCTTAGAATTTTGATAGTTTTTTTTTTTTTTTCTGTGTTGCTATGGTTCAAAAACTCGACAGCTAACTTTCAGTTTTGATACGGTCTCGTCAGAGACCCTATATAGGACAAATGTAGATTTAAATAAATAATGAGTTAAGGTAGCTCTCGACAGGAGTGACTGTAGGATAACACTTCGATCTTTGTACCCTATCGTATCTTTTTGGTAAGAAAGTATATCAGACGAATTTGGGGCAGCCATGTTTATAGTTTGGCGAGAAGAATTTGAGCTAAGGAGAGACTAAATGAGCCTCTATTTTGCCGACCAAACCATTTAGGTACAATTAGATATTTACCGTACTCCAAATTCCACCATGAAAGTAGCCATACCAGGTCAGTGGCTTGATATCACGGGATATCAGAGCAAACGACAAGGATTCTGAATTTGCTAATTGCGAATTGAGGTACGTTAAATGACGTAAACGACGTAATTTTACCTACAGATACTTAAAAGCTATTGTAACCATCGCTTTTAATCAAATTCTTAGATAGCTTTAATAAACGATTTTGGAGCCATGTAGTCTTTACGCATTTGCAATAGCCTTTTATTTGTTTTTATGAATAAATAATACCAGGTATTTTATGCTTCAAGTTTTCATAGCGGGTAGGCAGGTAATATCATTGTAAACATTTTGGATGCTTTATTAAAAAAGAAAGAAAAGATAAACTGGTGAGAAGTTCGTTCTTATTAACCAGGAAATGACGAATGAGGAATTAGCGTGAAAGACAATTCATCGAAAGGCATTTCGTCTCGACCTTCCAAAGTTCTAAACCAATCGCTAGCATGCCCTTTGAGATACAATGGAAGTCCCAAAACTAAATTGGATCCACTTATTTCATTAAAAAGTGAGGCACGTTCATCATTTTCTATAAACTCATGTACATCTTCACGCTCCAAGCCTGTAAACACTGGAAAGTGAACTAACAGTTTCTTCGTGGACCAAGTGGATTGTAAATTATTTGTAGTCCTTGACTGCTCTGCTGCGTGGAGCAACGGAGAAAATGGACCATTCAGTGTGGTTGTCATTGTGTGTTTTTTTAAAAGCAGTTTTAACGCCGAATGTCAATTTTGTTTTGGATTTTTCTTATCCTCTTGAACCTTACTCGTTATTTCCCGAATTTCTTGCTAAGTTCGTTTTTGCAACCATGCCCAGCGTTTTTCTTCATTAGGTTAGATCACTTCACAGATGCCGCCGTTTTTCGAATGAAGGCTGTAGCTTTGATCGACGACACACCCAGGGAAGGACATTTTGAGCTATTCGAGATGTAAAAAGCCTGCACGCTTTGTGGCACTGGATCGAGCGTTTCGTTTTTGTCTGTGGTGTATAAGTGGTTTTTCACAAAGCACGAAACTACAGGTCATGCCATATATACAAATTTTACAGAATCGAAACGACTTTTCGATTTAACTTGAATGTGCGAAGTAATCAGTGCGTAGCAATCACCAGCTTAAAATAAAATAAAATTTACTTAAAAGAACCAAATGCCACTAGTGACCACTGTAATGTAAAAGTACCGAACTCTTACAAAATTTTTCGGAAAACCACAGCTTAAATAGCGACCTAGTTACTTAACCATGAAATAAACTACACGAACTACATTTTCGAGCCGAGCTTGCAAGGGGAGGCCACCTAGAACAAAGTCACTGTTTAATCACAAGTCTTCGGTTCAAACGCTGGGCTCTCCACGACGATTGAAGGGGGCTAACTGGTCACCAACAAGGAGTATCGAGACTCTGAGACTTAATCTTTAATATTCTGGACTTTTACGTTGTCCACTACTTCTATATTCTCTACTCGTTATGCATCTTTACAATGCACTCACTGTTATGTTAACTCTGCCTACGTCTGGGACTCAAGCCAAGGGAAAACAGGAGGTACAAAACAAAGCACGCTGATGTAAATCCTACACGAACGCAGCTGATTTGATAGGCAAGCAGAGATTAACCAATTAAAAACTAGAAAAATAGAGTAATCTAAAGCAACAGCTAATCTTGGATCTATCTGTGGGAGGTAGAAGCTATGGTCGCAAGAATGACACAAACAGTGTACACAGGTAAACGTCCAAACACAAAGTTTAAGAATGAAACGTTTGGACTTCAAACGGAAGAGGCGTTCAAGGATTGAGTGTTTCACATATGTAAGTTAACCTTGGCTTGTCAAATTAAACTTTCTTTAAAACATTTGGCTGCACTACAATAGTCATTACTAGCCGTTCTCGATCCTCTTTTTCATGCCAAGCTATTGTGTGCGTACTGGTTCCTCCTTTGTCTGTTTATAGACCTTTTAGATGTTACATACCAACTGACAATAAACATATGACGGGTTTAGCAAGGGTGTTAGTGCATCGGGGGATATGTTAAGGTTTGTTGACAAAACGCTCAAAACGATGGTTATGAATATTCTGGTTGTTGCTCAAATTTTAAATTGATTGAAGGCGTTAATAACCGTTTTAAAATGATAGAACGCGAAAAAGCAAAACAACCCAAACACCAGCTAGCGGTTTGACCAATCCTCACTTAAGCTTAACTCAGGCTAATATAACCTAAAACATCATGGAATGGAAAACCTTAGGGAGAGATTGGAAGGGAAGGAGGCTGAGATAAAAATACCTCCTTCGAAATAGGAAGGGAAGAAAGTAGGGAGTGTTATTCCTTTTGCGTACTTGTGGCGAGACACCCATATCGGACGTCACTTCCGAGCCCGGGGAGCGGGGTCTTCAATTGCTTCTACTTGCATAAAAGTGAATACCCCGTTCATGCCCGACGGGGGAAGGGAGTTCTGGGGATTCTGCAGTCTACTGGTGCATTATTTCAAGAGAATAAAAATTTCACTATTCATGCCACGGATAGTTTCTTGAGTTATGGCAAAGAATAGCTGATATCTGATACTTGGATTAAGTTAACCATTCTCACCCCATT
>Ga0126338_10001178_pt1 | contig 16471 bp, 9 predicted proteins | sample OrbCmetagenome_2_FD_92529 | JGI IMG/M metagenome (GOLD analysis project Ga0126338, IMG submission 92529) | Coral microbial communities from Petempiche,Puerto Morelos, Mexico - Orbicella C C metagenome | ecosystem: Host-associated > Invertebrates > Cnidaria > Coral | place: Petempiche,Puerto... | reverse complement strand
TTTTTTTTTTTGTCTCCAGCACTTAAGATTGGGATACAATACTGCCAAAGCAAAATGCAGTGAAAAGAATATACATTCCCCCGGAGGGACCGGGGTCAGATCGACGGGGCAGCCCTTTCTGCCTGTTTGGACGGCGACACTGTTTGATTTGTGCCCTGCTGGTCTGCGCGTTCTGTCAAGTTTGAATTACACGCCAACGTGCTTCTATTGTAAGACTCCCTTGTTTCCCTTGAGTGACGACGGTTCTGTCGACAGCTAGCGCTATCTTCAGTAATCATTTCGTACAAAGACCGAGTAACACAGGTTTGTCCACCCTCGCTTTGACGGCCTCGTTAGCCAGTCTACAAGGTGGAATTGAGCGCACCGTATCTCTACTTTTAAGCTCTGCACGATCTTTCGCTCCCTTATTGTAATTACTCGCTTGACGATCCTTATTGATACGTTTCGGGGGGGTATCTTCGGCGACTGCGTCTCGCCAAAACACGAACCATGGCTCGTCAGATATAACTCCGAAGTGAACCGGAAAGGTACGCCAAAATATACATATAGGGTATAAGGAGACTTGTGTGTAAAGGTACCTCGCTGGAAAGGAGCACGTGGCGGAGGGAGGTGCACGTTGTTAGGGCTGCAACACCGGGACGCTCCGCCCGAATGGGTAGGGTTTTTCACCTTCGTAATATAGGAAAGAGAAGAACTTTTAAAATTTCATTATTTCATAGGGTAGCAAAAATAGACTTTGAACTGCAAGGCAGGCCACTAAATCCAAGCATTAGAAAAGATAGCAAAAACGAACCAGGAAATCCAGCTGAAATTACAACTCAAAAGTTTTTCTGCTATACCAATAGCATAGAAGATACTCTCCTGTCCGGTTACTTTTTTCCCATCTCATAAATCTTCAAAGGTTCCATGGGCGGATATAAAAGTTCACAGGGTTGAGCCTCTAAGGAGAGTAAACTTTATAGTATACCTGCGGGTTGACGCGGTTTGACGGGTTGACGTCCGTTTTTCCTTCGAATTCAGGCCTCGTTTCCAACTTCTTCAGGTAGGTTGCTGGAGAACTGGAAAACTCTTTTTCTCTTGAAATATATTGGAAAAAACCTAAAATGGGCCAAGCCGAAGATGTCAAAAAGTAGAAACAAAGGGGAAGAAAATATCTAATATTGATTGACAAGTAAAATGAGCAACAAAAAATAAAAGAAAACGAGAAATCCACAATACAGGAGTATTACCACCTGGCTACGTATCCAAGTACATACTGACTACTTCTCACCACAATACGAACCATGGCGAGACCAAACTCGCCCGATATGCCGCTGCATCGTACAAAAATGGTGTACGATTAGGTAAAAGGACCATACTTTGAAAAAAGCGAGGTTCATTTGTTTTCAAGTTTTACACGTGATCACGCAGTTGCGAGCCACGTTCAGATTTAAATAACAGAGCTTTGCTTTCAAGATGAAGCTTACTCCAGGCTATATTAGTTACCAGTTGTAATAAAAAACGTATTTTCTTGTTTAACAATACTTTCACTCACTTCAGTTTTTGACGTCTCAGAAATGCTAGTTTTGTGTTTACAAAATGAATTAAACCTCTGTGTCGCTGACAGACGTCTATTCACGCCGTTCTTTAAGCACCATTTCTACATTTTTTTTTCGTTCGTGGAAAGAGCTCAAATTAGTTCTATTAATACTAAAATTTTCAGCATGCTTTTTTCCGATTTAAATATTGCTCGTTTCGGTTTCAAATTTTGATGAACTCAAAATGAATATTTAGGAGGACTAGTTTTCAGTTATTACCCACGATGTAGGTCAGTGCCCTCTTAGTGAACGCAATCAGCAGAAACCGAATTTCGGATTGAAAAAGCAGGGCAAATCAACTAGAGCAAATTTTAAACCTAAACATGATCGACGAAAAATGTTTTATTTCGCCTGAAATGCCATGTAATATTCAATTTCATATTCAAGGATCTGGTCATCAAAGTCTTTTAAATTTCTTATTCAGACTTGTCTTTTTCAAATTCAAAATTCTATTCGAATAGAAACGCAAGTGAAAATATCGACATGAAAAAATGAAGACTACAATACAAGATAATGATATAGGTAACATAAATTATACGCTCTGCACAAATCCTTAATGAGAATTTTCAACTATTCACTTTATTAGAAGCAGTTGAAAGAAATTCGCAACTAAATTAGCGTTTTCCTAATTGTTTCAGTTTTTCGTCAAGAAATTAATAGTTTTACAAATTATAAGGATTGACCGGATGCACGGGTCTTTTGAGGAAAAATTTCAGAAACCAGCGAATGTTAGGCAAAAAAAAGCATCATGACTAGATAAGCCCCAAGGTCGATTATGATGCTTTAAGATATTATATAATCGCGTATTTTACTCCTCCGAAATGTTATACCTGGGAGTCGTCTGCCGGGCAAAATATGTGACTAAAATAACTTACTCAGGGTATGTTTCAAAGTGAATTTGAAGTTAAGTCGTGTATGAATGGAAAATAAAAACTATTTTCTTTTAATAATGATAATGATGACCTTAAATAATACACGATAAATGTTTAAAGCGTGGAGCTCGTGGGTATAAAAGAACAAGGAAAAAAGGGAGAAAAAGAAATAGAGAATATGAGCCAACTTGACTACAAAACGGTATTCAGTGATGCTGGACATTACGTTAAAACTCGAAGAAGGAAAGAACTCTTAAAAGAATTTACAAACCGACTGTAAATATACGACCTAATTGTTTGTTGGAAACAATATACACTGCATAATGCCACAATAATGAAAAAAACATATGAAGGCCCCCGACCTTTCATAAACGAAGTACAGTATTATAGGTCTGTTACCGAAATAAAGCATAGATGAATGTAATATCCCTGAACTTTAAAAGGTGCAAGTCTAATCGCTATTAGTCTTATTTTGAAGGCTTTTTAATGTTTCGCAACCCGCTAACAGGTTTTTGGTTGGTCAGAAACGTTCAAATGCTCAAATGTTTGTTTCTAAACAGGTGAAAAGTTTGGCTATTAAATACTCAACAACATAGCGTTTTGGCGTATGGTTTGCATCAAGGCTCAGTCTACTAAACCAATAAATGGGTATTTTATAAGAAACGCAGGTTACAGTCCCCAGAATAACTCCAGAATATCACCCTTTCTGATAGCTCTACGCAGAAAGTTCGATTAAAAGCGTGACGTTTAAAGTTTTTATCCCAGACAGCTGGAGCGGAAAAGGGAAAAGTGTTCAATTCCACCATTCTGTTATTTAACACCAGCGCATTTTGACATATTATTTTCATTTAATTCGTGACATTTATCTATGCAGTTTGTCTGTTTTTCGTTACCACTGAGTCCACTCTCCAGGAACCAAGTTTACTTTTGACAAGGTAGGAAGCCTGACTATCTAAACTTCTTTACTGATTCATTTTACTGTTGTAGGTTTATACGCTTGTTAAAGAAGAAGACTGCTTTGTCGGTAGTCAAACCTTCATGTTTTCCCAGTGCTAGGACAGTTGCAGTTTGACAGCATCGTATTTAAATTCAAAGTCAGTTAACAATCAAAATTCAGAGAAAATTTAGCTGTCAATTCTGAGTTAATTTCACTTCGACGTTTCATTTCAATTAACGAAATGATAAACTCCATTGTTATACAGACAGTAGCAATATAGGAGTGAACTAAAACAAGTCCTTTGTGCTAATAGCGGCACAGGTTAAAACTATTGAATTATGGAACGCTTGTCTTTTGGGGCACAGTTATATTTACTTTTTAAAAAAGCCTTGGAGTTTACGTCTCTCTAAACTATACGATATCCAAGAGCACAGCAACACTCGTGCTATGTGTTGGTAAGGGTAACTATGTTATGCAGTTCTTTACAAAATGGCGAAACAGGTGTTGCAAAATAGGAATTTCGCCTATCGAATCTAATGTTTCGTTAATATAGCCATTTGAAGCCGTAAAAATTGCAGTTTACTTGAACTGAGTTTAAACCGTGCTCAACCTTTGTATCGTCGGCGTTGGCTCGTGTCCGAACATCAATTTCTGCTAAAAGCACTGTGTCCTCTGTGCCTTGGAGGTGGCTTAGCAGGCCAACTTTGCATAGAATTTGCGAGGGCAGTCAGGGCACGGGAAGGTGGGCGGTGGACGAGGGGCTGCAAGGCGGCGATTTTCCTCTTTACGATTCTCTTCGGCTTTGCGCCTCCACTCCACTTCAAACATGGCAGTCCCGGGGGAAATGGACTGTGGCCAGCCGGATCGATTTGCCGCTGTTGTCTCCCTTGTCCTCAGATCAATTCCAGTTTTCCAGTTTATGCCTATGCTAAATGACAATAAAGACTACATATTCTTTTGTGATTACCTTTCCCTGGAGAGAATCGGTAAAAGAACTTGTAGATAAACTTTACGACTAGGGTTTTCCGACTGGACATTTTTGGCTTGGCTCTACGTTATAAGAAATGAACCGCTCAGCAACGAGAAGCAACTGAAAATGGCAAATTAGTGAAAGTGGCACGGAGATTTCTACATGTCTCCGAGTTTGGTATTGTAAGCGTTTCAAATAATTAGAAACCTAAACTTTGAAGTTTCAAATGGACATTACTTTTGAAATTCTTCTATCCTGGAGCCCTAAAATATTGAAAAGCGATCTTTTGCAACATTTTCCTTTACGGCCGAAAAAGGACAAAGTTTTATGCCTACCCACCAAGCATGCCCCAAAGTAACAATGACGAAACAGAAACTTTGGGCTTAAACTATCGCGGAATTAAGGCCTGTAAAATTTAAAAATACTAAACATGTTTTCCTCTAAAGAAGTCGTCGGGTGAAAAGTAATTTCCAGTTCGCTTCGTTGTTTACCTGAATATTCCTCGGGTTAAACTTCCTGCTAATGTCGGGGGGGGGGTCTGTAACCTTGAAATTCAGTATATAAGAGACACCTAAAGTCTGCCTCAGATAAATGAACGGTACTTAAATAAGTCGCCAGCGAAATTTCGTGTTGTTCAGTCTTAACGATATTTTAAGATTGATAAAATGAGAGAAGTTAATGGGGTTGGGTATTATTGAGATTAAATGTATGCTTCACATTTGGCGAATATTTAAAACAAACAGCTACAGCTGTATGGTTCGATTTACAGAAAGGACAGAATGTGTTTCTGTTCGTGACACAAATTATTCGAAATTGCTTGGCGTTCACCAAGTCTGCAAAATAATTTACTACATGCATCAGCTGCCCATGAAAAATTTATCCCGACCCAGAGTTTAGGTGGAAATGCTCTTGTGAAACCAAGTATAAAACGTATTTCCTTTAGCCTTGAATCACTCCATCGTTGTAAGAGTTTTGAAGGTTTCGTTTCTAATTTTGAGACTGCGTAACTTGAACTCTGAAACGTAGTATGGAACTTACCGCAAGAATGGGTAAATTGTTTACTGTCTTCAAGAGGTGCAATTTGAGGTTCTATTTTACCGCAGCAGAGTTGCAATATCCTTAACTGCTTGAGATAAAAATGCGACAAAAACACATTCTAAAAACAAATGAGATATTCTAAAGCAAAATTTCTGGAATGAATTTGACAATTGGGCGTTGATTTTGCCTTAAAGAAATAACTGATCTGGCTTAAAGAGTTTTTCGTCCATGGTTTTGACCGGCTGGTAAATAACTGGCAATAAAGAGATTTTTAAAATTGCTGCCTGAGAATGAAAAAGATTCGTAGAAATTTCCATGTACATTTTCTGTGTTACCCTAAAGTACATGGAAATTTCCATGTACCTTAATGCAATAAAAATGTGTAGGTACATGGGAAATTTCCATGTACTTTGACATGTGTTGTGCATGAAGGTACATAGAAATATCCATGCACCTATACATGTTTATTGCATGAAAATTCATGCACAACACATGTAAATGCAACGTCTGATAAACGCTTCAAAACCAGGCGAAGTGCAGAAGGAAGTCCAGGTTTTTGGGTCCAAAAATAACTTCTACGAGGTAGCAGGGTTTTCGTACACAGACTCATGTCTTTTTTGACGTAGCATAATAATAGTATTAATTTTTCGATGATGTTCTAAAAGTGCGATTTCCGAACACGGAACTTGACGAGTCACTTTCCCGTTGTTAATTAACAAAACAAAGTTATGCATTCATTTATGGAAATGAAGGTAGCTGGTGCAGTTCAAAGGACTTAAAAATTAAAATTTTGGTTCACCAAAAAAATAATAATACGAAGAATGGGTGGTCTTCAGTTTGTGGGAGAAATTAGCTCGCAGCTAATTAATTACGGTTGGAAAACTTTAATGTTCCGCCTTTGATGCTGCATTACTTGAGAAACAATTTCGGTTGTTTAAATTTCAGGGGTGGCAAATGGTAGACGCGAGACTTCGTGAGACGGCGATACAAGCGTTTTTCTCTGCGAGTCCGAGATAACTTGACTTATTCGTTCAAACTCTTAAAATTCGAGCCCCAGATATAGTTGAAAGCTAGAATGAGCTTGTACAGTCTTTGAGCCAGCTCCTTCGAAATGGCTGGACTGAAGTGGAAATTTGATTATAACACACCACGTTATGACATCCTAGAGCAAAATAACTGTTTTTTCTAAAACGGACGTTGAGGTAGGTTTTGTAGGTTTTTGTGGAATTCGGACAATTTAGGATTAACTTTTTCTCGGAAATTTGTTAGTTACTTCGTTGACATTCAATATCAAGAGACGAGAAGACGTCATTTATAAAAACAGATAAACGAACAAATTGGGGCTTCGAGACCATTAGTCTTGCGAAAAATCAAGACTCCAAGACAGCGAGTCGTACAGAACCGCCAAAAAAACGAGACTGCGAGGCCCGTGAAATTCGACTAAAATTTTGCAAGACCAAGAGTTTTTGAAGGACCATTTGCCACCCCTATTTTCGGACACTTAATCTCAAATTGGACACTTCGCTGAAACATAGCTAAAGTAAATTTACGCCTGCAATCACGAATTAGACGGGAACGACATCAAAAGATGATTGTTTTATTGCACCCTAAAGGTTTTACGAATTCATCGACGAGAAAATAGCACAAATTCTATCAAGCCATTACGCATCTCAAGTAGAGTTCGCTCCATAAAGACCGGCTTCTTTGTCATAAGAAAATAAAATTGATTTTCAAATATTTGAATCCGCCATACTGTAAACAGAGAATGTTTGAAAAGTGATTAATTGACTTCACGTTTTTTTAGTTAATCTCTTTGGCATTTTCGTCGTTTTGTTTAGTCTTCACTTAAATTTTAATTTTAAACTTTAAACACCCACCACATAATAACAGTAGAAATTACAGATCTCGGGACCATAATTCGACATATCTTTGGCACTTCTACTTAGGTGAAATTTAAAGGCTTTGATATTCCAGAACTACTTTTAATTTTAGACATCAGCACAGGAAAGGAAGTGTAGGACAAAAAACAGGAAATTTTGAACTCGTTGACACCAACATTTGTTCTTTTTCCATTAGGCCGGTATTTATATTTCTCTTTGAAGTTTGACTGGTTTTCATTTCGAACTGAAACAACCCACCAGGATGTAAAGCTTTCTGTCAAGGTGAGTTCAGTGAAGTCTATGTCAACATTTTTTCTAATCATGTCTACTGTAGATCTTACGCTTTTGAACATTATTTCGCGACTGAGGCTTACTTGGTTTCTATATTCAATTCTATGAAACTTGCTCGTGTAAAAAAACTCACAGTCAGTTAAAACAATATAATGCCACAGAAAGTTGAACTTCTTTATTCGCCGCGAATTGTATTTAGACGTTTTGGTGATACGATATCTCAGATACTGTCTCCTTCCTAACGCGTTGTGGCCATCATATACGTAGGATCTTTCTGAGGCGCGTGAATTGAAGTGTATCCAGCCTCCTCCCTTCAGTTCTTGTTATATTCCAGGTTTCGCATCCATAAAGTAGTACTGCCCGCCATAGCGTCTTGAAAAGTCTGATTTTCACGTTCCAACCAATACTCCTCGTGCCTTGCTTAGAGGTTTCAGTGCCTCCACCATCCTTTTTCACAGTCGCTCTTAGATAGACAAACTTTTCTACATCTTGCACTTCTTCACTTCCAATCTTTACTTTGTCTTCTCTTCGTGCATTCATTCTCCTGCACTTAGTTCTGAGCACGATGTCTGTCATCCTGCGTTGTCTACCAGTCGGTCGATTCTGTTCTGTATGTGCTCATACTTTGATGGAAGAAGGGGTTTGTCGTCTACAAAACCTAGGTCTTTAAGAGAAGTTGTGAAGTTTCCATCTGATGTCGCTTCTCTGCCCATCTGTCGTCCTAAGCATCACCCATTCCACAACGAGCAAGGACATGACACAACCTTGTTTGTACCTGACCTTCATCATTCTTATTAGTTTGTCAGTGATGCTAAAGGCATTCGTGATTCTCCGCTTTGCCGAATTTGCGTATACAGTGTCGCTTACCACTCGTTGATCCGTTCCACGATGTTAAGGACAATAAATATTTGCTCAACTGTGCTCTTGCTGTTTCAAAAATCAGCTCGTTTCTTTCTAAGGCATTGTCTGCTCCGTTCTGGATTCTCTGAATGACGACTCTCGCCGTTTCTTTGCAATCTTCAGGCCACAGTGTCACACCACGTCAGTTTTTAAACCCGTTCAGATCTCCTTTTTCAGGTAGCTTAACTATCAGGCCTTTCATCCATTTGTCAGGTACCTTCACCTCATGCCATATCCTGTTAAACGATCTTGTCAGTTCTTCGCTGCCTGTCTTTCACAGCTAGTGCTTTTCCGCTCTTTGTCTTCTCTTATTTCGGTCGTGTCCATCTCGCTAATTTCATCGTGCTCTCCAGTTGGTTTTGTCGGAGCCTCCCTGCCTAAATAATTGTACCTCTTAAGAGTGTTAAGTCATCTTTCAAGTCAAACATCCTTGTCATTTACTATCAAACCATTCCTTTTCTTGACTACTGCAACTTCCCGACGCGCTTTGTTTTTTTTATTTTACTGGCTGCTTGGTGTACACTTCTCTTTTTCTTCCCTTCTAAACTGACTTTTCTGCTTCACTCACTATCTGTTATAGTCAGACCCTTTTGTCCTCTCTTGTCTTCAAGAGCGCTTACTTCACCTCTGCTTCTTTTTTCTCCGCTGTGTCAATCTCGCTAATTTAGTCTGTCTCCACTGAAAGGTCTTCAGTTGTTTTCGTCGGAGCCTCCATGCCTAGTAAATGTACCTCGTCAAAGTGTTGAGCCATCTCTCAAGTCGAGTATTCTTGTCTTTTATTAGCCCACCGTTCTTGTTCTTGACTGCAGCGACTTGCCGTGCTCCTTTTTCGTGATTTTCCTGGCTGCTTGGTACAGTTCTCTTGTTCTTCCCTTCTCAGCTGACTTTTCTGTTTCACTCCTTACCGTAAATCCTCGAATTAGCGCTCGGGGCGCTTATTTCAAATTTAGGAGAAGATGGGGGGCGCTTAATCGGCGCTGTTTATCTCAAAGTCTTTTGTCTAGCCCGTTCTTCATCCGTTCCAATATTACCCTGTTAAGTATCTTTCCAGCTGATGACAACGACATAATTCCGCGCCAGTTTTTGCACTCTTGTAGGTCTCCTTTCTTTGGCAGCTTGATTAGGTGGCCTTCCTTCCTTTCATTGGGCAATTCTTATGTCTCCCAGGGCATAATTTGTTGGTGCGTGACACTGGATTACAGTGACCTTCCGCACTGGAAGAAACAGGCTCCCATTCTATCAAGGACTTGGTTACTTCCTTTGAGAACATGAAAGCTCCACCCTTTGTGTGTTGGGTATTCTCCTCTGCGTGGCCTGAGTAAATAACATCGTCTCCCCACTAACTAGCCTCACTCTTCCAGCTTGAATCTATCTTGTCTCGCATAGACGTAGGAGTGCCAATCTATCTGCTCTCATTCCCATCGCAATCTGCGCAGTCTTTTCGGTTTCATACACTGTCCTAACATTCCACGTTCCGAACATGGTGTTTTCCTTGAGCGTGAGAAAGGGATAGACGAGTAAGCTTCCTTCCGGGTTTTGCCACATTGCGTCATAGACGTTGGTGAGACACCTCCTCATCCCTCAGCTTGTTGAGTTTCGAGGCTTCCTTGAAAGGTTTTTCTAATCAGCTTCATCCACTAAACGGGTGACTAGCCAATCTATCTTCACCGTTAGCCACGCGTTTTTCAAGGTTCTAGACAGGCTTACATGGCTACCGTGGCAGCCCGAAGGAACAGATCGTCTGCCATACTTCACCCTGTCTAGCAATCCTCTACTTGACCTGTTGCCCACCTGCAAGACTTGGACGAGGGATTGGACAGGCAAGAGCCCCTTGTTTACTTACTGATTGTCACGTGTCAACCATGAATGTCAGATTATGCTCAAGGGACGTCCCATTTCATTTTTTGGAGTAAAAGCCAATGACATTTTCATCATTTCTTTCCCCATTAGACGCCAAACTTGATTACCAATTATAAGTTAGTATTCAGTAATTCTTACCTATTCTCAAGGTGCATGTTGGTGTTTATGATTGCAGTTGTTCCACTGAGTTCAAGATGCATAGCTGGTCTTATACAGCAGCAGTTTTAATTGCAATATCCGTTTGGAATAAAGGTAAGCCTTTTGTAGATAGCACGTACACTCAAAAGTGTCGTTGAAGACCAAATGTGCAGTTATAACTAGATAAACACAAAGCTAAAGACGAGGAGTGCGGACATCATTTCAAATTATCCTTTAATTTTTAATTGAAATGCAGTGATAAACATGTTTTAAACAAATACGCACACAGGGAAGTACTGATACAGGGCTAATGTTAACCAAATTATTTTTTCATTTCCTTTTCCAGAAAGCCATTGGTGACTCACAGAATTGAAAAATATAGAACAATTAAATTAATCTAAATCGACATAAATTATCTGTTCTAAATTTAACTCTTCTGCGTACCCTTCCTCCGGCTAAAATGACACTCAAGAAATTAAGAAACAGTTGCTTTCGACTCGTTCCACAATTTTCCATTTTAACAGTAAAATACAGTGATTTAAATTGCATTTATTTTCACAATTATCTAATATCGAGACATCTTCCTTTGTAGATGTGTTTTCTACAACATGTAACTTTAACTTAAGTTGTGCTCAGTTCAACACGTCCGAATCCGAATCTTCGAATACTTCCACCTGGGTCATCAGTGCACCACTGAACCACACCATCGGAATAAAATTTGAGACCTTTCAGTTATCCGATTCACAAAAATACGGACATAATTGGATCAAAATCTATGATGGTCGCAGGACAAATAATGCCTCGCTGGGGGTTTTTACCGGAGTAAGGCGACCTTTCATGGTACAGTCAAGTGGCCAATTTATGTTGGTGAAACTAATAAAGGGACTGCATTTGACTTCCCTTTGCAACTTTACGGGTGTTTGCTCACTTCACTCAACTAAAGGTAAGTTTTTACCAATTTGGCTTTTTTTCGTAGGAATTCTAGTGAGCAGAGAAAACGGAGAAATAAATCTTTAAAATCTTTGATAATCGAATTCAGACATCTTCATGGTTATGATTTCCATTGGTGAATTATTAATGAGTTTAAGCGGGTGTTTTTACATCACAAATGTCTTGCATAGTCTTGTTACCATTTTGGCCAATAAAATTTTGTTTGGTATATTGATTCATCCATTACCTTGCATGTGTAGATAAACCGAAAATCTCGATCCCAGACCAAGATGTACGGACCGCACCAGATCTCTTTGTTTGGTGTTCCGCCGAAGGATCCCCACCAATCAACATATCCATCTTTAACAACTCCAACTTTTTGGATAATGGGAAGGACTTGGTAATGACTCGATTAAATGAAACTGGAAACTACTCATGTGTGGCTACGAATGAAGCCGGTATTGACAAGAGAGAGTTCTCAGTTACTGTTGTAGGTAAGATGTATATTGATGTAGTAGCTGCAAAGAGATCCTCTGGGTTTTGAAAGTAATGATTATGCTTTGGTTTTGTAAAATAAAGAAGAGTGATATATTCCTTCATTTACAAGCAGATTGCAGAAATCTGTGTTTTAACCATGGTAACGTAACGAACGGCCAAGTTGAAAATAAAGTTTGGTGCAATGCGTCAAGTTCATCAGTTGACATCTTCAAGTGCCTTCCCACGACGGCTACAATCCTGTGAGTAAACTCTTTTATTGGATTTTCGTACTGTACATCGAACGTTTTACGACCTATTTAGCTTATTTTTGTTGAAATTTCCTTTCAACATTTTGAGGAAGAATGGAAGTCATAGATTTCTCACTAAGACGATAAACAGAGATTGTCTATGTTAGGCCAACAAGTTTCATGATCACTGCTAAATATTGTCTTTTTGCTCACTGAATTAGCAATATAACAAGGACCGACATAACATACTTACCCAAAGAAGCATTCCGTCACATGGATGCGCTTAAAATGCTGTACGTACCCAACAAAAACCTGTTTTTGTCATAGTCTGAGAACAGGCTCCGCCCTAGGGGTCCTGGGCGAAGAGAAAATCGGAGAACAGAGGAGTTGAGCCCAAATAACAGAAATTTTTAAGGAACCTTTTCACACGCGACTTTGATCATCACGCGACATTTTGATTTTTAAAGATTTAACTTTTATCTATTGTCAGAGACCCGCAAAACGTGATTTCTCTTCCTGAAGTTTAGTGAAAAATTATTCAACAAAATCAAGATCATTGCTCTTGGTTTGTGATAAAAGAAACGTTTCAATCTGTTGATGGTCTTGGACGAACAAAAGCGAGTATAAAAACGCGAAAGTTGCTTTTTCTCCACTTTCCTACCCTCTTAGAGTTTACTTTGATTTTCTTAACTTTCCTTTTCTTTTTTACCTCGTTAATACCTGAAAGAGGGTTTAAATAAGTTAAGAGCGATTCCATCAACGTTTCCTTTCCAAAACGAGATAAATTTTATAGCCCGTCCAGTCATATTATGTGTGAAGATTACGTGACATTTTATGTTGAAAAACGACCTTTGTGCAAATTAAAAGAAATTCTTACTGTATTTTTGCGCAATCAGATTTGTTCCCCCCCTCCCGAACCCCGCCTCCAATCGAATAAGTTTTTCAACAGCTGCCATACCCAAGTGAAGGGTCTGATGGTTAAAAAATAATCACAATTCCTTTCTTTTTTGTTGCAAACACAAGCCGCACTACATTACTTTACTATAAACTATTTTCTCTTCTTTCTCTAGTGATATCAGGAATAACAAAATAGAAAAGCTACAAGAAGATGTGTTTGCAGATTTATTCAGCCTGCAAGAATTGTAAGTTTGCACCTCCATGAAATATGATTACGATTTTAAAAGGCATTTAAAAATGAAATGAAAATTGTTATGCATTACAGACTTCACAAAACAAACGCAGACCTTCTTACTTGCCTAGGTGTATTATTTGCCCTGATTGACCTATGAATTTACATGCTCAACTCAACAAAAACTTTAAACTCGCCTATACATAACCAAAAGGGACCAAGCATATTGTGTATGGAAGAGAACCAGAGGTAAAATAACCTTTACCACCTCTATGCCGCAGACATTCGATTCTGTGCATTTGGTGGCGTATTGCATAAGCTGGACCATAATCGCGAGACTATGAATTTTTTGAAAGTTCATTTTTTTTTTTTTTTTATGAACGTTACTAACGTCGCCGCTTCTTTTTGCACGAAGCGTCTGTTTCTCAGGAGAGTTGTATTTGTGAACGGTACTAGAGCACAATCTGTCACAGACATTTCCGCCCCCAGATCGGATCAATCAGCACCTTCGCAAACATTCAACGAAGTGAAGCCATGATCATCATCGGCGTCGATAGACGAACATAATTACTAGATACATGTATATGTGTCCTGTAGTTACAAAGTTGGTAACCTTCATTGAGTCGTCCCGTTGGTGGCCAATTCCCAGATAATACAAGCCCCGTCATAGTAAACTCAACTTTCATTGTGGTTGTTTTTGCTGTTGTTGTTGTTGTTGTTGTTGTTTTCTTTCTTGTTGTCTTGCAGATTCTTATCCAGAAATAAGATACATAAATTAACAGAAAATGTTTTCTTCAAACTGGTGAACTTGCAACACTTGTAAGTATATCCATTTACCTTTTGGACATAACAATAACACATAACACCGGTAAAAAAGTTTCTGAAAAATACCCCGCGGGGGTTAGGTAGTGGGAAGAGAGGAGTACATGTATGAACGAGGAATTGCAAAGCACCAGTGTTCACCTGTAAATAGCTGCAGCGTTATGTAAGGGAATGTTTCATAACTGCGACAGTTTTATCAATTAGTTTTCATGATGATTACTTTTTTACTGTATTTCTAAGAAATGTATATTCAAAATGAATTTATGTTCCTTCTTGGCTTGCAGAGATTTGTCTCATAATGCCATTCGCCATCTCCCTCGAAGGATATTCGCTGGACCATCCCAATTACTTTCATTGTACGTTTCTCCTCACTTTTCTCTTGACAAAATACATCGTTTATGAGCAAAAGTAGCCATTTTCTGGTGTAGGTTGTTATGGAAAATGACAAGAGAAGTACCTTGATGTTCTTTTGATACAGAATACAGCATTAGCAGATGGTATCTCGTGGAGAAAACATAGAAAAATCTTTGCCGACATGGCTGTTCAAATATTTACAGAGCTTGTGAAACTTAGTAAACTTTATAATATAAATGGGCTCATACAAAGTTTCGGTTTTTAAATCTTCAAGTTCAAATTTCTTCTCACTTTTAATCCTGTCATGCCCTTTCAATGCTTGATCTGAACTAAAGGAGCTAGGGTTTGGATAAAGATTGATGCAATGGAACACAAATATAAACACAAGTATTCACAATTAATAAACAACATTATGTCTAATTTTAGGAACCTGAAATGGAATCGCATTAAAAAGCTACCCACGGAATTATTTTTCAACCAGTTAAAGTTGGAGGAATTGTAAGTTTGTTTGCGTTTTTTCATTAAATTAAACGAACACAGTCACTATTCAGAAGTCTCAATCCGTCCTGTCGAGTCTTACCGGCAAGTTGTAGCACTGAAAGATCCAGAAAACTATCATGTTTGAAAAAAAAGATGCCCAATTGATTTCAAAGACATATCGAAAAAGATATGCTTAGAGGCCACAGGTAACAGGGGTATAAGAGGGAATGACCAAAATTTATTCATAAAAGAAAGGAATTGCATGGTCTTTTGTTTCACTGCCCTTAAATTTGTACCTTTTTGTTTTGCAGATTCTTATCCGGAAATAATATAGAAGATTTAACAGAAAATGTGTTCTTGCATTTGGTGAACTTGCAGCATTTGTAAGTATATCAATTTCCTTTGTTGACATAACAATAACACATTGCACTATTACCGAAAAAAACATTAAAAAAAAATACGCGGGTAGGGGGTTGGGATTGGGAAGAGAGGATTATAAACAAGGAATCGCAAGGTACCCGGTGTTTGAATGTCACACGCGCAGCGTTACGGGAGGGGGTTTTTTTTTTATCACTGCGGCAGTTTTATCAATTCGCTTTTATATAGCATATGTTTTACTGCATTTCTGAGAAATACCTATTCAAAATATGTTAACTGTTTTCCTTCTTGGCTTGCAGAGATTTGTCCAACAATATCATTCACTGTCTCCATCCAAGGATATTCGCAGGACCATCTCAATTACTTTCCTTGTACGTTTCTCCTCTCCGGAATAAGATAAGAGAAGTACCTTGATAGTCTTTTGATAAAGAATACAACATTAGCAGATTGTATCTTGTGGAGAAAAAAATAGAAAAATCATTGTTGTCATTACTGTTTATATTTTGCCTTGTTAATGAAGGAATCGTGTTAGAGACACATGGAATTCAAATATTTACAGAGTTTGTGAAACTTAACAATCTTAATGATATGAATAGGCTCATAAAAAGTTACTGGGTGAACTTTCTTCTGACTTTTAATCCTGTCATGCCCTTTCAATACTCGATCTGAACTTAAGGTCCTAGGGTAGGGTTTAAGATTAGTGCAATGGAACACAAATATAAAGACTAAAATTCACAGTTAATGAATAACATTATGTCTAATCTCAGGAATCTGAAATGGAATCGCATTAAAGAGCTACCGAGTAGATTGTTCTCTAATCTGTCAAAGTTGGAGGAATTGTAAGTTTGTTTGCGTTTTTCCTTCAAATTAAACGAACACGGTTACTGCACTAGAAGTCTCTGCCCGAAATACATGTATGACGTTAACATGTCAACTTTTACCCGCAAGTTGTTATACTGGAAGACATGCAAACCTATCATGTTTGAAAAAAAAGATGCCCGGTTGATTTCGAAGACATCTTGAAAAGGAATGCTTAAAGGCCAAGACTTGGACTGAAAGCCACAGTAAACAATGGTGTAAGTGGGAAAGACCAACACTTATCCATAAAAGAAAATTGCCATTTGTTCGCAGTTCCTTATATTTCTTCCTTTTTGTTTTCAATCAATCAATCAATCAATCAATCAATCAAT
>Ga0126338_10001176_pt1 | contig 16480 bp, 11 predicted proteins | sample OrbCmetagenome_2_FD_92529 | JGI IMG/M metagenome (GOLD analysis project Ga0126338, IMG submission 92529) | Coral microbial communities from Petempiche,Puerto Morelos, Mexico - Orbicella C C metagenome | ecosystem: Host-associated > Invertebrates > Cnidaria > Coral | place: Petempiche,Puerto... | reverse complement strand
TTTTTTGTTCTGAGATTTGTTAATCTAGTAAGGTTCTCTTTTTTGCAAGCGTTGTAAAGAACCAGTCAAAAATGAACAAGAACTTCGCCGGTACTCACTATTTTACCCAGATATGGACATATAAATATTTCGAAAAGTTTAGTGAAATTTGTTCAACTAATTGTTCTGGAAAGTCCAGACACTATGATCTGTCTTGTATTGTTCAGTATTATATTCAGTAAATGTAAAAGTTTACAATGCTTAAATTAAATTGCCAAGTGTTTTTCTCCTTGTTTTTTCTAATTTAATTGAACAACCACACATTGCTACAAGCACAATACAACATAAAGTAAATAAGATACAACATTGTTGGAAATAAGAGTTAAAATATTTAGAATTATAAGTAAATAAACCTTTACACACAGGAATCTAAATCTAGAAACTAAGGAGAAAACACCGCACGATATATAAATTAAACAAGGACAACAGTAGAAAAGGAGTAAAACATTTTGTCATAGAAAATCTGTGCATTATAGTTTATTTAAATTAATTTAATTCTCTCTATTTTTAACTTTCCATTGTAAGAATAGCGCTGACTTCATGCGATCAAACCCAGAATATTAGGGTTTCTGCCATTCTTGTGTACTTTAATGCTTTAATTTAAGTCAGTCAAAACACGCGCTCTGCCAGTTAGTATTTGTTCTCAGGAGATTTTAAAACTTAAACCTTTTCTTCAGCAAACAGAAGTTGACAGCTGTCACCTAACTTTCATCACTTCCACTCCCCATTGTAGAATAGTGTGACAGCAGTTAATGTGACACGGCGAAGGGCCTCCCAGACGTGAGCAACTGTCCTGAAGCCTTCTCTCACTCACCATATTGGCTGAGTATCAAAAGCTTTCATATTCTTGCGACTGATTATCTACAAATATAATCATTTAGCAATTTAACGATATCGTCCCTCTGAATATTCGGTTTTTGCAGCACTTTAACCATCTCTAATACAGTTAGCTCAGGCCGCCTAGTCTCGAGGCCATCCAATAGCTGTCTTGAAGGACTTCCTGATCCGGAAGTTCTAAGTTCCTTCTCTAGTTCCCAAACGTCTTCCTGTGTATACATGAACTCTGCAGCCACATGCTTGAAGTCACCCTTCTTTGCTCCTTCTGGCTTTTTGTCCAATCATTTCCACACTCTGTCATAGGTGTCGAGAGAGAGGAACTTGAGCTCTTTCATGGGAATAAGAACTGGAAAAAGAAAATAAATATTGAAGAACTGTTTACCATCAATGACATTCGTCATTTGCTCGTAAATATTCCACGTTGAACTATACATAATAGATGTTTCGGTTTGCGATATGGAAATTGGTTAATGCCGGCCCTAGGTGCATTACGAAAAACGGAACGTGGTAGAGAAACTGGTATAATCAAATTCCCACTCTCGCTCCCGATATCAAGTAGCGATGGTAGGAAGCCTCTCCGCTCTGTAGTTAAATAATAATATGACAAAAAATACTGATTCCGCAATATTATCAGCCCAGACAACTGGGGGAAAAGAAAGAATTCTACGAAAAAGACGAAAGTTAGATCAGCCAGCATGTCAAAATGTGGTTACTGTGGCATTATCAAATGACGCGAAGGAACAGGTATGAAAGAGACGCAGTTGAAAGTTTCAGCTTTACAGAGGAAATTAATAAAGAAAAACGTCGAGAGGCCCGTATCGCATCCTCCCCCTTGCTTGTTCGGACTGAAAACTGAAAACATTAGGTACTGCAACAACGGTGCTACGTGGCATGGCCTGCCCCTATTAGCAACATGCATCAGCATGTTTTCCCAGCTACCGATATATATACAGGACTACTATCATGACTATGGCTCAAAAGTATTGATACATCCGTGCATTAGATGATCAGATTAAATAGCGAAGTACAAGCAAGGTATATATTTCTTCTCACCTCCTTTAGGCACGACACTCACAGGTTGTCCTTTGATGTCATCTAGCACTGAGCTTTCGGTGGCTCCCCCGAGTTCAGCGTCGCTAGATCTACACCCACAAGTGGGATGGCACCTCGCCCACTTGAAGTAGGCCGCAATTTTCTTCCTCTTGGCGACGAATACAATCATTATTAAAATGGCGATGCTCACAGTCACAGCCTTAATGACTCGATTCTTGTTTGCGCCGCTACTGTCTGACAAAGAACCTTTGCTCTTTTTAAAAGCTAGATTGCTTTTGCCAACAGTGCCTGTAGCTGAAGCAGTTCTTTTTGGCAGCTCAGTTGAAGAAGTGGAGAGAGTGCTGGAACTCGTGTTTTGATCTCTGGTCTTACTGCTAATGAAACGCTCGTCTGTTGTGACTGTTGTGGGTGAAAGTGATGCTACTTTTTCTTCGGTTGCTGTTGTCGTTTTTGTTGTTTTTGTTGTTGTTGTTGTTGTTGTCGTCGTTGTCGTGGTGGTGTTGCTGCTGTTTTTCTTCGTAGCTCCTTGATTTGGTCGCCCAGTTGCCGCGCCAGATGTCACTTTTACCCCGCTTGTCCGAGGCGCTTGGCAGCCACGCTCGTGCCTGGGTTTGCAGTGGCGATGACTTGGTAGACCCTGGGCTTTGCATTGACTCTCGAGTTGATCTTTTTCGTCCCAACAACAGACAGAACACGGCAGACAATCAAAAACGATCTTACTCTCGTAATACCCATGGCTACAAGAGCCACATTGCGTGTTCTTGGTGACAGAGCAGTTTCGTGCGACTGTTCGCCCAACTGAGCATACGGAACACGGCTTGCACTGTCTTTTGCCGTACGTATCGGAAAAGGTTCCCTCTCTACATGCCACACAGTGTAAATGTGTTCCATATTTGGCGACCGTTCCGCAAGGAATCGAGGGTTCCATTCCATCTGGACAGTCGATACAAGCCAAGCACGTGTCATTCTGTGTTCCATTATTGCTTCGCCAGGTGACTTCGTCATCTTTGCATCCAGAGCAGCAGCTGGTTTGAGCTTGGAGCTATGAAACAATGAAAAGTTTCTGAATCAAAAAGTTAACGTGATCGCGATACTATGGCTTTTTTGTGTGTTTTTTTCATTTATCTATCAAGTAATTTTTTCAACCAATAAAGAAAATGAGACAAAATAAATCAGTGGCAAAGGCCGACGTCCCACAAAATCATAAACAAACGAATTCTTCTTGACTCTTCACAGGTAGACAAAATACGAAATGATATAAAAAAAAAAAAACAATTCACATTTCTGCGGTTTTATAATGATCAGTTGCAATTGGGCAAATTAAACTGAACAGGAAATTGGTGGAACGCATGCTTACAAGTGTGGCTGGAGTTGAATTAGCAAAATACTGGACCTGTGGCCTTGTCACGATAAGCGAGGCTGTCTTTCAATTGTGTTGTTCGCATGACACAATAGATATCTTATCGCTCAATGGAACGTGTTAACTTTATGAGGTTATGCGACCCTAATAAAACATAATACGTATACTGCAATAACAACCATTCGTCAATAGCTATGACCGAAAAAGCTCGGCGAAATGACATTAAAAGTCCTTAAACTACGCAAACTTACCAGGGCTGCCATAAAAACTGTTCTCGTTACGATTCTGAAGCAACACATCGGGGGTTCAGTCTTCCTCACGATTTGTTCTGGTAAGTTCACTTTGAATATTCTGCTCCGAAGTAAAACGGCTACTGCAGAGGTAATCAGACGTTTCAGCTTAAAACACGACCAGATAATAACAATTAATATCGTATACACTACTAATCGTAATCTAATCGAAGCGACGCCTATACAAATGTAAGCGATTTAAAATCACGATTAATTTTGACACTTAATTTACCCTTCCGTTTGATGGAGATGAATAAGTCATGACTTTACTATGATAATGAACTATACTCACCAAATAAGTCGATTTTACTTGTCTCAGTGAGAATATTACGAACCTCAGTTTAAATAGTGATGACGATGGAAATTCTTGGTTGACGTCCTGGGGGAATTCCCTAGACAATCTCGTCATCATGACGGCATCTTTCTGTGAGCGTGGGTAGAGAAGTTGCACAACGTTTAACGCAATCAAACAGTCAGCAGATTTTGAAATCGCAGCCATACGACGGGGAATAAAGGAACGAATAGCACGAAAAAAGTTGACAGATTTTTTTCTGACATACAACTACCTTGTTACTGTCCCATGATTCCCTTACCGCCGCCCGCCTCCGTCCTAACCATTACCCAGACCCCACGTAACCTATCAACTTGAATGCTTCGTTCCACTGGTATACAGGCGCCAGTTACGTATCAGACAAGCAGGGAAGAAGAACAAGTATACAATCAAACAAATAATTGTACATTTTTCCATATGTCACGATCCTCTGTAGTATGGCTGAATCGTTGACCTTGATTGAGTACACACTAAATGAACTTGTCTTCCAGCGAATAAAGGTAGTAGAGGCATTGCAATAACAATATAAGCACAAGGAAAAAATTGTTGAAGCACGGCATCATGAAGGTGTCGTATGAGTATTAAAACATCGCACACGCTCAATCACTAACGCAATAAGGCAGAAATCTAAGAAACAGAATACAAGTAAAAGAAATCAATAGTGCCGTTTTTGAAGACAGTAAGTCGAAATGCGCCGTATAATGAAAGACAAGAGCAGCCACTCAGTAGCTTTTTATAACCGTTCATCTTAATCTGACAATCAAATTCTAAACTAGTAATTTCTCTCAAAAAGTGAGTTTTGGTTGAATGACGATAAAATGGTGAATGGGTCTGCAATGCAGCAAACATCGCTAAATGGCTGATAATAATCAGAACCGTCAGGAAAGTCAAATTTTTTGTTGGTGCCCTACATGCAGGAATTTTATTTTATTGTATGGCTCAAAGCTAAAACGAACAACAGCAACAGCAAAATCAATTCCCCTTGTCCTTGCACCCATTTTTTTAACACGTCTCACTCCTGCTACAGACATTTTGTACCAATTTTAGTTACTTTTATTTACCTTATGCATCCGTTTGTTTGTTTTGCAATGTCCAAGATAGCCAACGTCAACGTTAAACGTCATCGTCTCTACAAGTACATGCATTGCGTGGCGTTTATTTTAATAGCTGCGGTTTAAAACTGAAAGCAGCTTTACTATGCCTGACTAAGTCTTGTGTAAAGAACAAAAATTACACCTTTGACTTTGAAAAAAACCATCTCATGGTAGAAATTTTCCATCTCGAATAAAAGAACATGGATGACTTTTACCCTACGAGACTAAAAGAGAGGAAATCTATGCCTCTCAGAATCCTTACTTTTGGTAACCTTTAGTTTGCTTTGTGGGGATCAGTATTCAATGATCTCTTTACACCATCCACCACTTCTTGCAGAATATTTGTTCGATCCACTGTTTCATTACATAACCACTTGGCTTGAAAGCTTAGTACAAATCTAATTAACTTGAAAGGGCCATTTTCTCTTTCACCAACTTTAGTCTGGGAGACTTTCGGTCTCTTAGATTACCCCCTTTCTTGTTTTTTAAAGTAACACTCTTTGCATCACATACTCTGGAAACCAGACGTACTTCAAAACCACATAAAAAGACGCAATCTTTCACCTTTACTTTCTGAATGTAGAGAGAAACCTCCAACCTTGCGAAACGACGTACTTCCATTTTAAACTGCCCTTCGTCATTCAGAAGAAACACTTAATTAAGTAACAGAACTTACCTGTAACACAAATCAAAACGAATAATTCATTGTATGCCTTTCTGATGGTAAATTACAGGGACACGACTATAGTAAAATATGAACTGAAAAAAACAAGCTTATGAAAACGAGGCCAACCAGACTGAAGGGGCGTTATCCATACAGGTCTCTCCTCGTTTGCCTTCGATGTTTCATGCGATCTGACAATGGTGTGAGGGTAAGGTTTGCAGTGATGATTTTTTTTGTCATGTTTATGCCGGCAGGAGAAAGGCAAATAAAGGATTATAGGATTTGAGAGAACAAGGGAAAAATGAACATTTTAACTGAGAATCTGGAATGAATAATTGATATATGAAATTGATCACTTGCAACCTAGAGGGTAAACGTGCTGAGGGCATGGTGAAGGTAAAAGTCTGCATACCAGCCAAGTGGCCCATCAGGTCGGAGCTTATCCCGGTTTCTGTAGCGTGAAGCGACTAGGAGTATTTCTACTCCCCCTGGATGGGATACTAGTCCATCCCAGGGTTGTGCCCCCGCATTAAGGTCGCCGGTATACCCATTTATACACGTGGGTGGAGAGAGGCACTGTGAGAGAAAAGTGTCTTGCCCAAGACCACAACATACTAAAATGTCCCCGGCAACCACTCGAACCCGGGACTGCTCGACTCGAGCGGAGGGGAGCGCACTGACCATGAGGCCACCGTACCATCATGTTGATGGTAGCCGTTATTAATCTATTCATTTAAAATCTCCCCTTAACTTTCGCATCCCCTTAGTACTTCAATATATCGTCAAAGAACCTTGTTCGAATTCGAAGGATAAATAGAAAACACGTCACGAGATTCCCTTTTAAGCTGGCATTCTCCTCCTATGGTAAACCAACCAATTATTTGCTGACATTTTATTTATCGTTTTTGCAATACTGATTTACGATTCAACCTTCAAAACTGTCACACTCTATTCAACTTAAACGTAGTAAAGTGTATCATGACATTGAACAAAATTTCTACCTACCATATTTCTATAATTATAACAAAAAAATACTAAGAATTATAACGTTAACTCTCAATAAAAGTACAAAATTTAGAACTAACTACAAAATAGTGTATTGAATAGATCGCTTATATATAATTTAAGTAAATTGCTTTTGGTAAATCCTTCGGAGTTCTCCGAAGTAATCACATCAGCAAAATGACTAAATTGTGTTTATTACAAAATGCCTTTCCAAACTTTTACAAACCAAAGTGCATAACTGCCATAAGGTTCTAATTTTTCTGTTATTGTAAATAAGAAAATACGTTTCAAAAAGAAAGAATCGGTTTATAGTGCTTTCACACTCTGGAAAAAGGTTAGCTATATGATATGGACAATTTGCAAAGGCGGATCTAGGGGAGGGAGCCCCCCTTATTTTGGGTGAAAAAAGAAATGACTGAAGGACGAAAAGCCGGCAGGGCAAGTAAAACAACTCCCCACCCCTTAGCTCAAAGTCTGGATCCGCCACTGATTTGTAATAATCTTTAACACTAATTTAAAAAAATGTCCTAACAGCTCAAAACGACAAAGCTTACTTCTCAAAAGTATTTCTCGTTCACGCTAACATTTACCTGTGCGGCCTAAGATTGATCGGCTTGAGCACTACACGATACAAAACACTTTGATCAGCGTACGCATTTTTTTACATATTTGTTTTAGAGTGGCTTCCTTTTACACTTAAAAAAAAATACAAATTGAACAAAAATAGCTCTATAAAAAATAAAAGAAATCAATAAAAGGATTACAAAAGAAATTTTTTAAAAAACGAAAAAACTAACAGTCTCGGCAGAGCTATTTTACGAATGATATCATAACATGCCAACATATTGAAATACAAAAAAATTACAAACGGAACAAAAATAACCCTACAAAAAATAAAATCAATAAAAGGATTACAAAAGAAATGCTTTTAAAAGCGAAAAAATAACAGTCTCAGTAGGGCTATTTTACGAATGATATAACAACAGCGAACCTTTTCTGTCAGATACCCTCAAGATTCTGCCGACTTGAAGATAGAATGTACATGGCTAAACTGAGGAATTTAGGAAGGTCATCCTCGGAGTCAGTGCAGTCTAGAGTTTCTCCTCTTTGTGACACTGGACCTGCATTCAGGAATTTCTTTCCCTCTACATTTAGCGTTAACTAATCCGTTCAGATCATATCTCCTTCTGTACTGAAAACCTCATCTGGGACTTATAGCCATACTACTTGGTGGTATTTGCACCTTTACATTTTCTATAAAAGCACTTTTACTTTAATACTCTCAAAGTTGAAAAAGCATCTAAAATGACTCTACAAATACACTTTATACAAGGAGATTTATGTTCTATTTTAAGTCGTATTCTTCAAGCAGTTTAACGACGTCGTTCCTGTTAGCCTCTTTTCTCACCACAGAGGCAAACTCTGCCACTGTTAGTTCTGGTTTCTTAGCTTGAAGGGATTCTATTAAGGCCCTGGATGGTCCTCCGCGTTGCTTTTCGAAGACCGAGACTATCTGGTAATAATTGGAGCCATAGTACAGGGCAACTGCTCGGTAGTGACCAACCCCTGCCATGGGTGCATCCAAACAGTCGCAGATCTTTTGCAGGTCAGAATCCCTCTCCAATAAGCTACTCAGTGGTTTAGAATCTATCAATTACAACAACCAAACACGTTTGACAAGATTAATAAAAGTACTATCTTGGCCAAACAAATCTCATTAAGTTCCGTGAAAACAATGGCGTCCGCGAATTACACAGTGCAGCTAACTGTGCTTAATGTCTCTAGGTGAGTTTTACAATAGTTAACCTAACTATAAATATTTATGGATTGTATTTCAGTTCACCAGATAACTATACTTGGTTGGAATCCTGATGTGAAACTAATCCTTCAAATGCCTTTCACTCACTTATCAATTATGTAAAATATGTGCTCGAACGAAACAAAAACACTTTGCTGTACCTTTCTTTATGGCCATTTCACTAGAGCGTGTCAGCATACCAGAATCACCCTATTTAATGAAAGATTTCAAAATTTATAAATAAATACACTGTATAATTACTCACTTTTGACGTATCGAAAGTAGTGCTATATTTTGCAACTTGTATCAAACACATTTACAGGAGCTAAATGTCACCACATAATTATTTTGCATTTTGTTTCTGCTGTAGTGATAACAATATATTACTTCCAAGTTAGCCATAGTCGGATAAAAAGAACCTCAAAATAATTTTTGACAAAGGAAGGAGAACAGCAATGAAGAAATTCTCAGAAATACCAGTTACAGTTTAACTTACAGTGGGAGATATTAAGAGTGATTATTAATGACAAGCTTGGAAAATTTAGGCAACTATTTTTCAAAATGAGCAACACCCCTTTACATGGGCAGAGGGTGGTGAATATATAACTAAGAAAAACTATCATGGTAACATTACTCATTAAAATGAATGTGAAGTACTTAAGGAGGATACTAATGTACTAACAATATTGTTAATATTCAGGAATTCATATATAATTTATTGCTAGTTACTTAATCATCATCTAGAACACAATACTTGATATAATTACACAGTTATCGTCTTTGAAAGTACACTTCCACAACTTCAGTAGAAAGCTTACTGAACCACGCTGTGTTAATATTACAGTACATGGTTATGTTAATATACATGGTTTCACATAAGGAACAATATATTAAGATTTATTGAAGCTTGACAAAGCAACCTGAGGGGGCAAGATGGGGCTACATATCTTGCTCGCAAATAAACTACAGACTGTTCATCAAAAATGCCTGTTCCTCTCCAACAGTGATGAACTTCTGAGGCCTACGTTCGATAGCCCTTAACCTGGCCCTTCATTATTGATGGCAAAGGCATGACAATTACAACTGCAAAATGTTCTTTATACACCCGAAGAAGCCACTTGAAGATTACACGTTGGTTAAATTCCAATGCAATTAGGTCGTAATGCTTCCTTAAAGATACAGCATTACAAAAAAGATTGAGAAACACTTTTTTAATCAACAGCATTAATACCACAACAATTAAAAAATGTTTATTTATTTCATACTCGGAACAACAACTAATTTCTATAAGTACCTCGTTCAACAATGGTTCTGATGATTCTGGTGAAATCATTTCAAGCCTGTGACATCTGCCAATTTTTGACAATGTTTCTTCAGCCCCATCTGTTGGAAAAAACGAGTGCAGGCAATATTGTAGGGTGCTAATTTACATAGATGACTGCATAATAATAATGATAATAACATTTGGTCAGGTGCATAGACAGGGAGAAATAATTTAGAGTTTGAACAGCATGACTGTTATTAAAGCTACAGTTAACAAACGGTTTTCAATGAAAGGCTCTGGAAAGCTTGCAAACCAACTTAGAACAAGCTCCTCTCCTCAGACATCAACAACTTAACCACAACCTTACAACTGGCTTATTCTAAACATAAACAAAGTTGATGAATGGACCACAAACAGAACAACTTAATTTAAAACTACCAACAAGTAATCACTCACTGTTGGCAATTTAGCTTTACATGAATCATGAAAACTAATAACATTATTGCTAAACTGACCAAACAGCTAGTGTCAAGATTTACAGGCCGGACAAAAAACACCATTTGACTGACAAACAATAAACTGTTTGCTAGGCGGTGAAGATGACTTCTGCTGATGATTGAAAAGAAGAGTGACCAAAGCAATTCCTTTAAGAACCTGAAAACCAGGACTAGATCACCCTATACAAACTACTGATCATTGCTCCGGAGTTCAAAACATTAATTAAATTGAAGGGGTACATGCTAATTGAAATAAAGCCCTAAGTGACTTTTGGAAAATTTTGAGGTTAAGCCAGGATTGAAATACCTGACAGCAATTTTAACAATTTCCTGACTGGTTTTAATTATTGTCTAAAAAGAACAAGTTATTATTATTTGTTCTTCTAAGACAATAATGATCAATTAAAAGACAAGAGGCTCTAAGTAGCCTATACCTATGCACAGGTTACAAATTGTATGAAATAGGTATGCAATGCGTACATAGTCAGACATGCAATTTGAAAACCTTTGCCATCCAACAACTATAATACGGGAGAAAAGCTAATTCGAAAAAAGTGCATCATAGATCTAAGATATAGATATTGAAGATGCAGGAGAGAAGATAAGGGGTGTAACACAATATGTCATCTTTATTACAAGGATATCATCAGGCAAATAACACAAAGCGAGCCAAGTCGAACAATCATAAACAGAGAATTAACAAAGGATCAGAATTGCAAATTGAATGAAATATCTTTTTTCATAGCTATTCTGGACTAAATCTCTTCAGGCATTTTCTGTTCAAGTGTTAGACTTGTTTATGTTGGTTGTTAGGACACATTACAGTATTCAGGGCCATTGAATCAAACATCAACTTTGCCTTATCTCTATTATATTTGTAATTTGATTTTAATGTATTCTTGAAACTTGATAAAATAACAGTACTCATCAGTAGGCACCTGGGCTGAGTTGTTCAAAGCCCGATTAAGCTAACCTAGAATTAATGAGAATTTTGATTTCAGTGTAGTATTTTTTCGGTGAGCTTTTTTGTTTATATTGTTTGTCCTTCAGTTTTGAGTTTGAATCATTTCAAAGTACCCAAAGCATAAGAATTGAAAAACGTTGTTATACATGAAAAATTCTTACTTCAATCAACTCTTAATCCTGGGTCAGCGTTAACCGGCCTAAACCCAGCCCTGGTGTTTTTTTTGTATGTTGTTTCATGAAATGCCATATTTTGAAAAATATTATCACAATTATATCCTTGCATATGTTGCCAAAAACTTAATAGGTTTCAATTGATGCAAAATACAAGGTGTACAAGACAAACCAAAAGCAGAAAAAGAAAATGGAAAAAAACAAAACAAAACAACCTAAACACACAAGCGGATTCTATTCAGGGAAAAGTGTTTAATTAATGGACATTGTTCCTGACATTATTCTTGACTCCTTTTAAAACATGTAAGCTAGTATATATCTGAACTGAACGACTTTAATCTCCATTTGATAATGGCGAAAAGATAACACTGAATCGTTATGTTATAGCATTTATTTTTCTTTGAAAATTTTTTCCTTGTAACTGAGTCTCTTTTGGGAATTGAGGGACAAAAGAAAATTGAAAAATTTGCAATTTTGTCCTTAAAGCCTCAGAGCCATGCTACTGAATATTAATATATCAATCGTGACCTATTACCTGCCTGTTTTGTTGAGCACGTCCATTTACACGAACAGGAAGCATTATGCATTTGACCAAAAGATAAAGTATACAGAGCATGTATATAGTACATGATTCTTTGCAATATGTCCTTGAATCTCCAAAACCCTAATAAATAAGAGACTTGTCATATTGTCACACGGCGATTGACATGACAACCTCTCCAGACCACTTTCTTGTTGATAGGTACTTCCACACCGTATCAAATTGGGGAAAAAGCACAATGTTTGCAAAAAATGGCACCTTCTCAAAGAATCCGATATGGCAGATGTTGTATAGTGGACTGAGCTCCAAAGAGTGTGGTAAATGTATGCATGCACAAATGTGACACCAAAACAGAGAAAACAAGGGCATTTTACAACTCATACGCCTTACCGAGCATGAGTAATACGGAAGCAGATGTTTGGGAAACAGGAAGTGATAAGTCATGATTGCATTGTTCACCTCAGAACAACATGGGGGACTGGGAAAATAACTCTAGCTAGATGCTGACCAAGATTTTGTTCGGAGCTTTCTACATGCATGTGCCATTACTAATTTCCAAACCCAAGTAGAACTAGTGAGGACACAGTATAGCAGTTCTCAATTTTTGACAAATTAAATGCAAGGTTTCAGATTCCATGACAAGCCTCTATGTTGGGCAGCCAAACCTGCACACCTTGCATAACTTGCTTTTTGCACCTCTATTCACTAATCCTCTACTATTTCCGCCATATTGGCCTCTTCTTTCAGCCAACTTCTGGTCACCTCAACTATTGTTATATATAGCTTGAGTTTAGTTGAATGTATCATTCCATCATGTGCTCTTACTAATTAATTTATGGTCACGTGGCAATGGCTAAATCTAAATGTTGCCCTGGTGGGAAACAGTTACACAATAGTTGTCTGCTCTCCTACTTACCACTGAGAGGTTACTTTGACTTCTAATTGCCTTATTACCCCACACTAAACTCAAGTTACATAACAAAACATATTGCTGGTCCCTTGGAAAACAGGCAACACTGAGATTCTCAGGAAACCAAAACTGTTTCTCTCAGGAACAGTAACTAAGTGTATAACATGGCAAAAAATGAGTAAATAAATATGGTCAGATCTTAAGACACATACCTATAGGTGCATAAAATAATCAAGGCTGTCAATTCTTACCTGCATCAAGTGCACCTGAGCCCCTTTCAACATCACTGCGACACCAAAAGCAACCATTTGGGTTCCCTGTCTTGTAAATGTAAACACAGCCGCAAATCGCCATCAGGGCCAGTATTACAACTGGAATAATGGCGGCTGTCCAGAAATCCTGAACTTTTCTTTGAGATAGGTCATTACTTTCAGTAGGAGCTTCACTTTGTTCACTTTTGGAAGCTTGGCTTGGACTGGTGTAGTTATCAGGAGTAGCTGTTATCTTCTTTGCATTTGTTGTGACGTTATGTAGAGATCTCAAATTGATTGCCTTTCCACAGCGGTTTACGCTGGTGTCAAAAGAGCAGATCATGTTAGAGCGAGGCCCCAGTTTTTCTTGACATTCAACTTCCACCAAATCTTGATCATCCCCACAGCATTTCGAACAAGGTAAACAGTCTCCCTTGGCATGATTGTAATACCTGCCCAAAGGAAGTGAAAATATTAAACAAGGAAAGAAAAAAAGAAAACTTCCTGTTAGGACGTTCCTCGGTTACTTAAAAATTTGATGGCACAACATGAACTGATGAAGCACAAATTGACATTTCACAACACTTCATGGCATAAGCAGTACCGTTCCCTTGTTGTAGAGTACCTTAAATCAAGTGATCATACGGTAACTTTCATCTGACTAATTTGACTGGAAAAATGAATATACTATTTTACCTGGATCTCACTATTCCGGGAGCAGCAGATTGGGGCGGTCTCGCTTCTCTCAGAGGGTCCACTACTTTTGGGGGGTCGTTACTTTTGGGATTTATTGGGGGCCACAATTTTTGGACGTTACGTTTGGGGTTGCTACTTTCAGGGGGTCGTTACTTTTGGAAATTTATGGTAAAATAGCAAGACATGATTAAATTATTAGCCAGCAGATGTTCAAAATTTTTAACACCTGCCATCTGTGTGTGTAGGGGTTATTCAAAAGTAATGTGCAGTTTAATTCTAAATGGTAAATACAAAAGTGCATTAAATGTAACACATGCATTTGTACCTGTCCATACTGGAACATCGTTCTGCACACTTGATGTCCCACTCTGGTGTACAGTTCCTTAGCACCACCTGATCCACTGCACAAGATGAACAACGAGCACACATGGAGGTGTCATCTTTGCTGGAAAATGAGAATTTAGGTTGGCACGGTTGACATGTCACAAATGCACTGGATTTTATAAGTTGTCCACATTGTTCAGAAAGGCCTTGTCCTGGTAGGCAAGATGGACAGTCTTCACACAAGGTTGAACCATCTAAATATTCAATCCAATACTGAGTTTCACTACAAGGATTTGTACGCTGCAAAAAAATTAGAAAGAACATACATGTACTCTAAGTTAATATAATAATAGTATCCAAGGATGGAAATTTAACACAGACCCATTAGTTTAGTGGATCTCAATTTTGTTTTGGTGATTACAACTTGTACAGTATCTAATTATTTATCTTCATTCCTTTAGATGCCCCCATCTGGATGAAGAGTCAAAATGAACTTCCATTGCTATGTACCATTGATCCTAACATGAGCAACTACAGGTGCAACTACCCTTAATGTCAAGCACTGCTGATAATAGCCAGTTGTTTGTTTCTCACATTGGTCTTTGAATCTACTTGGTGGCAGTGATCACCTTCATGAAAAGCTTCTGCACCAGTGATGGTGAAAATGATGTCATGATTCCCACTACAACCTGAGATCAATAAAACGAAGAGCAAACCAGCAAAAAAAAACTTCAGGGCAATGATTCTCAGGTAAAACAAAACCTGCATGCCAAAATTCAACTATTTTTCAGCACTTCAAAAATGGCCAAAAAATAAAGGGGATGTTCTTGCCAGCAGCCTTTCAATATTACTTTCTAGTTCTCATTAATCTCTTTTCATTTGTATAAAATTTTGTTGATCAAAAGTTGGCTTTGTTTGTGAGTGTGTTGGCAACCACAATTGCAGTAAAATTATGATGTCAACTTCATGCACCTGCATCAAAAAAATTGTAAGAGCACTCTCCTGCAAGGGAAATTGAACCACATTTTGAAAGGGGTGTGATTATAAATGACGGTAATTTGACAAGTTACTACTTTATCTATATAGTTTCAAAATGTGTTAAAGAAATTGCTGTATGCTTTCTTAGTACATATAATCTTCTTCAGATGTTACCACACAGTAATCAATAATGAATAGTAGTGATGTGTAACTGAAAATGGCTCATTAATACCTGAGTGTTTGGAGTGTTGAATTTCACAGTTTCTTATCAAAATGACTTTTCACAAAGGGGCTAGGGGGTGTATATAATTTACAAAAAAATCTACTCCTCAAGGGTTTGAGGAGGGGTAGAATGTCAATTCTGGGGAGGTCTGGATCTTATGTGAAATGGACATTTTCTATGTAGGCACAAAAAAATTGCACCGGTAAATAGTCTGGAATACATGATTGCCCTATTCAGTTTAGTTTAGAATTGTTCAAAATCTTGTTTACTAAACAACAAAACCTATCCTATTTATACACATACCTCTGCATCAGCTATGGCAAAACAGAAGGCCAAAATAAATGCAGCTGTGTAGCCAAATATCTGAAAAACAAAACAAGGCCATTATAGTAATCTGCAGCTTACAGGGTTGGTGATAAATGTCAACAAGCATATATTCATTAATGGGAAAGGTTCTGTATTCATCGTAATACAGCTGATTGTTTACATTTGTTTTCTAATGACGTCACATTTTTTTGGACCTGGAATAGGGATGACGCCATAAAACGTTTTCGTTTAATTCATGGAAGGAACATGCGTAAAAGAAGTGTTCTAGAAAATTATGTTTCCTCATAATATCGGTAGAAGTAAGGTTATGCGTCGCATTGACAACAAACTCGACCGAAAGTCAAAATAAAACGTCAACTCATGATCAAGTGCGAATAAAAATCGTCGACTAGCTAGTGCGTACGTACGTACCTTTAAATTAGTTTAAATATAAGCTTAATATTCTTAACGTTATCCCTAGATATACTTCACTTACACATACCATACATACACGTGCTACTTATTTCGAGTTGAAATCGCATCCATACCCCAGAATTGGACATTATCCCCTACAGTAAAACCATGGGCATACTAGCTACGTTTACACTGTTGTGATTACTAAGCACATTTTTGCATCATGAACGGCGCAGTCCATAAACAAACTAGAGCACCTATTGACGAAAATTCGTCAGATAAATCACTGAAAGAGGACAAAAAGGAATTCTACCTACGAATGACAAAAGAACAGGATGATTTTACGGTTTAAAAGTTTTAACTCTTACCATCTTCACTGGCTGCGTCATCGCCGTGATCACTACTTCACAAATTCGTCGATGAAACGAACGATAGTTAAAAATAAGTCGTCAACAGAAATACTTTGAC
>Ga0126338_10001173_pt1 | contig 16494 bp, 12 predicted proteins | sample OrbCmetagenome_2_FD_92529 | JGI IMG/M metagenome (GOLD analysis project Ga0126338, IMG submission 92529) | Coral microbial communities from Petempiche,Puerto Morelos, Mexico - Orbicella C C metagenome | ecosystem: Host-associated > Invertebrates > Cnidaria > Coral | place: Petempiche,Puerto... | reverse complement strand
TCAAGTACACATCAATCACGGCGGACAAAGTTTCAGATCTCTGTGTGAAGACTTCAGTTTGTAATATGAAGCTTTATAAATCGGGCATAGCTTAATACGCCTTAGATTATTCACGAGATCTTGGTTTAGGGCGAACTGTAAAAGCCTCGGCTAGCAGTGATCATGTTAACGGCTGATAACTGTGGGGAAAGAACTGCGGCGAAGACCGTTGAACCCTAGCGCTATCCATCTGATGACCAAGCAAATCAGTGGTTGCCAATAGCCGATGAAAATTTTAATTTCCTGGGCATCTGCTGAGATCTTTACGGGATCTTTATACAACTGCAAGCTGGCCTCAGTTACACTTAAAGTATTGCAGTGTTTCTACGTGACATATCAAGGTAAAACATACAGTTTTAGAGGACACAATTTTTTTCACTGCGATGGCTTAGCTTCGAGAGCTGTTTTATAATAGTCTCACACCAGATTCCGAATATCTTATCATGGGGGTAACACAATATCTAATTTCCTTGATGAAACACTACGCTTAATTCCAAATGATCGGAATTATAGGCGAATTTAGCTTTTTTCCACGAGTTAGTAGTGATCAGCTTTATTTTCAATAGTCTACCGATATTGTTTCAATCTCATGAAGAGAGCGAGCATAAGTTAACTCAAAAACCATGCTTTATGTTGTGTTTCAAGCTCGAAGTTCATCGCCGCAGAGCCATCTTGATGTGAGTTTCTTGCAATCCTCAATAAATCGAAGCTCACTACTAAAATTTCGTTTCTAGATTATTAAAATTGCATTTCCTAAATTGTGTATTAAGTCTAAATCTTACTCAGTGGTCGATTTCAATTTTTCCTCTTACCAAGTGGTTGTTCAATGTCTGAGAAGGAATTATTGATTAGTTTGACCATCATCAGGCATGCTAATATAAATGTTATGTCTGTAAAACACCGAAGCATAAATCCCATAAACAGAACCCACTGAATTCAAAACACAGTGGTCATTTGGAACCCATTGCAAGACCAAATGGGGGAAAATTGGCTACGACATTTGGCAGCTGCTCTGAGGTCGATCACCTAAACAGGCAGTTGTTCTCTCGCTAGGTTTGTTGTTTTACAACGGGAAATTAATATTAAAGACTGTCCAAGGGATAAAATAGTTTATTATTGTAGAAAAGGCATGAAAGCATTCAAATTCAAAAGAGAAGACAAAGTCAGTTGATCGAAGAGGCCAAATTTAAAAGTGCACAATTTCCGCCCTGAGAAATCAAGTTTCATTAAACATTGTGTTTCCGGCAACAGTCGATGATCACTGAAACCAAAGGTGAAAGGTAAAACGTTCATATTCTACCGCATACATCATTTATAAAAGTATTTTGAGATATGATCATGTTATATAGTGAAATAAGTGAACTGTCGTTACTAAATTGTCAATTCAAGTCTTATTGATAGTAGAGAATTGCAGCTGAGCTGCACAATGAGTCCTGAGTTGTGAAGGCATTGAATGTGTTTGGATTTTCTATGCAAGGTGATGTCTTATGCGAGAGTTTTCTTTGCAAGCCATGACAGAAAACTCCCAACTGGGAAACCTTCATACAGTGGGTATTAAGAACCCACCTTGCAAGACAAGTGGCGAGGTCCTCACTGGCTTGGCTCAAGGCCAGGTTTTTCCCGTTGTTCTAAGATCACTTTGTAGCTGTGAGGCAGCTGTTTTCGTTGAGTTTTGTTTTCTCAAAGTACAATCTAATATTTAACGTCTGTAAAAGGTAAGAAAAAGTAAATGTCTAAAAAATCAATTCAAAAGAAACCAGAACTATTTGATCTAAGTTGCCCTGATTTAAAGCAATACATAGACACAATTTAAGTACACCCTGAAAGATATATTTCCACATAGGCCTGAGTTTCGCAACAAAGATGTTCAAACGAAAAGGCAAAAAAGGAAAAAAGTAAATGAAGAATGTATATCATGTTTGAAATGTAGCGTATAGTTGAAATAAATTACAGTTCCTAGTTCCTAAGTTGTCAAATTCCATCCCTCTTTAAACTTGGGAAATGTAGCCCTCTCCTACTTGTAAATTCAAAAGAGAGTACACGTTTAAATGCATGAAAAGGATGAGTATTGATTTGAAGGTATTTGAATTATCTATAGTTAGTCCTTTGCTAGCAAACCCGGACTGAAAACTCTGTACGAAACCCACTAAATTTCAATGGGAACCCCTTGCAGCAAGTCGTGAGGAACAAATGTGTTATATCCAAAAACCGAAATGTTTTGCGCGCTGTTGTAAGGTCATCCACACAGGCAGTTAAACTCGCCAAGATTTTTCGTTTTGAAGAGAAATTTAATATTCAAAAGACTGTTCTAGGCAAGAAAAAGTGTAGTTTGCGAATTCGTGTGGAAAATTTCAAGAGGAGCTTGAAGAGCAGTCGATCGCAAAGCCGACTAATCTGACCTAATTCAAAAGCAGTGCCTATTGAGTTGGGCCTTGAACAAATCAATTGTATTCTGTGAACCAGTTTCAAGCTCACAACTACTATAATCAAAGGAAAAGGCAAAAAAGATACACGATCTTATTTTACCATGAGTAAAAAATGTAACGTTGTTTGAAGGGCAGCCGATATAGTTTATCAAATCGTTCTTGCACGTACGTGTCATTCTCGACCATTTTCTAGTAGCTTCTAATGGCTCCGGCAAAAACAGGTTGAAATATTATAACCGATACACTGTTTACTTTTCTGTTATTCGAATTTCTGATTCAGTAGAACCATTGATGGTTGTTTCTGAATTAGTAAGTCATTGCAACCTTTCAGTTTGTAGAACTTTGGAAATGGAGGAACTGTTATGCGTGGACGCAATGTTTATCACTTGGTTACTAAGATAAAATTCAACCTAGGTACACGAAACAAAGGTTTTTAGGCATTCTGTTTGCCGTTTCTTGCTCATTTACCGAACAAATATCTTGTATTTCTAGTTCAACTGTGCTTTCAGCTGTTTAAGGCTGACAAAAAATGTCGGTCAGTGATTCTACAGTTTACCTTGAACTAAATATGAAACACAAATCAATGGGGGCATTTCAGTCATGAGTAATGTTTCTACGCCGGGTTATTTCTCAGTGCACTGTACACATTTGCAGCTGGCATTGGCATGTAACTTCGATGGTTGCATTGGCTGTCCAGCTGTAACTCTTTCTTCATCCATGCAGGTAGTTTATTCAAATGTTTAATCGTCGCCCTTAAAAGTTGTCGTTAACATTACTGACATTATGAGGCGTAGTGGTAACATAAAAGTTGCCTTTTCTAGTGGTCAATAAAAAAGAGGAATTCCAAATGGTTCTTGTATATAATAAATAATTCCTTTGCCCTACTTTTTCTGCTTTCTATCTCTCCCTCAATTAAAGCACACTTGCATGGCAAGCTTAGCTTAGTTTTGACTTGAACAATTTTCAATTCAATTCACTCCAAAACATACTCAAGATTCTGAGATAAAGTTGCCAAAGCAGTATCGAAATTTTGATTCTGCCTGACAACTTCAATAATTTAGGATGAATTCAACAGAATCAGGAAGCAACATTTTCGCTCGTTTCCAGCTGTGCTTTTGGTCGTCAAAAAGAGGTTTTCTCCATGTTTAAAGCGCAAAAGTGGTTGAGCAAGCGCTCTCGAAATCATGGAGGAACAATCCGTTCGTTGTTGTTTGTGCTTGTCATTTCACTAAGCCATGTTTTGACTAGTGATTCGGAAATTAAGTTTACTTAGCGAAGACGCCCAAATTTAATCTCTCTAGCCCGCGTTTTGCTAAGACACCATTACAGTTCTGATTTGTGATGGTGACTTGTTTCAGTATGCTATGACTCGGATTGAATTCGTGCGAACTATTGAACATGCTCAGGGCTAAAGTTGTTGATTTGTATCAGTCAACAAACGGTGACTCGAAGTTCGGTGCAGGGCTCGCTATTTCGTTTAACACATTATGAGAAGAAACTGATTAAGTTCCCAATGGAATGTTTAGCGTAAAAAAATAAAATCCGTCGCCAAGGGTAACAGTTTGTCCTGCAATAAACCGTAACAAACAATAAGAGTTCAAGGCCACAATTATTCTCAATAAATAAGTTTGGGCATATATCGGTTGAAAACACAAGCATGTTTTCTCTCTCAATTGATCAATTTTAACGGAATATCTGCTGTGTATATGATGACAATTTTGCTTTGCAGACCTGCTTGTGTGTACAGCCACAACATTAACAGATTCATTCAAGTTCACCATTTTTCGCGTCGCTGGTCACCGACGTTGCTATTTTTGGTTCGCTCTTAACGATATTAGTTTCAGTTGCGTTCATCAGCGTTTAAGTATCTATCTATCGAATTTGTCGGACATCCGGAGATTGGAAAGCAAGGGTGCATTTCCTGAGTCAAGAGGCTGAACAGCCGACGACAATACACCAAAGATAACACAATTGTGTATCGCAAACATTTATACAAATCAAATGTTTATGTTAAATTAAGGGCAAGAAAAGTCTGGCACGCTTTCCTTACAATTACAAGCTACATGCTACGTTTTTGGCCTTTTGAAAATCAGTGCGTGACATTTTGATTATCCCGGAACCTTCAAAGAAGCTCTAGGTCTTTTAAAATTAAAAAAAAAGTAAATGATAAAATAATAATAGTGTAAAATCTGGCAAAAACCCAAAGCCCGATTAATTGACCGCGCGAAGTTTACGAGAGATATCCTTGACGGCCTCGGTTTTTCAGTGGTTTGAGCGAAACCGCGAGACTGATATTCATATGCCACTGGGATATCGTTTGAAAGCGAAAGTAAACGCCTCAAAAAAACTCAATCGTTTAAAATATTACTCAGTCTCTCGTCAGCTACCGCTGAGAAGAAAATTTCGCTAGAGTAAATAATGTTTTCGCCAGAGCCTTGCTAATTCTTTGATAAATAATTTCCTTCGATAGAAAATATACAGAACCAAACCCTATTTATTCTGCATCAGTTTTCGCCCCGTAATTGTGGTATTAATTTACTGACGGCCGCTTCAGTGCAATTGCGAAATCGCTCGAAATCTCCTCTGGCCGGCGGCCCGTTGAATTGTCGGGAATTGCAACAATGCTTCTGGCAAAATCCTGCGATCTATTTGGCCTTTTTGCAAAGTCGAATGTATCTCTAAGATTTCTCTTTTCTATCCACTGCACTTGCCAACCCTGGTGAATACATTATTTAGAAGTGGAAGCAATTTTATCACATCGCTGGTTATTTCAATGTTTAGTCTCGAACCCATTTGCGTGGGTTGCATGACGTCATAACCCTCGGCGAGCACAATGACTTTATTATGAATATGTCCGTTGTACGTGTCCATGAATATTTAAGCACGACAAGCGTGCGAGAAATGGTGAAACTGATCGTGCTTGTGCCAAGCCTCAAACGGTGAAATTATTCTTAGAACGACAAATTGGGGTTAGAAACATTTTGCATCGCTTGGACAAACTTTCGACGCAATGTCAGGGGTTATACATTTACGTAATGGCCAGTTTCATGGGCTCCGTCACAGCTCTGAAACGGGAAGAACTTTCCTTTCCGAACGGAAACAATTTCATTAAAACTGCATCGACCCGATTTTTGCATCGTTTTCGCATACTGACATCCAAAATGATGGAAAATTTTAATTGTATTTTCACTCTCAAGCAAATTGGCTGGCAGACACGACTTTAGCGTTCATGACAGAACAATGAAATGCCGTAATAGTAGACTTGCTATTTACTTCACTGCTTACATCTGATTGGTCGGACTAACGATAAGCGTTCCACTCCGACAGGTCGCCAGCCAATCATAGGAGTGCGATGCCAGCAAGGTATCACATCAAATAAAGAGCGACAGGCTTTGGTCGGCGACAGACGGCAGAAAACTTGTCGCCAGCGTCGCCACACGAAAACACAAGCGAGCGCGGCGCAAATTTTGCCCACATGATTACTTCCGAGAATCTTCGCGTTTTTGTGGATCTGCAGATTTTCAGGCCGAGAGGATTTGAAAATGGCTGCGAGTGAGTCTGTCGAGAAAGCGACCCCGCCGTTGCAGACAAGTACCGGTTTACCACATGCTAATGAACTTAAGACACTCCGAGAAAAACTTGCATCCGACGATAGCAGTCGTGACGAGTCTCACGCACAGCATACCAACAGCGCCGGCACCTCCGCACAAATGCCTCCTCAAAATCCCAGCGTAAATTCGACAAGCTCAGGGCCTGCTCACATAAATTTCAGCCACTCGGACAGTTCTAATTTCAGCGTGAAAACAGAGCAAAGCGATGCGGGTCAGAAAAGCATGGGCGAACCAATTCGCTTTGACGTTAACAACGAAAGACCGGCCGGACCTGATCAAGGGCTCGTGACGGAGGAACCGTTGGAAATTCAATGCGGTGAAAACGCTGCGCTGCTTTACGTGTCCAAGCTGTGCCAGGGAAGCAAAGGACCTTGCATTTTATTCCAAGGCGAGTGGTTGACACCGAATGAACTGCAATACATCAGCGGACGGGAAACTGCAAAAGACTGGAAAAGAAGTATCCGCTACAAAGGGAAATCTCTTAAAAGTTTGATAGCACGCGGACTGATTAAGGTTCATCCACCTATATGCGACTGCCTGGGCTGCAGGATTTCGTCGCCTGTGGTAAGGGATTATCTCGACTGTATTTATACAAGGGTAGGCTTAGATATTACAATGTGCTTTAGTTTAAATTTTCTGTGGCTTGCCCGGTAAAATTTGCTAACAATACACTGTTGTTTCATACGCGTGCACAGGTGAGATTTATTCCTAGACTCGCATGATATTCTCTTTGTTTATTGATTTAGGTTATGTCTAGTAAGACCGGAGACTGAAGCTAGCCAAAGTCTTTTTAGGCTAGCTCCAATGTACTCCAATATCTTGCCCACCCATTAACGGGTTGAAAAAAAATTATCCTTACCCTTACCAGAGAGCTCTCAGTTGACTCATTACCCGGGATTTGTATGTTGGAGCAAATAACCCTAGAAAAAAACCCAATAACAATCTGCAAACACTAAAGTTAAGACGATTATGTCTTCTAGACGAGTTCAAAGAAACAAAAAATCACCAAAATCGTGGTGTGGGTTGCGTTTTGACATTTTGTAAAAGAACACAGGCTTCGCTAGATCTGTTTGCGGATGCTCTCGAAGCTGACGGAGGAGGCGGTGCGAAGTGGTGATAAAATTGACAGCTTAGAAGTAACAATAGCTCTTGAAATTGTTTCGCACTTTAGGGATGGTTCGGGGGGTTTAAAAAACGGCAAAACCCAGGTTTGACATCACACGTACGAAAACAACACCCGCTCAATTTTGTGCAACAAAAATAATTCTTTCACCGCTGGAGGTAGGTTTTGCAAGTAAGTTCTGCTGCAAATGTCGGGTAGTGAGTTGTTAATGCTTTCTATTGTTCCATTGTTGACTCACAATTCAACATGACCTGAACATGTTGATTATTATATTGACGTTGTGGACAAGATATTTTAATCGCAGAATTTTAATGACCGACGTTTTCGACCTTTCTCGACGGAGCGTGCATAAAAATGGCAGATTTCTGTCACTTAATGGTTAAACTGTTTCCGAATTTGGCACGCTTCGAGCTATTATATAATTTGGGTTGAAATTATTGTTCAGAAAGGAGCAAAAGCCCGCCTACTTTTGGCAAATGAGGAGCCTTACCAGGAGCCTGACAATGCCCTTGGCTTCGCACGAATCAAGTCATTTCCGGCCAAAAAGAGAAAACGAATAGATATGACAAAGAAATGACATGTGAAGTTTTCTATCTCCGGCGGCCGAGGGTCAGTCGCTCCAACATCAGGTGATAACACTCGTGGATCCTCGACGATTACTGGAAACACAATTCAATTGCTGAATATTGCGTGCAAATATCAATATTTTCAAAGTTGCCACCTGCACTCTTTTTGTGGCAGAAATGAAGGTTATGTCTTTTTTTGGACGACCTCAGTTGACAGCAACTTCCGAATGTTCCGTACTGTTAAAACAAAACTCAAAGGAAGTCAAAAATCCTATGAGTGGTTTGCATAGCTTTTAATTAATAAAGTTTACATCCCACAGGTCAAATGTCAGCATCTAACACGGGTTTACTTGAGTAGCCTTTGTGCGTTCGAAGGCGCCGTGCACATTTTATCACGTACACAGTCGCTGACATTTTTTTTTTCGTTGTATAATTCCAGACGTGGTGGGCTGTAAAAGCGAAAGCTAATGGAATTTTTATTGGCGTAGAGCCCTATTAAGACTCTTTTAACGCTTTTTAAGGTTAATCCTTCGTTTCACTGGCCTCTTCAGTTTGTGGGCATGTCCTTTGGTACAACTGGGCGAAGCCCAGAATTGAAGATTGAAATAAGTTCGAGACTTTGCTCGTACAATCTTTTCAGTTAGTACTTCATGTAACGCAGACTACGTGGCTTATCTCGTGTTTATTCCGCTAATATTATAAACACTGTGGCAACCTAGGATGTTTATAGAAGTAAGTATTTAAGTCGAACCTATATTTTCGCAACATGCACCGGGTGCAGGACCCAACGGCTAAAAGACGACCCATATAAGGCGCGCATCTATTATCTCTATCAGAGATTTCCACAAGTTTGTTTAACAACGCTAGACAATAGTGCTTCAAACCCTCACTGCTTTTATTTTCCTGGAAACAGAACCGGGGAAGATTAGCCAGTAAATGCAGTGTTTCCTCTCCGCCCTCTCCGACTAGAAAAAGAAAAGACTCTTCTAAGCCGACTTGGAGGCAAGATGGCTTCGAGCAAGGTTTACAATTTGGTGCCAGACACGGTTCATCTTCTGATATCGACGGCTACATGAACACATCGGCGAGAAATGGTGTCGATTTGAGAGATTCCCCGCATTCAACGTCTTCGACTGCCTCTGAGTGTTCAGAACCTGTAGATGATAGCCCCTTCTCGCCGGTTACAGAGCCGCCGAAACGGGCGAGAAGCTTGTCACCTGAAAACCTGGCTAAAGTGGGCACTATGAAAAGACGGGCAAGTAAGCAAAGCGTAGTTTTATTCTAAAACTTAAAGAACTCCAGTGTTAAGTTTATTTATTCTTTCACCAACTGCATGGGGGCTGCCCTGTATGAAGCAAAATATATCTTGTTGTTCCACGACCGCGCAGTCAAAATACTCTCCTTGGTTATTGCGAAAATTTACAAGACAATCTCGTGATGCCATTGTCCGACGGGTTAAAAATGGCCAAAAGAAATTGAGCAATCAAAGGCATACTTGGGCGGATGGTGTTGGAGATTGTAGTGGCGCTAATTTTGGAAACGTGTTTGTAATTCCGAATCAAAGTAATTGATAAAATACTAGGCGATAAATTGAGCATTTAAAAATATGACAATGCTACTATAAGAGAGTCAAAATACTGAAATATCAATTTGAATTGAGGTGTTACTGCTCCTCAAAGTCACTTTTTTGTCTCTGTAACCTCACTTTGATCAAGTCGACAATTTTTGAGCTCGAGGACTAAAAGTTTTTCCAAAGACAGTTCTTTGAAGTAAACTGGGCACTTTGCGGTTTAGATTTAGGTAATTTCTAAACCACGCAATATCGACGCGAGAGGAAATTTTGATTTCGTTATTTTGTTATCTTAAACTCGACAATCCAAAATTCCTGCTTTCATTTTTCTGCGAGGACACCAGAGAATCTTGACGAAGCTTTCATTGAAGAATAAATAAAAAACAAGGTCTCACTTACTATTATTTTTTTTTGCATCAACAACGGTCGTGCAGGCAATCATGCATAATGTCCTGATGAAAAGGTTAATTTTTTTTGCAGAATATCGTATATATTTTAATATCTTGTGATCAAAATGTCAATCAAACAATACAGTTGTGTAAAACTGAGTTCAAGGTCAAACTAAGCAAAGCATAGCGGAGCAGTTCTTTTTCCAAGTGAGTAACAGCTTACAACGCGGTGAAGAATTCTGCAGACTTAGGAAGACTTCGTGTTTACTGCCGGGATCAGTGCCGTTAGTGGAAAGTCGCTTGAGTAAGTTCTGCTAACTGGGCAAAGCTTTTCTCACTGTACAAAGGAAATCAGATATGATCATCACTCAACCACTTCAGTGGCAAAGCATACAGTTAATTCTGCTCTCCCCGTATTTTGATTTTCACGCTCTCCTTTGGAACAGTTTGTTGTCCATGAAGACTCAAAGGGCATTCATTTATGGTTGACTGTTGTTAACTAAAATAGGCAAACTATCAAGGTATTATGGCCAAATTTATGACCTGCTTTTTCCGGCTTCTTGACATCTCTATTCCGTTCTTTTTACGGCTTTACAAGAGCAAAAAAGCTTCTGCATTTCCGTCGTATCAAAACAAACTCACTCACGCATTCCGTTTCGCAATACGCCGACATTGTCTTGTACGGTTGATAAAAAAATTTTAAGACTAGATTGTAAAGCCGGTAAGAAAATACAACTTGAGTGTTGAAATGAAGCTATTTAAGGTCAATTCCATCATTTTTGAACTCTGGTAGTTTTATTTTCATTTATGTTAATGGTTCTTGGCTGACTTAACGGCGGTTGATAGGATTTTACAAACGAAGTTGTTCTTATCATTAGCATGTTGTGTGTAGCGTTCAATTTGGGACCAATTCTTAAATGTGTGAAGAACGGTATAACTGAATTTTTTGCCAGACCAAATCTTTGCTTTGTCAAGTTCTGTGCGCCGATAACTCGCTGTTTTTCTAGAAAACTCCTACAACAGAATTGAAAAAAGTAACACCGCATCTTTAAGTTTGCAAAATTGCGAGATCTTGTGAGTACGTGAGAAAATGCTGTTACCTCGACGATAACGGTTAGATTAGTGACGTCACAGCACGCAAGAGAACTCTCCCGCGAACCATTTATCTTCGCTGCAAGTTTGCAAAGAAATTATACTTTGGATCATCTTTCCGTGCCTCTTTAAGCCGGATTAACGTCGCTCTGCTGGTTGCCAACTTAAAAATCCATTTTCCTGATATACTTTAAGGACGGAAATACGTCCAAGTAACCACTGTGAGGCGAAAAGCTTTAAAACGCATGCATGCAAGCTGTGAACTTTTGCTAATGATTTCATTTTTGAGTTAATTTCCTAAGAAAGGAAGATTTAAGAGAGCGGAGTATAAGGTTCGTGGGGCCGTCCGAAGGACAGGAAAAGCGTGGGATATCGTAGTTGAGTTATTTTCGTGCAATGTTGATATTGCGGGCAAGGTTCAAACAGGACATGATGGATCCCGTGCAAACCATGCAGTCCGCAGGAAATCTCGAATGGAAACCCAATATTCTGCTTCTTATGTTGAGTCGCGTCTGTTTTGCACTCACCGGACGTTTTAATGTTATTTTTTTTTCCGTTTTAATAATGACGTGGGATATGGGATGAACACAGGGAAACTGCCGCATACGCTGGAAATAGACAGGGAAATTAGCGTTTTACAACCATCACTAAGCAGTTTGTAGTTGTCATGGCAACAAATACATCATACTGAAATCACACATAAATGTGATAACTACCATTTTGGATTCTTTTAATTTTCTTTTTGTAAATCTATGTGCGATTCAACGTCGCAATTTTGGTGACCTGTTTTGACTGCCCGCGATATAAATATATCAAGACCATCCAGTAGTCTGTAAATTTCGATATCACACAGACAGATAACTTGATTAAGCGACTGAACTCACACATCACGGTGTACAACACAAAAGCAATCTGTTAACAACGACAAAGTCTGCTCGAGCTCATAAATTGCTAATTTCTCCTTTCAGCGCTTCTATACGACTTGATCGTTCGGGGTTGTTTTCTACAGTTTTTTGCTTTACCGCCGCAAAGTGAAAACAGTACTAGAATTAATTTTTTGCTATGATTCTGGAATAGGGTCGTCAACTGATATTACCTTTATAACCATCGTCGGGGCAATTGGTTATTTCGATTCTTGACTGGGTTAAAAATAAGCACAAACTGGAGGGGGAGGAAATGTTTGTTTTCATAAGATGGAAAGTCAATATGGATGGAAGAATGCGGACATTTATATAAAAGAAAGCGGCAGCCGACGCCCCGTTTTAAATTTGGTTTTAAAACAGCTTTTTCGTAGGATAATTCCATCCGGAATACACCCCTCTGGTAAAATTTAGTAAAGCAAAATCTACTTGACTCTTTTTCCTTAGCCGACCGGTTCCAGTTCGACCCGAGAAGCACGTTCTTCTTTAGGGATGTTCCCTCGGAATATTTAAATTCCTCGGCTGCCGAGGCTTCCAAGCAAGCAAGAAAAGATCTGACGGTTGATTTGGCAAATCACCATCGCTCGCAATCTCAGGAAACTAGCGGATCCCCTGGTGGAGCTCAAGGGGCCCCGGGGAGTAGGAGCGCTTTCAGGGCGGTCCACCAAGGTGAGTCTTTATTTGCTCCAGAGAAATTACTGGAAAAGGAAAGCACTGTTCAATAGCCCTAATTTAAATTGTCAGGTCGCACGCTAGAGCTTAATTCCACACATCCTGTTTTTCTTAAAAGGCAAAACAGTACCACATGAAAATACCGCTCGGTAGCTTTCATTTGAAAGGCCACATACTGGGGTTTTACCTACAGACTTGAAAGGTCGGAGTACCTTGTACAGCATAATAAACAGTACCTCTTGAAAGTACAGCTTAAAAGCTTTCATTTTAGTGGTCACACGCTTGGGTTTGATCCGCTCAGCAATAAACCAGGACCACTTTGTACAGCTAATGAATAGTACCACAAGGAAAAAGAGCTCAACATCTTATTTGAATGATCACACCTGAATATTTCACCCACGACTTAAAGGTTAGCCTGCGTTGCAGCCGGACGTGTCATAAAATTCCCGATATAGTGGACCGTACCCGCGGTTTAGACCGTCTGCGACGCAGGCTACTTCAAAGTTCGAATTGCATCAAGGTCTGAGAGGGTTAAAGTTCTTGATTCAAGACATTAGTTTGCATTGGATTGGCCGCCTGGTGTATTCTTAGGGGAGCAGGGATGGCGCAGTGGTGAGAGCGCTCGCCTCCCACCAACGTGGCCAAGGTTCGGTACCGGCCCGGTGCTATACGTGGGCTGAGTTTGCTGTTGGTTCTCGCCTTGCTCCGAGGGTTTTTCTCCGGGTTCTCCGGTTTTCCTCCCTCCACTAAAGCCAATTCGACCAGGATGGAGGACCCCGGCCGCATGAAAACAGCTGAGGTTGATGTGACTTGCTCGCTAAATATTGCAATTTATTATTTTTTTTTTTAACAGATGCTTTAAATCCTCATAATGAGATGAACCCTGAGAACCATGTTAATGCGGAGGCTCTCCAACGAGAACTTGCTGCACGAGCAGCAAAAAGCTCCAAGCAACAACAACAACAACAACAACAGCAACAACAAAAACCACAGCCGCTAAACTGCCAGCCATTCAACCCGTTTACACAACTTCCCAGCCCCTCCCCTCTAATGAGTCCGTCTCACAACTCGCCCAGACTGTTACCAGATCCCCTGTTGCTGGCTTCGCCTCACGGCCCAAGTATTTACCATCAAGCTTTACGAGCCAACATGCCTGGAGTGCCTTCGGCGCTACACCAGAGTTTAATGCATTACAGACTTTTGACACCTCCGGCCCAACATAACCCTCTTACGCAAAACATTCCTCTCCAATCTTCCTTCATCCAAGCCAATGCAGCTGCCGCGGCAGCCGCTCGTGCCAGTCTTCAGGGTCTCCCGGTCACGCATTCATCTCTAACAATGCATCGCGCGTCACGATCAGCATCTCCCAAGAACATTACCCCGGTCAACGGTCACGTGGACGATAACAAAAACGTTACAAAGGCTCGGACAACGAAAGTGGACGAGGAGAGACACGAGGCGGTAGATAAGGGACATGGGAACGAAAACGAAACTGATAACGAGAGCCGAAACCCCATAGCGACCATCTCCGATCGCGACTGTGGGATCCGAAGAAGCCCCGAGGCTTCTACGGGTTCTAACGAAAGACACAGTCCATTCGCCACACCCAAGGCCTCCCCGAGTGGTGGTAAGGAACCTTCACGTGTATCACCTCATAAGCTAGTGCCTCGTTTTCGACCGGACTCGCACGAGAACGTCTTAGAATGGAGTGTTGATGACGTGTGTCACTTCGTGTCGGCTCTCACAGGCTCACCAGACATTGCGCATGCGTTCAGAGAGGAACACATTGACGGGCATTCATTTGTTTTAATGCAAGAAGATCATTTGTTGACTAGGATGTCAATCAGACTAGGTCCCGCCCTCAAAATCCTGGCGCAGATAAAAAAGCTCACCGAGAATTTAGAAATGGAAGACGGCAGCTCGAATTGAAGGTCGCGTTCAGCTGAGAGAAAGTTAAGGAAATCCTTGCCTGACCTACAAGTCATGTGTTTATGCAACGTTCTGTCAATAGACCTTGCTTCATAGTCTGTCCGCCTGTTTTAACCAACATTTTTTGTGAGGTTTTAAAATGTTTGATCTTGCGCTTGCTTAAATCTTAGTTAATAGAGGGGAATGGCTACGAAGCTTGGTAAACTTTAAAGAAGCAAAGAAAGATGTCAAGATTTATGTTGGAAGGTCCACGACCGTGCACAATCTTTTGTTTGGTTTCATAACTATTTCCCTCTAATAGCCATGCTTAAACTGACATTTGATCCGTCGTTTCATGTACTGTGTTAATCCGTTATCTCGAGCTCTTAAGAGATAAAGGAAAATAATTGGAGTTGTCGGGTGCTCGAGATAACCGTAAGTGAAAAGTAGCGGGAAGTTTGTGATAACCGAGTTCTAGATAGTGAGGTTCTTCAATTACGATACTGAAAAGTGCTGAAAAATGTGAGCCTCTCTATTGGTATTTCCGGGCGACGCAAAGTTCGTAATGGACTGGAGGAATTTTAATCTTAAAAACGTACGAATTGACGTTTAAATCGGAAGGTGTTTTTCCGGCAAGACGTCCCTGGACGTCCTGCATTGCGCACTGTAAGCACATCATTTAGGTGTGGCCTGTAGACTTTCTCGTGAGCGACCATATTCCAGATATGTGAACGAAATTTACACGTGCGTATGAATTAGCCAGTCAGGGAAACTTAAATTACTGCTAAATGCTAACAAGCACTCAGAAGTTTTATACAAACAAAGTTTTGTTGATGAAAAATATCCACTATTTGCTTCAACAACAACTCCGCTTAGCCCAAGACTACGCATAGGGGGGCTCACATGTTTCATCGTCTAACGGGTCTCTAAACGGAGTTTTATTTCACTCTCATTTGCACAATAGCCTTCATAACCTTCTTTTCATCTGCACCCTTAACTGAAGATAAATCAGTATTTTTCTTGACGAAGCAGGACAGACGTTCACAGACTTCAAGTCAGTACGTGCCACAATTTATCGCCATTTCCCGTCAGTTGATAAGCGTGAAGTATTTAAGGAAGTCAAATATCTTACGGTATGGTACTTTTACTCATTGTTATCGTCCGTGGTACGTGATTGTGGTTCGTGGCAACCTCGCAGACTTCATCCATTATCGCCGCGTGAATGTGCGGGAAATTCCACCCACGGTCTTATGATTTCCGTCGTCTGTCATCACAATGGAGCCGTACGTGCAGACAACACACATCAATGTAGCTAAATTTTGCATGCTATCTGCGTGATGTGGTTACACAGCTACTTTGATTACAAATCATTATGGCTGCAAACAGTTGTCAGTTTAGCCCCAGAAACTGTAGACTTTGCCTTTTCGGGCTGAAAGCCACAGACTAGGAGCGAGCTTTTTACCGATATAAATTTGTTTTTTTCTGTATTACTAAGCTTTGGCTATGCTTCGAGGACTAGAGTGATTGTAAGGTATCGAGTGCTTAACATTGTGCTTTCGTCATTCATCACGTCAGTGCTTTCTAAGGAGATGTAACTATTTTAGGTGTGCTGAAAACGTGGGGTGTGTTTAAACTTGTGGGGTTAGGTTTTTGTTTGTTGTTTTTATTTGGAAGCTGGTTTTTCTAGTTTTCTTTGGACCAAAGCAAGAATGTGCCGGTGTGATAACTAGAATAGTTTCATGTTTTCTTTGCGTGGTTTATTTTGCTGATTTGCGCATCAAATGCGTGTTAAAGTTGACAGTCAGAGTGGCATTTCTTTTTTTGTTTGACAATCTTTTATTTCAAATAAAAGAGTCGATAAAACATTGTTGAACAGATTCGAAAGCGTTAAAAAACGCATTTTTATTTTTTATATGAAGATCGTTTAAGACAAAAGGGTTGTAAAACACAGTTATACAGCCCTGATGAGTGCGATGTTACGTTAGCTAAAAAGATGTGTGAATTAGAGAAATATTTATAATTTGCTTTATTTCTTGAATTTAATTTCAAATTGATGAAAAAGAAGAAGCGAAAAAAAGACAAAAAAAAAAAAAAAAAAAAACGGGAAAAACAAGCTTTTCCTTTGTTTTTAGGGGGTTAGGGTGAGACCTTAGATTATTTAGGTTTTTTTTTTATATT
>Ga0126338_10001171_pt1 | contig 16509 bp, 5 predicted proteins | sample OrbCmetagenome_2_FD_92529 | JGI IMG/M metagenome (GOLD analysis project Ga0126338, IMG submission 92529) | Coral microbial communities from Petempiche,Puerto Morelos, Mexico - Orbicella C C metagenome | ecosystem: Host-associated > Invertebrates > Cnidaria > Coral | place: Petempiche,Puerto... | reverse complement strand
CTCCAACTAATGAAAGCGCGTGAAAACCGCGCGTTAGCCTAGTAGCGTTTGGTCTTAGTTTCACTTTTGATCGGACGAGAAATTAAGCGACGTATTTGTTACATATTTAACAATTAGACTGCGAAAGTAAGGTATCAGTTCACTGGTGAGTGGCTGGGGAGAAAGCTCGGCCTAAACCAAACATGATGAAAGTCGATTGGAAGTAATTATTTCAGTATAACCCAATAACGGATTTTAAAAAATAAATGATAAATGTTATCTTATGTAGTTAATGGTTTTCTCTAATACTTTTTGGCCATAATCCTAGTTTCCTAGAAGTCAGCCATTTTGATATGCTACTGTAATTTTCATGCTTTGTTTTATATCATAGTGTGCAAGGATGCGGAGCGCGAATCAAAGAGCGGCATGTGCAAATCATGGGCAAAGTCTGGTTACTGCGAAAAAGTCAAGTACGTGATGTCGAGGTACTGCCCCAAGGAATGCAAATATTGCAGTAAGTCATTGCTTTCTCTTCTGCAGCTTTTGTAATAGTCGGAATAAATCCGCCCCCTCTCCTCAAAAGAATCGTGGACAAGGACCCTCTCCCCGGTTTTTTTTTTCCGCGGAAAGGGGATAATGTAGGCAGGCTTCTTCTGTTGCTTGTTTCAGTCTCGCTCAGAGTGTTGGGTTCGTCTACCTTTAGCCTCTGTTACAGCCACATTTCCTGAAAGAAAAGAAATGGGAGAGAGAGCTCTCTGAATTTTTTCTTCCGGGGACAGCCTGTGAACGACCCTGTGAACAGGCTCCGGCTGGAGGTGTCTGACCGCGGCTGGAAGGGCCGAGAAGGCCTGGGTGAGAGTGAAGTGATAGAGGGGGACTTGGGTGGGGGTTGTGGCGTCCCCCCTCGTCTCTTTCCTCTCCTCTCTCTTTTATTCTCTTTCTTCCCGTTTTCTCTTCGCCCCATCCTCGACTAGAGAGCATGTTCACAGCTAGGCTATTCGGGGACTGAGGGGACTGACACAGACTAATTTCAAGGACCTACATTCAATCGATTTTAGAACTCGTTCAGCTGAAAAATCTGTGTTGATTACGCCGCTATGGGAATTATTTAAGCAATAGACCACAGGTTTTCACGGTTTATAGGCTGATAAACCACGCGGGATGTTGGAGGAACACTCCGAAGAATTCTTCGAGTGTTCTTCCAACATCCCAAGTGGTTTATTAGCCTATAAACAATAGGAACTTGTGGTCTATTGGTTTTATATAATAATTCAGAAGACACGCGAAATTTCCCTGAATTTACAGGCACAATAAACCATAGCTGATTGACTAATCAGGGCGCGCGCGCATTCATTTAATTATCATATAAAGCTAATTATCTTGCGGTACTGTACAAGTTTAGCTGAGTTTTACAAGCGTTAATATTTAATAATCCGAGAATCTTGTGCAAACGCTGTGCATTACATTTTTATGAGAAATTTTATCAAGTTCGTTCAGAGGTTCGGGATATGAATATCACATCAACTGAACCATTTCTTATCTTCGAGATATGTTTTACCATTCGTTTTCGATTAAACTGAGCAGTGAGTATAGGGAAAAATGGTATCATGTCTGATTTCAGTTATATTTCGTGTTTCGTGTTAATTCGATCGCGTTTTGATTCTTTATTGCATAATTACTGATCTTTACATTTTCTAGCGTGACGGATGTTGCTGCCCGCAAAAACACTCGTTGAAGCATAATTAGGCATATGGTCCGTTTTGGGTCAGTTTAATTTCTTATGCCTGTCTAGAGGTCAGTCGTTTGCAATTTTAAACCTTTTTTCCTTGTCAGTATTCTGTATAGTCTAGCTTGTTTGGCAGTTCCGTATTGGGCTGTATTGAAAAAAACCGACTGAGCTGTTGTCAGTTTATATTATCGAACATTTCGACAAAATGGCTCCGGGGTGTTGTGGCTTTGATATCTTACATTTTTCAATGGCAAAAACGTAATACTGTTTTAATGTATTCCAAGAAACAAAGGAAGTTTTGACTAATTGTACCGCAGTTCTGCGAACGTGACAAATTCGTGAATTCTACGCAAGATCACTGAGTAACGAAAGCGAAAGTGCTTAGTCAGCTTTAGTTTAGGGGAAAATTAGCTGAAATTGAGAGGGTTGAATCTTAATTCATCGTCATGGCTGAGATAGCGGATCATTTCGAGAGAAAAGCAAGGTTTGAGAACCAAAGCGAAGCAGAACTCATCCGAGAGAAACTCGAACGATTGGTGAACAACATTCTGTCACTGGTGGAAAAGCGAGACAAGAGATTTCAGAGCACTCTGATCAAAAGCGGAAGCGTCTACGAAGGAGTGAAAGTTGGCAAACCAGATGAATTCGACTTCATGATCAGACTTAACTCGCTCACGGACAAGGCTTCATTTCATCCCTGCCACAAAGGTGAAGGCTACGTGAAGCTCCACCTGGATGAGCACGAGTGGAAAGAATTCAAAGATGAGGAAGGCTTCTTCAACCCAAATCTTCTCTGCCGCCATTTTAAGAAGCTCGTCAACGAATCGTTAAGCGATGCCGAAGTACCCGACGGACTCCGAATCCAGCGAGCCAGTCGCGAATTGCTCGATGGTTCCTGGGGGCCTGTGTTTTCAGACCTGCTAGGAAACAGAAGTGGCCAAGAAAATTCATCTGGTGTGATGTACTCGGAAACGCACGGCCCGGCTACCACACTTTACATTGATTGGGAAGGCGGGGAGAGTTATCGAGGTTTGAATATAAGCGTTGACTTGACGCTAAGTTTGGAGTACCCTTCATCAAAACTTCCGGTTCAGCTGGCTAAGCTTCCACTTAAAGTAGACGTGATTCTCCAGAAGAGTGGATTTCACGTAGTTCCAGCTGGTTTTGACGTCTGGCGAATCTCATTTTCCATGGTCGAAAAAGAAGTTTTGCACTCCTCTCCTGAAGGTTTCAAAGCATGCTACCGAATTCTGAAAATCGTCAGAGATGACGTCTCGGAGAGCCTGGAACTGGACGCATCCTTAGTTCCATCGTACATGTTTAAGACCGTCCTTGTGTCACAGTTGTTTATAACACCGGGACATCTCTGGGAGAAGGATCTTTGGTCCCAAAGGACAATTCAAACCCTAGATCTCGTTTTACAAGGCGTAAGGCGAGAAGAAATTCAAAGTCTCTTCATACCAAGGTACAATCTACTTTCCGCGAGGGATCGCGAACATAAGCTACGCCAGTTTGTGGTGGAAGAGATGCTGAATCAGATGAAGGGTTTGGAAATGGCGCACACTCTAGAGGACGCTAGAGAAACAAAACGACAGATCAGGGTTTTAGAAATAATTGATTTGTTGGAATACGTGTTCTCAAGCATTCTTAGTGGAAAAGATCCGACTGCTCTGTGGAATAAGATGTTTGTCAACATAGGCAACGTTCCTGGCTCGCGCAAGTTTGGCTGGTTCTGGAACCAAGTCACTGACCTCAATACTACAGAACTTGATGAAGACGCGTACAAGAGATTGATGGAAATGTGGAGCTTGGTGGAGGATTTCTTCAAGCAGTTACTGGCCACGTTGGAAGGGGAGCTAAACTTATTGGCCCAGAGGTTCTACATCAGAACTTGCGAGAAGACAAAGAAATACGAGCTTGAACACAGAGGCTTGTCGGAGCGTAAAGTCGAGCAGGTTCCCATTCGTCAACTTGCCTCTGAGATGTTCGAAGATATTGCAGAATGTTACATCAAAGAAGAGAATTCATCTTGGGCAAATCTTCACAAAGCAATTCCTCCAGAGTTCACCCCAACAGGTTTCTTTCGCGACGTTGCGGACGTGACAGAGAGGGATGGAAGTGTTAGTGGCCTTTCACTCTTCAACCAACGCCTCAAAGATTATCTCATGTTGGTCCCCGAAAATTGCATCATGACCCTTACTGTTGGTTATGTTCGAAAAATTTTTTTGCATGCTAAGGACATACTAACACGGAAACTTGATTACATTACCATACCAGAGTTAGATTTGGATTGAGCCTTGGGAGACCGTGGGACCATTTTGCTGCCTAGTTTCCAGGCCATCATCAGGCGGTGAACTTTGTGTGTGCAACAGTCCCACAACTTCCTGGGAACGAGTTTGGCGAATTTTGTTTTTACACTTTAACTGTTAGGTTTCAATTTAACCCGGAACATCTATAAAGAAATTTCGAAGGGAATCATTTGTTCCTGAAAACTGGAGAGTAAAACATAAAATTGTCAGTAAAGTCTTTCAGAGAAGAGTGAGAACATATCAGTGAAATTCGGGCTTCATTTTTTTTTGTATTTCTTAATCGTTTGAAGATAGTGTAACAACGGACTTGTAGTAAATGTAATTTAAGTTAAAGGACTGAAAAAAATATATGTAACCTCCTTTTTCCTCCTGCTCAAGAGACCGGAACAGCTTAGAAAACAGTTGCCAGGGAACGAGTACAAGTCGATAGAGACATCCCGCTGTTTTCCTCCCTTCAGTTGCTCAGCAAAAGAAGTATCCTAAAAAAATTAACTAGTCATTATTACAATATCCACGTTTATCCTAGCAAGACTGCTAGCGCTGGTTGATATAGTTGGATATTTATGAGAATTCCAAACTCTTCAAACGTCTCAAGAACATATTTACTGTCTTGAAATGCTTGTACTCTATCCGAAAGCAAAGATAAGGAGGGGAAGAAATTCGGTGTAAAAACAGGATAAAATATCGTAGATTGCCAGATTAAGAGTCGCACTCCAGTGGCACTCGTTGTCATGGATGCTTCAAGCGCGTTTAAAGAATTTTGTACGGTAACAATTATTAAACACTGTTAAAACCTGTGGGATGTTTGTAATTATTTCGCGCCCCCTCGCGTTATTTTGCACGCTGCAAGGTGGACGTCAGGTGGAGTTTGATAGTAAGGACAGAATGTTGAGCCTCTTGAACTGTGCTACAGAAATGCGTCAGTCTACACTACACATAAGTGCGCACCCTTGTGTCCTTTAAAGAGCGGAAGTACAGCATGTTCAGTTTCAGGGAGATGTCAGAGTTCAATTTCAAGGACTATTAAGCGTCAAAAACTTTCACGGCTTCAAATTTTGGTTTCAATGATCAATCTGCTTTTCTGATTTACCTAACCAAACTATATAAAAGTAGACGCCGCATGGCACTGGGCTTTTTCTATGCACACTAATGTGTTCTTACTGCGGGAGGGGGGAGGGAAAGAGGGGAAGAGGGTATGAGTAGGCTGCCCTCGACCGGATGTACCAATGCCACAGGGCAGTAAAACTATTCAAAAATTACAAGGGATTGGAAAAACCTACATTTATACGATTATCTGTCTGCCTGCCTGCCTGCTGATTTGGTGGGGTTGTTGTTGTTCACGAAGCCGAATGTCCCAAATAAACATTAACATTCACTCCAAGTGATTTATATATATATCAATTTATGTAATACTCGGATGAAATCCAAAGAATCAGAATCGTCGGGAGGTTGGCAGGCAAACATACTAGGGTGTTAAAAATGCAAACTCGACCTCGAGGTAGAGAATATATTGGTAATATTATGCCTCCATCTATCCCTCGAAATGGTCCCAGCGACGGCTGAATTCGCTAGTTAAAACGATCTTTTTCATCTGCAGAGCAGTTCAGCCCTCCTGGATGCCAGTCGGGGAAGTACGGGTGTTGCTGGAACAATCTCGAAGCCAGGGGGCCAAATGGACGCGGATGTCCAGGTAAGTGAGCAGCAACAAGCACTGGGAGATTATGAAGCGCTTTCCTCTAAAAAACGTTTATCAACTTCTCGATTCTCCTAAGAAGAACTGAGCTTAGAATCGTCACACATTATTTATTACAATGATCCTACTGTACTGTCCACCATAATTTTATCATTAGTGTTGCGTGACAACTTTAGTCTGCAATCTCTTTTTATCAGTCACATAGCATTTCTTCCCAGTCCGTAACAGGTGATAAGAACGGTTCAAATGTGGAAGTAACGAAACACTTTCCCAGTCCGTGACAGGGCAGCAGAACGGCTATATAGTTAGAAGTGACGCAGCTTTTCTCATAAGGACAGCGGCAAGGGTGAAAACAACGCAATAGTTCTTCTTACCAACTGTTGCGTGATGCTTCACAGCGAACATCTTCGTATTATTTGGTCACGCAAGGTCCTCCCCACTCACGATTATTTTATGTCAATTGTAGTTTGTAGGGATTCTTATGGCCGGCTATGCAGACTGTTTGAGTACTACTGCCCCAAACCTGGAAAATATGGACAGTTTGTTCGATATCACTGCTTCAAAACATGTGGATGGTGTGACAAGTAGGTCCATTTCTAACAATATTCCTAGTCAATTCCTTTTCCTGCTTGCCTTCCTGCAAGAAAGAGAAAGACGAAAACTAAGACAAATATAGAAAATGTCAGCTGTAATGCAGTGGTATAGAAAAGCCCACATATGTTCAACTCAAAACTAGTCAAACATGCATGCCATATAATGAAGAAATCAACCCATCAAGCTTCCACCCTGTTCTGTTTATGGTAAATCACTACATCTATCTACATCAGGGTTGCCACACACTGGAACAAAAAAAAAATCCCCAACTTTTCACTGACTGTAAAGCAACTTCCAGTGACCCTGCAGGATGACTATTCTGGCCATGAATCAACAAAAATAAGGATGGCTCAGATAATTTTTAAAACAAAATTGCCTTGTATATACAAAAACATCTAATAAAATAATTTGCAGCAACCAAAATCAAACAAATCAAACAAAGCATTGACCAACCTACAATCAGGCTTTTTTTTTTGGCAAATGGGGAAGGGAAGAATTTGTTCCCCTTCCTCTGTTTGCAAAAAAAAGAATGCCTGATCGTAGGTTAAGCACTGACAAACGTTACAGTCAAGAAGCTACTTTCAAGAAATGGAGAAGGATTCCTTGGCAGTGATTCTATTTTGGCCACTCAATACTTTTCTAAGCAAAAAGAGAAAGTATAGGAAAACTATGCTGGAGAGACTGAAGATGGTTTAAAGAAGACAAAGCTTGTATTCTGGAAACAAAGTTATTGAGAAGTTGAAGATTTGCTATTTATTTTTTCAGGTCTGCTCAGCTCAGAAATAAACAGGCATCAGATGCTCTATAGTTACTCCATCTATTTATGAGGAGTTTCTTGATGTCAAATCCTTCAGAAAAGCTCAGAAGAACAAGACATATCTCCTGAACAAGGATTACCAGTCACTGTTTTGTGAGGACATCTTAGCCATGCATAACTGACAAGATGTCTGTATGCAATTTGACACTTTAATGATCATATGGTGATAGTTTTCAAGACAGTTTATTGTCTAGTTTCTGGGTCTCTTGAATTTGCTGTGGTCAATCCATTTACAATAGGTGATGTTGTGTGTGATGATACTGAAATGGACTTGAAGTAAAGGACTGGAATAAAGCCATACTGACATTTGGTAGCAATGGTAGTTTACAAATTAGATGAAGAAGGGGACTTAAACATAATATTTTTGGTAATGATAGATCATAAGATCATAATGATAGATCGTTTTATATATGAAATAAAAAAATGAAAGAAATATATAACTCCATAGAAAAGAAATTTATCCACTCAGCCAACAAAAACGCAGTGTCAGTATTGTTATCAAGAAGAGGCTCAATTTCATTACCATATTTACTCTGTAAGCTTCATTGCATCTTTAAAAGATTTACTCAAAACTCCTTTATACAAGAAATGTGACGAGAAATGATTTTTTAGTAATTTTAACAAGTTTTGTACGTCTAAGGTTGAAATGACCCAGCTTTTACATTTATTTTGGATATTCTCCCCAAAAACATTGTTTTGTTGAAAGACAACTTTAAAAAAAGACACCAAGAGAGAGAACTTTGCATGCTCTTTCAGTCTTTTTGCTATTCAATACCTGTTGTCTGTGTACAGCATACTTAAAATAATATTATTATAATGTAGAAGAGTCCAGCCACGAGATGCAAGGACTATCTAAATTTTCTTTTCCTTATTTATCTCTAACCTTCATATTTGATAGACAGTATATTTAAAGAAAATACAACTCATATATATTCAGAATAAATTACATTTTATCTACAGTTGTTGTTGTATGTCCCTTTACTGGAATTTTGATGTTGTGGTTCCAAAGCAATGTAACATAATAACCCATTTCTGAGTTGAGCTAAGCCTCTCTACCAACATGAGGCCTGGTGCACAACCATTCATGAAAATGAAAATGAGTTTAATTTGTATGTGAATGAAATGAATCTCATTTTCATATCAAAGGATGGGTACCAAGACTCACTTTGAGAAAGAGGCTTAAGGTAATTCAGAAATGGCCTAAGAAAGAAACTAATATGTTACTACAAAGCTTGGAAACCATCTGAGGTTATGTAAACATAGTTATGATATCACAAAATTTCCTTTTTTGCATCCATGGCATAGTCAAAGAGATTAAAAATCACTGTTTTTCTTTTACAGAGGCTAATACAGTTTTTGTAAAACTCAAGAGCCCTTTTGTAACCATCACTTGCTAGTCAAGCTTTCATAAATGTTTGAACTCTCTAAAATGTAGTCTTGAATATTATGGAACTTCACAGGTTTTTCTACAGTTCTTAATATCAAATTGGTTATTTTTGTTGGAATCAAATAAATATTGAATTTTCAGAAAGTCATAAGTTAAGCAAGAAAGATGTTGACAACGTTTGTGTGGCCTTACCGTTTGTCCGCAATTTGTTCTATTTGTTTTCCAGCTACAAGTATTCCTGTTAGCGAGAGCCTTCTTTGATTAACCTGTTAGAATTCTGAAAAGCAAGTGGTATCAAGGGGAATAGGTACTCGTAATCTGCACAGTTTGCTTTTCATGGTTGCTAAACGAAGCAAAAGCTAAGCTTGTTCATCTGTATTCACTAAACCGTTCATATTGCTGGCTTGTAGATTTAGCTTGAGGGCAGTAAAATGGGGATTATGATCCCTTTTCACGCACAAATTTCAATAATGTCTCACATATACTTTGTGCTGCTATTAACAAATAAATTTTTTTTTTCAGATATTCATGAATCACATAATAAGTCTTTCAGTAGCTTTTAACATATCTCACACTAATTTTTGCCCTTATAACATGACATGCATAAACCCTTTGCCACCCTTAAGTATGTTTGTTGCTTTGCTCATGTTCATGCCCAATAATTTCCAGGTTACCACTGTTATGTAAATCTTTCTATGATTTGCAATATGGAAGGTTCATGGAATGATTCAACCACCAAGGGACAAAAATTATGATTCCTCTAAGTATGCTTTCCCCATAAATTACATGTTAGATTTCCACACCAACACCAATAAATTTATTTGTCCCAACAACGTTGGAGAGCAGGAAAGTGATAATTTTTAAAAGAAACCTCCAGCCACTACACTCTAATGGCTGTGATTACCAGGTATGAGTAGACAATAGCTCAGTTAATTAGTTAGATTAATAAGCATATTTTGCATTCAAGTACAGTTCAAATAATATTGATAAAAATATAATAACATTTAGCAGCAGGGGTATTTTGCAGGACTTGAATGTTGAATGCAGAATGCTGAATGTCAAATGCACTGTTTGCTTCTGGTTAGTTTCACTCATGTTTGTTTTTACTTTTTTTGTTGGAAAGGACTAAATACAATACAATATAATGCTCAGGGTTCTATAAGGAATTCCAATGGGTCAATTACCACTGTTCCCACCAAATCATTGTAAATTTTCTATCAACTTGTCTGGTCAGGTAGCTGATCTTGTAGTTTTTGACCTGAGACCCCTCATTTGTCTCGAACAATGAATGCCGTCCTTCCCAACAAACACAAGGTAGCCACAAGCAAACATGAGTTAAACTTAACGCTTAAGGTAATATTAAGCAGTGCATTCGGCATTCTGCGTAATTCGGTTTTCTGCAAAATACCCCAGCTAAATATTTAGTAGGGGTAGGGTTTGAAGTGTTACCTTTTTTAATCACAACCACAGGGAGCTGTTTCTTGTTTTTCTTGCAATTTCCTAAAAATTAAAGCGGCCAAGTTATAATTATCTGGAAAAATTGAGACTCGGGGGTGAACCATTTGACTTTTGAGGTGGTGATGGTGATGGTGGGTCATTTGGTATGGCTACGAATTTTCTTTAGTGGATCTCTGGCTCAGGCTGCCAAGCGGAGCACCAAAACTATAGCAGAACCACATAAATGCATGGAGATATGAAACCATGCAACTCTTTTTTCATTGTCAACATGGCCAGCGGCATGGATCACAGGCACGTATGACGACGACATTGTGCAATATGACAGCCATACTCTAGCTAATAGGTCGACTGAGGTGTGCAGCCTTAGTTTACCTAGTATCCTAACTTTGATATTGAACATCCATGTTATGGTAAATTGACAATAGCTCTCCTCTCCTCGTGTCAATTACAATAACTGTAGAAATTCTCGCGCTTATTGTCTAATTTTCGTTGTCAAAAGCAGAGAGGCATATGAATTTTTGATGCAGTGAGTGAGAGTGCACAATTTGACAATTTGTTATTGAAAAAAACAACAACAAACAGACGGCAGTTTTTCACGCCTCTGTCTTGTTATTGACAATGAATGTCCTCATAACATTGCCAAAGTAGTCTCCGGATCCACTCAGCTAACGCCTTGTGGATCGAGAGCTACTTTGACAATGTTATGACGAAATTCATCATTGATACATGTGACCTTTCATATATAAACATGTCATAACAGAAACAGGTTTTGCATGTAAATATTTACCTCTTATTTTCAGCACAGGAACGCTGGAAATCTTCCCATTCCTTCATACATTTGGATCTGTCACCATTATTTTTATCTAGGCATTCCTTTAGGGCTTTATGATCGCACGATGGCGTTACATTCTTGTATAAAGCCTGTGAGCCTGCATCCGCCATGTTGAATATTACCCAGAGAGCACCGCACCACCGGTTGGCTGCTCATGCGCATTGTAGTCGCTTTGCATCATGGGCTGGCCGTTTTTACGAAGTGCTTGAAATCGAGCGGTGTTTGAGTTTCAAAATTGATAGACTGTGAAAGAGAAATAGGCGATTCTGTGGCGTTTTATGCGGTCGAATAGCCGCTTGTGAAGGTGACAAGAACCACAGAAGACGAATCAAATTCAAGGTGGGGCTTTCTTTGCGTAGAAACCCGTGTAGACGCGAGAACTGACGTAATTCTTGTTGGCTAGCCAGCGCATAGTTAGTTCAGAGCATGGGTGGGTTTAGCTCGCCTGTGTTAAAATATGCGTAATATTATGACTGTGTGGCAATCTGACATTCACTTAACTTTAAACTCTAAAGTGTCTTCCTTCTGAATTTCAACCCACACTCTCGTTTCCACTTGACAGTCCACGCTTGTAAAGCGAAAACGATCTTTCCAACCAAGGCCCACGAAGTTTGGTAGGTTGCTCACTGATCAAGTTAGGTGACTTCGTTCAATGATCTACTTTTATTAAACGATATTACTATATCCTAACCGGTATAATTGAAATGCATTCTCTTGGGGGCTAGGTTCCTTTGGTGAAAACGTTTTACATTTTCTTCGTTTGTTGTTTAAATCTCTTTAGGAAAGCGGAGGGTGCCGCTACCAAGATGGAGTGAATGTGATGGTTACTGTACACAGATCGCCTAGTGAGGAATGTTTTCAGTGCAATTCAAGATCGTAGATGCTCGTGATCTTAACAAAAGCTGATTGAAAAGACTACGAAAATCTTGAGCCATGGTTTTGACTCCCAGACAGAAAGAAGAACTGTAAGTCACGCTTTCGATTCCAAACTAAGTTATAATTGTACTTTCCAGATCGAGGTATGCGATCGCCGGTTCACTCTTTCTTTCTGTGTTTCAATAGAATTTGGTTGAGGCGAGGAAGATCGTACCTCGATCCAGCTACCTGCAACCCCTAAAATGTCGTTTATCGCAAATTAACGTGATAAATTTTCAAAGCCGGCCGGATCAAGACGGATTAACACATTGTAGGAAGTCATAAACATTGGAACAAAAGTGGAATCTTGCAGGTTTCCGCTCGAACAAAGTAACCTCTCCTTATGCCTAGGGAAGGAGTTTACTCTATACTTTTTATTCCCGATAGTTCTTCGTTTTATCTATTTCTCAGGCACAAAGCCATAGCCGATTACCTTTTCCAATGTGGCTTCGAAGATGCTCTCAATGCATTCAAGAAGGATGCAAGCATGGTGAGAAAGTTTTTCGTCTCTACCTACTTTGTTTGAGATGCACTTTATTTTATTGTCAGCTACGTTCTTTTGTGGTGTCAAGTTACCTAATTCATTTTGAATTTGTACAGAGTCTCCACAACTTGTTTCTACTTAATCTTGTCCTGATGACCAATTTAGTTTTCCCAGTGGGTATTAAAACGTCAAGGCAGCACTTTAGTGTCTATATTTTATTAATAGCTCTGTCCAAGGCTAATTCATCATTGTCACATTATATTATTTGTCCTTCTTTGATGTTGTGTCAGAATAACAATTGATAGCTTGCATGGGCAGTTATGGTCAGTAGATTAACCCCATAAATTATTTTTCTGGCCCTATCCATTTAACAGCACTGTTTGAATGTTTCTTGTGGTATGTGGGCTTTGTGAATACTTCATTTTATATTTCAGTTAACAAACATTACATGATCAGTGGGGGTCACCCCAGTGCTGAGAATTAAACAAAGAAGAGTATGTTCAAAGATCTTTGCACACTCTTCTCCCTTGAAAGTTAATAATTGACCATCTACCATTCTAAAAATGTTATTTTTAGAATGGTAGATAGTAGCTATTTTCAGTGGATATACATTGTTGAAAATTTCATCTTTGAAATGTTGAAATGGTTGTCAAATAAGCCAACGCTGTCAGGGGTGTCATGAATCAGGGAGAATCAGGGAAATTTTTATTATCAAAGTCAGGGAATTATTTTAGTTGCTGATAAGGAAAATTAGAAAACAATAAAGACAACAAAAGTGAGGAATTTTATTTTAAGGTTTACTACAAAAAGTTTTGATATTGTTGGTAGTTCTGACAGTTCTAAAATGATCAACTGAAAGTATTTCCTACAATATACGTATTTTTTTTTTCATTTGTTCAGCCTTGTTAATCAGTTACAATCAGTAAAAATATTTTCCTCTGGTCAGTGATTCCTGACCATTCAGGTAGTGGAGCTTAGTTTGGTGTATTTGTGGAAGGGAGAGAGATCTGGCTCAGTCAGGCAGGTTTCTTTTAATGCTGCTTTGCCCCTTTTTTGTTTGCTTTGATGTCAATTTACCCCCCTTGCTGTTGTTAAACTTTCAAAGATAGCATTGCTGCCTTACCATAATCGACTTTTAATATTCCATGTTTGATTTTTGCCATCATCAGGTGAAAAAAAATCATTCTAAAGTGAAACTGATATTTGCAGTTGTTGAGAAAAAAATCTTAGGTATACAAGATTTAAACCCATGACTCTTGTGATACTACTGAGCAGATCTAGAGGGTCTATGTACTAGATCAAATTTTTAGCAATCTGTCTGTATCTGTATTAAACTGTGGTGGCTGTTCAGACCTTTGGTCACATAAATGAAATATTGTGATGTGTGACCATTTTTTGCAATTGTCTGGCCTCCTTCCAAACTTCTATGCCCAGTCTTATGCGTGTTGGTCTTTGTCTGACCAGTAAACGTGGGTCTTGTTGATTAAGAGTAATAATTATTTTAAGCCTTGTAGTGTTGGCTGATTATGTATTATGTATTATGTGTTATATTTTGTTCATATCCAGCCTGGAGAACTAGACAAAAAGTATAGTGGCTTGCTGGAAAAGAAATGGACATCAGTGATTCGTCTTCAGAAAAAGGTCAGTATGTGCATGTATGTGTAAGTTTGTTAAACTTGTTCCTAAGGAAGCCGGTTTCTAGTGCTGTTCACTAGTCATCGTGTAATACAGCAATGAATGGTGGTTTGTTTTTAGTTTTCATTTGAAGTGCTTTGGAATTTCATCAATCCTGCCACCAAACAATTGCCAAGAGGTGTTTCTATTAAAAGGGTGGCGGTATTGATAGGGCTTGTTTAAGTACTTAACATTTACTCAAGCCATAACTTTGAAGCAGTAATCATTATAAGGCACTGTTTCAATGTACAACAAAACTCAAATATTTGATTTTTAAATCTACAGATTAGCTTCCAATAAATTCCTGCTTAAAGTGTGAACAGTAATTGCTGGCACTTTGAGCAATAATTTTGCTGGAAATCAATCTTCAGGCAGAGCTGCTAATAAGAGTCAGTCATTGGACTGTGGCAGACCAAAACGTGCCCTTTTCCATTTTCTAAATTACCCCTGGTCCTATGTATTCACAAAGTTTTGAAGAAGGAGGCTGCTTTTGCCATCTTTTCCTAAAGAATCGGGTGAATATCCCTATGAAATAGCTAGCCAAGGTCTTGAAGTAAATGGTGATATTCACTAGCAACCATTTACCTTTTGATAACCCTGATCAATCTGTATTGGACATGCACTATCTCTTTGGGCAAACTTGGGCAAAATTTTTCAAGGCAGTTTGGTTGTGCATCTCACTATATTTGAGATGTTATTTATTTATTTATTTATTTTTTTACAAAATGTTATGGAAGCATTCTGCCCTGACAACCACTATATCAATAAAATTGTCATTAGTTTCACATATGGTAATATTTACAGAACTCAGTATTTACAGTGTATTGTCAATATCCCTGAACAATATCATTATATTTTCAAATAAAAGGATGTAAGATTTAATAAATTGTACATGTATGGCCTGAAAGGGCAAAAACTCATGTTTCATATCATGAAAGATGAGACAAAAGTTTTCAATTTGTCCATCTGTTACAAAGGCTTGCTATCAGACAGTCATTTATAGCACTTCTCCTGAAATCCACATGAATTTATGGTCGAGAACTGTGGAGCCATGCCCACAATTTTGTTGTTTTGTATTCAATTTGTTTGGAAACCTGTTTTCAGGTAATGGATCTAGAATCCAGGCTATCAGAGGCAGAAAAGGAAGCACATACAGGTGAGATAATGAATCTGTACTGCCTTCTCTATTTTGGTATTTTTACCTTAACTTCAGCTAAAAGCATTATCAAAAGCAAAAACACACATTGGACTATTCTTGTAACCTGCTCCCAGGATTTTCTTTTGTATGGCTGAATTAATCTTTAAGCACTGTCCGAACAAGAAATCTTTGGCGACCAAACACAATCAAACATTGTTTGGTGACAAAACATGTTGATGTTGTACTGAATGGCCAAATGGTATCAAACACATTTGAATGAACAAAATGTTTGATCAAATGTTTGACCTTGTTCAAATTTTATCAAACACGGTCAAACAAGGTACCCAAATGGGAAAATTTTTGGTTACCAAACAAGGTTACCTCTGGGAATGAGATTGTGTTGCATTGTGTTTGATTGCCAAACATTTTCTGATTGAACAGGGCTCTGGTTCCATGTGGAACAAAGAAAGAGAAAAAAGGCTTGGCAGTTATCAATTTTTTAAAAGAACTCCTCAAGAGGAAGCAATTAAATTATGAAAATTATGAATGTTAGTTTGAAAGTAACTTTCAGCTATGCAAACTTAGTGATACTAAAGATGCTATACCAGTATGTTTTTTTCCTTGAAGGTGTGTACTCATTTATGCCATAACACTAATACTTGGTTCATACGTGTGTGTAGGTTCTACATTAAAGAAAACCCGCTCTCCGGAGGACTGGATGCCTAGACCACCAGAACGGTATGCCCTTTAGATGTATTAATGAGTCTGGAGGAATTTTGTTTATTGTATTAAGATATAAAATGGCTATGAAACTTGACTTGTACTTTCACAGTATTTTGACGTACCCTAACTAGGTGACCGAGCTGACATTTTGAAGTCATTCTTAAGACTATTTTTAACAGAATGATGGTCTAATGAAAATGATCTTTACCACGACAGATATGCATTAACTGGTCACAGAAGCCCAGTTACAAGAGTATTATTCCATCCAGTATATAGGTGAGATTTTGAACTTTGTGATTAAAGCAATTGTCAAGAGAGAGAGATCAACTGGTATTGATACAATCTGTACATTCTCAAGGAAGCAGGTGATAAACATTCCTGTCTCCAGAGCCATCTATCCTTTACCCTCCCAGTTGGATGTCCTTATGGCTGATCACACAATCTTTCCTCCCCAATAAACGTCTGGTGAAACAGATGGTTCTTTACATAGCCCAATCACGACACATTTCCTGATTAAAGTGCCTATGAAGTAAAAAATAATTGCTGCTTATTTGAAAGGCTTTTCAAAGTAAAGAAGAATGGCGTTTTTCTTTTTGGAATATCTTTTTCGTTTCAGAGATATTTACGTTTTTGTAAGAAAAGTGATGACGTCAGAGGTGGTTTCACTAAAACAGCACAACACTCAATTGAGAAGAACTCTAGAAATATTAAAGCAGTGTTCTTTAAATTTGGCACCAGAAATGTACATCACAAAAGAAACATAATGACACCCATCGT
>Ga0126338_10001169_pt1 | contig 16520 bp, 8 predicted proteins | sample OrbCmetagenome_2_FD_92529 | JGI IMG/M metagenome (GOLD analysis project Ga0126338, IMG submission 92529) | Coral microbial communities from Petempiche,Puerto Morelos, Mexico - Orbicella C C metagenome | ecosystem: Host-associated > Invertebrates > Cnidaria > Coral | place: Petempiche,Puerto... | reverse complement strand
TGTGATTGGTCACTGAGGTTTCTGCAGGGTCTGAATCTGCAGTAAATTCAAACTCAAAATAGACTGCTCTGTGAAAACCATTGGGGTAATTCCACGCTCCTAGTGATGGGCTCCTGCTTTTGTAGCAGTCAATATAAACTGACTAGGTTTGCTTGAATAACATATAATGATATAATCTAGTAGATAAAGTCATCTAGCTGATCATAAATAAATGATAAATCAAATTTAAATGCAGTTTTGAACGGTTCATATTGAAAATCTGATGCTTCAAATGAATTTGATTATGCTAATTAATCATGCTAATCAACTCTGCAATTTGATGTCCGGTCAAATTGATAAGATGTCTGACCAAAATGACAATTTGAAAGGACACATGTCCTGTTAAAGAAGAAAAATTATTTCCAGCACTGTGTGGTCAACAGGTAACTCAAAAACATAGAGTTACCCAAACAATGACAATTGTTGATTTCCTGATTATAAAGTAACGTGCCTTGCCATCTTAGGAAGGGAGCCAAAAAGACAGAGAGAAGGGGTGGGTGTTGCTATGGAGGGGGGAGGCCAGGGGGGTACTCCCATGTATAAGCTATATGGGTATGTGCCACTGTGAAGGGCATGGCTTTCAGGCAGTTTAGTCTGTGATAGGGTATAGAAATCAGCCAGTTTTGGTCTAGAATAGGGTATAATTTACAAAGTCAAGAACAGGGTTCTTTACCCTGTGTTCTGTAATAAAAATTGAAACTCGGAAGAGCTTTTGTTTGATATTTGTTTACCTAGCACATGTTGGACTACCATAGCGATGAAGTTTCTGCATAGCTAGTCTGGAATAGGGTAGGGGTTTTGGTGCCTAGTCTAAAATAGACTTGCAAAATCAAACTGATCAGGATCTTGTATAGAGTAAGGGTTTCAGGGTCCCAGTGGCACACCCCCACCCAAAGATTTACAGAGTACCCCCCTAGGGAGAAGGTCTTACGAAACAGAGGACATGGAGGAACGGGGGCTTAATAGAGCTTTTCACAGTACAGGTTAAGTATTTTGATGTGGATGGTCTGTCCAAAACAACACCCAAAAACATCAAGCCAGTTATTGTTTTACTCCCAGGTGTGTACCTGACAAGTCCTCTTCTGAGAACGCTTCTGTCACAACATCCTCAGGTTCAACAAATTCCTTCTCCTGCTCATCAATTCTTTGTTCCTTCTCTTCAGACACTTCCTCCATCTTTGGTCCTTCATGTACTTCTTTCCCTGATTTCTCGGCATCTCCGACAGCTTCTGAAGTTTCCGTATTGTTCACTTTTTCGTCTGCTAGACATTCAACGTCCTTGGATAAATCTGATGTTTCACCAGTCTGTGACACAGGACTTGATAGCTCTTCTGATATTTCTTCCCCTTGAACTTCCTCTGCCGTCTGGTCAAGTCCACTCTCACCTTCTTGTTTGATCTCATCTTCTTTCACAGCTTGCTCTCCTTGTTCTTCAGCTGCTTGGAGTTCATTTGCACCTTGTTTGTTCTGATCACTTTCGAATGTTTGCACTTCTAGTTCTTCAGTTGTCTGGGGTCTCCTGTCGCTTTCTGGTTTCTTATCATTTTCTTCCACAGCTTGTTCTTCTAGTTCTTCAGTTGCTTGAAGATCAATTTTTTCTTCCTGTTTATCTTCATCACTTTCCACATCCACCTCTTCTAGTATGTTAGCTACTTGAAGTTCATCCTCACCTTCTTCCTTCTTTAAATCACCCTCCACAGTGTGCATTTCATGTTTATCTGTCACCTGCAGTCTATTCTTGTCTTCTTCTTTGTTATTTTCCCCCTCTTTCATAGTTGGCTCTTCTTGTTCTTCTGTTGCTTGAAGTTTGTTCTTACCATCTTGCTTCTTTTCTTCATTGTTCACGGCTTGTTCCTGTTCTTCAGTTGCTTGTGACAGTCCTTTATCACACTCGTGGCCTTCTGATACTCCAGTTACGTCTTCAATGACCTGATCATTACTATCGAGAAATTCATCATCATCATCTTCATCTTCTTCACCCTTTGCTTCTTCAATCTCTGTCTTTCCTTCATCCACCTTCAACACTTCCACTCCTTCGATACCTGATAAAGCTTCCTGAAAGATATTCTCTTCTGAACTGTCCTTATCACCTTCCCCTTCTTGTTCATTTGATAAACAGTCTTGTTTGTGCAGCACGTCCTTCACAGGTGACTCTGTCAAAGGAGATTTTGTCTCGACTGCCAGTCCTTCCGATAACAGCTGATTAGCTATGGACAAACCAGTAGAATCTAGTAAATCAACAAGAATGACATCACCAACTGTTTCTTTGATCTTTATTTTAACATCTTTCCCATGGCAAAGTTCTTGAAACCTTCCCACTGCATCACTGCTCCAGTCTTCTTCATAGTACTCGTGAGGGGGTTCAATGCCGGCAAGACTGCAGCATAAGGCTTGCACAGGAAGAACTGCAAACCCTGGGTCGAGTTTCTTGATCCTGTCCAGAGTCAGAGTTTCTTGTTTGGCATAATCTACCGAACGTACACAGACTTGGCCACCAGAACAGACCTTGTTTACCTGCGATCTATACCACTTGTTGTCATCAGTAAACTGTGCACAGCATGTGTCTCCCACTTGCAGGCACAAAAACCTCAAGTCATTTTCACCCAAAGACTGGTAAAAAAGTTCAATCTTGTCTGATAGTGTCTTCAGCTCTGACATGGAATCCACTAACTGACACCAAAACTCACTTGGTGAACTAGTTGATATCAAGCTTACATCATGAACAAAGTCATCTCCAGACTCAGGGTAATTATACACCATTTTCCCTTCTTCAGAGATTGAAATTCTTCGTTGTTCTTGTGCTCTGGGTTGAAGATGTGCAAGTCCTAGTTTCACAAGAACATCAGCAACAGACTCTTGCATTTCTCCAGATTCATAAAATAAATTAACTACCACAGAGTCACCTGAAACATTGGTGATTTCAGCTTTCAGTTCTTTAGATTCACACAGTTCAGTCAATTTTGCTGCAATTTCTTCATTTTTCTCAGACATTGACACAACACCATGAAGACTGCAATCAACACACTGAACAGGCAGGGAGAAAAACTCTTCTCGGAGTTGCTTGACCATCAGAGCCACATCAATGTTGCCATAATCGACAAACTTCACTTCAACTCCAGCTTCAGAAACACAAGTAACAACAGCTCTGTACCAGTCGTGATCCTCTGAAAACTGGGCACAGCAAACTTGTCCCACTCTAGGATTTCCAATAACTTCCTCAGTCTCGCCCAAATTGGAGTACAACACTGAAAGTTGCTCCATCATTGTGGACAAACCTGCGTCAGGGTCAGCAAGTTGTAGCTGAATAGATTCCAAATCTTTTGCTGCCATCAAATATGCTTCTAAGGATTGCCCAATCTGTAAGTCTGGCCACTTCAAATTTAGTTGTTCTCCAAAGAAATCTTCCTGTGGGTTGCATGCCTTTGCATATCCCAACTCAACAAGACTCTGATTGATTTGGTTTCCACTCTCATCATTCAAAATCAACTCTACCACATCTCCAAACACTTCTGTGATCTCTGCTACCAGTGCTTTAGAGCGGCAGAGTGATTCCAAGACACTGGAACACTCTGGTGACCACTGTCCATCTTCTGAACTGGGATGGATATTAGCCAGGCTGCTTTCCAGGACAAAAACTGGTGTTTGTAAGAACTCATCCTTCAGTGATTTCAACTCTGAAATTGGTATCTTCTCATGAGTTCCACAATCTACAAGTTTCACAGTTGCTGTGCCATCTGCAGAAATACTTATGATTTCACCTCTGAACCACTTCTCGGAAAAATGCACACAACACAACATCCCAACTTCAGGATTCTCAAGTTTAAGTTCATTTTCACTCAGGGCATTGTACATTGATGTTATGCTCTCTGTTAGTTGCTCTTGTTCTTCAGTTCTTTCTGTTAACAATAACCGCATCTCAGCAGGCAAAAAAGCAGAGACATAACTTACAGGGACTTTGCTACCGGACTGAAGTTCTGGAAGCTTAAAAGTGATCCTTTCTTGTGTTGCAGGTAACCTTGGTGGAGATGCTTGTTCTAACTTAGTTTCATCCACGAGAGAGGTATTTCCAAGGCACTCGCTGACTATCTGGTCATTCATTGACTGTGAGGTTCCCGGATGGAACAGTTTAACAGTGTAAGAACCATCAGCATGCTGATTTTGAACTTCAAATTCGACCACCTTCTCGACAAGCATCTCATTCAGGTAATTGGTAATCTTGTCGGGATCAACACCCTGAACCCCTGCCAATCGACAACAGATTCCCTGCGCAGGAAGTTTCAGCTGGGATTCACTGATGGCATGCAGTCTTTCCAGTGGAAGGGTCTCAGAATTACCATAATCAATGTAAAAAACAGTCGCATTGGCATCATCTTGTACTTCTACAATTTGAGCACGATGCCACATGTCATTCTCTGTATACATTCCAAGGCAAGGCACACCAACTTTCACATGCGATTTCTCCAATGGTTGATCTGTCCCCACATTAGCGATCTCAGCCATCAGTCTGACTAGATCATCTCCAGTTCTTACCAAGCTTAACCAGAAGCAATCAGGGGAATCAGCAAACAGAAAGTATGCTTGCTCTCGCTTATTCACGTCCAAGGTCTCCTTCGAGAATGATCTCACTTTAGCCGTTAGTCTAGCCTTACTTGAAAACATGTCAAGCTCTTGAATAGTTACAAACCATGTTGTTCCTTCCTGTCTTGTAAATGTTACATGCAAAGGCCTCTCCAAAACTTTAGACTCAAACTGTTGAACATCATTCTCTGTCCAAATATCTTTAGAACCTTCAAGTCGGCATTTGACTGCTTGCACTGGAAACTTTAGAAGCTCAGGTCTAAGTTGCTTCATTGATCCCACTTGAAGAGAGTCTGTGTTCCCATAATCAATGAAAAGGACTTCAACTTCTGTGTCTGAAAAAACCTTTGTGACAAGAGCTCTGTACCACTTGAAATCTTCACTAAATCTGGCACAGCAAAGAGAATCAACAAAGCACATTTCCATGGCTTCTGCTGTAGCACCTGGCTGGTCATAGATTTCACTGACCAGGTTTTCAATTGCTTCAAGATCTGCTGATGACTTAGACAACTGGATATAAAAATCTCCAGACTCTGTGACATGGCTTACATAAACCTCTTCAATCTGGCCTGATGTAACTTGTGGAAAAGCATATCTCCCCACTTGCACACTTGAAATTTCCCTTCCTTCTTGCTGTAGATCTGCAGCATCTTTGGTCATGAACATGTCCACAATAGATGCTCCCCCACTGTCTAGAGACACCCTCCACTTCTGCCCATCGCGGATGATAAATCTGGCATTGAAAGACTTGTCAAGTGCAACTGACTTAAAAATGTTCACTTCTCCAGCTGACCAGTGGTCTTTGGTTGCATCAAGACCACAGAGAATAGCTTGCTGAGGCAACTTCATGAAGCCTTTCTCAGGGTCCTTAACATGGTTTAACGATACCACTTCACTATTTCCATAATCAACAAACTCAACCTCTGCTCCTGAGGAAGTTACTCTTTTTATTCTACCCCTGTACCAGTCGCCATCCTGACTAAACCTTGCACAGCAAGACATTCCAGGAGAGGGAGATCTCAATACATTGGTAGATGGCCCCAGGGAAAGGTAAAACCGGCTTAGTTCCACACTCAAAGCTGACAGCTCATCCAGGGCAAATTCAAACTGCACATAGAATTCATCTGGGCTCACCACATGGCTTACATACACACGCTCTTTCATCTCTGGGGCGACGGCAGGCTGAATGAACTCTCTCACCAGAAAGGTGTCAACTGAATCCTGTGGCACATCTATTTGTCCAACTTTTCCATCCCCATCAAAAAGGCTTACTTTCCATTTTCCTTTTTCTAGTGACAGAAATGTTGCCTTAAGCTCTTTATCTGCTACTCTTTGTCCAAATGACTCTACCACTGGGGAATCAAGACAACACCGAACTGCTTGCACTGGAAGGTCGAAGAACCTTTTGCTCAACTGACGGATATCAGATAGAAGAATGACTTCACTGTTTCCGTAATCAACATAGTGTACCTCAACTTCAAAGTCTGAAGGCACACTCTTAATAGCAGCTCTATACCAAGAATTGTCTTCTGAAAATTGGGCGCAAACAGGATTGCCAACAACTACATCTTCATGACCTACATCATCGGCAAGGCCAGAGTACACTTCAGTGATCTCATTCATCATTTGCTCAAGTTGCGGGTACACTGCTGACAACTGAATGTAAAAGTCCTCTGAGCTTTCAGTGTGGACGACATAAACATCTTCTGTCTGGCCTAATTGTAAAGCTTGCTCTTTCAAGGTTACTTCTTGTGCTGAGTTGGAAATAAAGAATATGGGGCCTAGCTTAGGGGATAATAGACACCATAAATCTTCTATTTAGACCCAACCTCTTTAAAGAGGGCATTTGTCAGCATGTTCTTTTTATGGCTGGTAATGGTCAGCACGGTAATTTTGGGGGCGGTTTTCACGTGGCCAATTATGGCTTACACAGATGTCAATGGGTTAAAGAACCCTTCAGTTAAGCTAGGAAAAAAGTCTTTGGGTTCCTGACTTCCTTAACCCCTTAGGATAGAGATCTCACAGATTCAAGCCAAACAATTCCACCCCATACTTTTCAAGCTATTTTTTTTCCACTGAGTAATACTAGCATCAAAGACTTGGCACATACTGATACTATTATTACACTGTAAATCCAAATTCAGATATGCATGTCCTATTATCGGAGTGTGTGCGTGCACGTGTGAGGACATGTATGAATGTACATATGTGTGATGAAGTGTACTACAGAAATTCAAAAGGCACCAAAAGAGAGAAACACTAGCCCCTCCTTTGTTGAGCTTTTAAAACACAGGCACTAGGTTTCTAGACTTTACTTCCTATTACAAGAGGAATTGTCCATGAATCTGTACAATACATAAGACCAATACCTGCTCCTTCGAGGGTGCTAAGGAGTTCTGCACTAAAACAACTTGCATCCTTATTGAACACCTTGACCTCATATCTTCCACCTTGGCAACGCAGTGTTTTTATGATCAGCTGTTCATCATTAGCTGTCAGCTCTTCAAAGATACCAGTGCTGTCCTCTGGCCATTCATCCCTGTTCAGATCCAGTGAACATTCAATGGCGACTTTAGGTGTCTTGAGAAACAAAGGGGTGATCTGTTTAACTCCAGAAGGTTTCAATGTCTCTTCATTCCCGTAGTCAACATAATGTACACTCATGTCATTCACTGAGATGTTTAGGACTTCAGCTCTGTACCACATTTCTTCAAAAACTGCCACACATGGCTGCCCAACTGATGGTGAGACGAGACAACCTTCTGTTTCAGCCAGTTGAAAGTAGTGGTCATTCAAGTCGGTCATCACTAGAATGGTGAGGAAAAAAGAAAAGAAAGTTCTTCAGTAAAAAGATATATACAAGATAAAACAGTACACTCCTCACTGATCAGCTATCTGTCAACAGAGAAAATCTTAATAGCACAATTTTACCTTGAGCTATACAATCAAATTCAGTGCTACCTGTGAGCCCGAATTTTACATAATGGTGCAGTTGCCTATTGAGGTTCAAGTACGACCTTGCTTTACTCAGACTGTACAAGCAAAACTGCATAGTTATAGGCAATAATAATGACAAGATAAATAATAAATATCTTCATTGACCACTCCCCCAATGGGGCTTTTCAGTGCCAGTGAAACTAAATGACAAAACAAACAATGCAAATCAACATAACATGGTTAAAAATCCCAACTGCCAGGAGGCAGACCAGTTGGCTATTTACAAGGACGGCCGAGGAGCTGAACTAGGGTCTACTAAGAAACAACTCCAGCTTAGTGGTGAAAGCGGGACTTGAACCGGCAACCTCCAGATTTCACGTCCCACGTCCTAACCACTTGGCCACACTGCCTCCTTTTTTGCCTCTTTCATGCTTGGTTAACATGAATCAAGTACACAGCTAACTAAAAGGAATGCAGAGGGGGTGCCCATTCAGATACAGTCAACTGGAGTTGAATGCTGACAGAGGTCTGACAAGATACTGTGAAATTCAAAACATAGCTTAACTAGTCTGGAAACACTTACTCCCATCAAGCTGCTCCTTCATGTCTACAAGCTGACAGAAAAACTTTCCAGGAGAAGACAGATGAGTCATGACAACATCATATATTTTACCACACTCTACAACAGGGTTTGTATAGTGTCCACTTGCTGGCTTTCCCTGAGCAATTGGCTCTACGGCAGTTTTTGTTGAAGCAGCCAGTTTAGCCTTAACTAGCTCTTCTCCAATATCCATGCCACTTTCATTCAGCTGAATCTCAAATGGTTCTGTGAAGGACGAGAATTTAGCATTGAGCTCCTTCTCGGCAGTGAGTTCCTCAAAGAGTATACAAGATTCATCAGGCCAGTTCTCACCAACTGCAGGTTTGATACCAAGAAGGCTGCACTTAACTGCTAAAGGAGGCTCAGCAAAGAAGGCATCTTTCAGGATCTTAGTTCTACTAATTGGCAATGTTTCTGTGTTACCATAATCAATAAATCTTACAGTTAGTGCACCATTTGTGTTATCTTCAACAACAGCACGGTACCACAGGTTATCCTCAGAAAACTGTGCACAACAAACGTCCCCCACACTGATGGCACTCACGGCGAGCTCTTCATTGGCTAAGGAATCGTAAGTAGATGATATCTCACTCATAAGAGCCATAAGTTTTTCCTCTGTTCCACTGACTAGACAGAAAAAGCATCCAGGAGACTCCATGGCAGAGACATACACTTTCTCCTTCTCTGCAGGTTTGACTTTTCCAAGAGCTGCATAGGACTTGACTGCTACAACAGGTTTAGAAGTGCCACGGATAGCAAGTCCTTCCTTCACCAGCAGGTCACCAATGTTGATGTCAACTGATTGTTCGGTTGTGTCAAAGAGCTCAATCTCCAGGATGTTCTCACTTCCTGTTTCAATAAAAGGTAATAACAGAGAATAAGTTGCTTCAAAATTCTAATGAACATTGATCCTTACACAGGTTCACCCTGATCCCTTTACACAGATATGTACCAACAAGTTCCTCTCCTAATTACAATTCACAAAAGCTTTCAAGTTTTCCATGCTCTCTGTAGTGTTTAATGCAGACAGTGTGCACACCAGGCTGTATAAACATAATTATACAGGGATTTTCCTCCCCTTACCTTTCTTGATGACTTTTCCAACTAACATCTTCTGCATTGTGAGGTTCTTGAACCTATCAACAATGGCATCTGGCCATGTTGGACCACTGACAGGTGAGATGGAAGCTAAGCTACACTGGATGGCTTGAGCGGGAAGCTCTGTCCACTCCTTCTTTATTGCCTTCACTTTGCTTACAGGCACCGTTTCACAGTTGCCAAAGTCTACGTAACACACCTCCACAAACTGACCATCCACCACTTTAGTAATTCTTCCTCTATACCACATCTCATCATCTGAAGTAAATCATTACACAATTTGTTTTGCATGAAATGCAGTTTTAAGGGAATGAAAGTATAGGTTTTATATGTAAGTGCTCTGTAGTTTTAAGTTGAAAGTAACGCCCAGTCTGGCAGGGAAGGAAAATATGTTGAAATCCTCTTCCCCAGTAGGCCTGTAAATTTCAGTTTTCACTTGCTTCCACTTAAATATGACATGCCAATGTGGTAGTCAATGTGGTGTCCAGAGGATGAAGCAAAACAATAAAGTATGCTTAGATGGTAAATTAATCCAGGCTTTCATCTCATTATTTTGCTATCTTGCAGTCTCAAGTTTTGAAACAGTTTCTGACTGGAAATTATAATTGTATCAATTGACATTTTCACTCATACTTCAAGACTACTTAGACAATTTTTGCTTGCCCCAGAGTAAAATTTATGTGGGAGGCACGGTGGCCTCACGGTTAGTGCGTTTGTCTCTGGATCTATCAGTCTGGGTTCAAGCCATGGCTGAGGGCATTACATTGTGTTCTTGGGCAAGACACTATACTCTCACAGTGCTTCTCTCCACCCAGGTGTATAAATGGGTACTGGTCAACCTTCATACTGGAGGTAACCCTGTAATGGACTAACATCCAATCCAGGGGGGAGTAAAAATACTCCTAGTCACTACATGCTACAGAAACCAGGATAAGCCTCGGCCTGATGGGCCACTTAGCTCGTATGCAGACTTAACCTATACCTAGGGCAAAATTTACTTGCCCAGAACAATAATTGGGCTTAGATTTTTTCCTGCCCTGCCAATGAACTAAAAAGCAAAGTTTCCGAGCAGGGAGGAATCTTCCAACCTTTTTAAAAACACACAACAAACCTGCAAACAGTGCTGCACAGTTCATTCCCACCACAGGGTTTGCTATGTTGTGTTCCTGATCTCCTGTTACGTCATAGTATTCCTGGAGGTGATCCATCAACTGCGACAGCTTCTCTTTATGCTCAGGTGTTGCAACCTGGCAGTGAAACTGGTGTGGACTGACACATGCAATGGGACAGAGTTGGACAAATGTGCCAACATTTAGTCCTGAAAGTTGTGGGGAACCTTAAAAAAGCACAAATGAATGATCGTGAAATCTGTGTTCTTTAATCACACCACTTCGAAAGACCACGACTCTAACATTCATTTATTATATATCAAGCTCCTGGAGCAGCCAAGATGAACCAAATCCTGTGCTGCGATTGGCTACCCGCTGCATCCCGCAATAAAATTTCCCCAAAAGCTATGTAATACAGTTGAACTACCCGTACACGACCACCCAAACAAAAGCTATATAATACAGTTCAACCTCCTGAGAGCAACCACCCAAAATGTCAAACCTAGGTGGTCACTTACGGGGGATGGTCGCTTACGAGAGCTCAGACCATGTTGGATCAAAATTTTGACTCGTTAACATATGGTAACTGCAGAGACTTACCCCATGCATCAGTACCCATCTAAACGCATGTAATAACTTTTAGTAGCCACAAAAACATTTGAGCTTTCCCAAGGTATCTGTTCAATGATCATGGTTTGCTTCTGATAGACTACAATGCCTTATTATCCAATTTTCATTCTATTATCTGTCAAGTGGTCACTTACAGGAGGTTAAGAACAAAATTTCAGACATCAAAGCATTTGACCAAAATTGTTTGAGAACTGCATGCTTTTGGTCTGCAAAACAAAATTTTCCCAAGAGCCATACTGAAAGGCTGTATCACATTGTGGCAGAATACAAAGTAGCTTAGTTCCTTGCCCCGAGTGGGGGATAGGGCCGGAGAATACAAAGTGCTCTGTAATATATGGAAAGTTTTGTATCTTTTGAATGACAATTGATACTACATTTCAATCACTTATCATAACATGTCACACATAAGTGTTAATTACATAATTACTTCTTATGCAAGTTTTCGTGTATTGAATTGTTGGATTCCAGTTCCCAGGTTGGTCCACAGAGATAAGGACAATCCTGGTGGGCAATCTGGCATCCAATTGTTCTGCCTCCCCTTAAATAACCACCTACAGTTATATTACATAGGTGGTGGTAAGACAAGAGGCACACTGAAGCTTAGCTAATACAGACTGAGATAGAAACTACAGTTACACTCTGAACACCTTATTAGCATGAGCTGCGAAGAATAGCTAACAGACTTCAGTGGAAGCCAGATTTTTCAAACCTCCAAGGGACACGAAAATTGGTTTGAAATGTTGGGTAGTTCAACCAAGATGAGGGAAAAGACTTTTGGTACTAGTTATCAGGAGGTTCGAAAAATCTAGCGTTCAAGAAATCAGGATTCCACCGTAGTCACTCTTCTGTTAGCTCTGGAGCTAACTTTGTACGCCGCACTTGACTGCAGTCAAATTCCACTCTATTTCAGGGCATTTCATTCAAGATTATTAAGTGGAATGACAGCATAAAGATGAATGTATCAAAGACCTTCTGAGTGTAAATGTTGTGGTTCAATATTACTCTTGATGCAATTTGGTATTTTCCTTTGTTTCATACGCATCACAATATTTTGCCACACACCTGAACAAAGGAAAATACCAAATTGTAACAAGGGAAAAATTGAACCCCACCACAACTACCATTGCTTGCATCTAAGCGCAAACACGTGATGCCGAAACATGCTCTAATTGGGTGTCAAACGTGGCACGATTGGTCATCAAACATTTGAAGTTTAGCAGACCGTGGTATGGACTTTTAGTGCAAAGTTTGCACCAGTCTGCTAAACTCCCAATGTTTGATCACCAATCATGCCATGTTTGACACCCAATTAGAGCATGTTTTGGCATCACAGGTTCAAGCTTAGATGCAAGAGACAGTAGTTGTGTTAGTCTAACTAATAGAGTCAAACACAAACTCCTACTGTAAAATTATGCAGACATAGAGGTAAAGACAAGATGAAAAACTTTATCAGAAAGCTTAAAATCTCAACATACCTATCTCTTTATTCTTGGCTTCACTGGGCAGTGCTTCATCAAACAGTTTGGATCCTTCTTTAGAGAATAAATCCACATCATATGCACCAGGCTGTTTGCTACCAGTCACCTGCAGTTGGAACTCTTGTTCAAGAACTAGGTCCTTGAAGTTCTCAGGTTGCTGATTTGTAGAACACCCATTCAAATGGCACTTCATGGCCTGGGCAGGTAATGATGAAAACTTTGGCCTCAGGGATCTTATACTGCTAAGCGGAAGTGTCGCGGTGTCACCATAATCAACGTAAAATACATCAATGCTTTCACCCTGGACTTGAGTGACCTGTGCACGGTACCATCCACCATCTTCATACTGTGCCACACAGAAAGATCCAACACTAACTGAAGTCATGCTTTCTTGAACTGAGCTGTAATGTTCTTCAAGTTTGTTCATGAGATCATCTAGTTCACTGGCATTTTGAGATGCCTGACAAAAGAACTTCTGAGCACTTTCCACAAATGGGATGAAAACATCGACTTTGTCACCAGGTTTTAGCTGTATGCTAGGCACATTGCAGAGTGGTTCTTGTGTTGTTTCAACATCTTTGGCCAATGTTTTACTAATTAAGCTGGAAGTACCATCTTTTGACACTAATTCAACTTCATAAGTATTCTGAGTAATCACACTTGTCACTTGGGCCTCAAATTCCTGTTCAATGACAAGATCTTTGAAGTTTTCTGGTCCCGGACTGCTGGAATAACCTTTCAAGGAGCACTTTACAGCTTGGGCAGGTAATGATGAGAGATCAGGCTTCAGTGATCTTATGCTGCCGAGTGGAAGAGTCGCAGAGTCACCATAATCAATGTAAAATACATCAATGCTCTCTCCTCGAACACCAGTGACCTGAGCACGGTACCATCCACCATCTTCATAGCGGGCTACGCAGAAAGTTCCAACATTGATTGATGTTACAATTTCCTGACCTGAGCTGTAATGTTCTTTAAGTTTGTTCATCAGGTCATCTAGATCACTTGAATTCTGAGAGACCTGACAGAAAAATCTCTGTGAGCTTTCTACAAATGGGATGAAAACATCTACTTTATCACCAGGTTTCAACTGGATGCTAGCCACACTACACATGGATTCTGCTGTTGTCTTCGTTTCTTCAGACAATTCTCTACTGAATAAAGCAGAACCATCTTTTGATGCCAACTGGACTTCATAACTATTTGTTTTTACACACGTAACTTGTGCTGAAAATTCCTGTTCAATGACAAGATCTTTGAAGTTTTCTGGTTCCTGATTGCTGGAATAACCTTTCAAGGAACAATTTACAGCTTGGGCAGGTAATGATGAAAACTCTGGCTTCAGTGATCTTATGCTGCTAAGTGGAAGAGATGCAGAGTCACCATAATCAGTGTAAAGAACATCAATGATCTCTCCTTGAACACCAGTGACCTGAGCACGGTACCATCCACCATCTTCATAGCGGGCTACGCAGAAAGTTCCAACACTGATTGATGTTACAATTTCCTGATCTGAGCTGTAATGTTCTTCAAGTTTGTTCATAAGATCATCTAGATCACTTGAATTCTGAGAGACTTGACAAAAGAACTTCTGCGCACTTTCTGCAAATGGGATGAAAACATCTATTTTCTCACCAGGTTTAAACTGGATGCTAGCCACAGTCAAGGATGGTAGCCCTGACATTTCTACTTCCTTGGACAGTCTTTGACAAATTGACGCCGAACCATCTACTGGCACTAAGTCTACCTCATAAACACTGCTGCTTTTTGCACTGGTAACCTTTGCCTTAAACTCCTGTTCAACAACCAGATCTTTGAAGTTTTCTCGCCCTTGTCTGGCAGAGAAACCTTTCAAGCAACACTGCACAGCTTGAGCTGGTAAAAGGCAAAATTCAGGCTTGATTGTTCTAATGTTGTCAAGAGCAACAGTTGCAGTGTCTCCATAATCAATGAAATTGACTGTGGTGTCTTTCCCTTGCACCTGTTCTACCTTTGCTCTGTACCAGCCATCGTACCAAGCAACACAGAGAGAGCCAGTTTTGATGGTAGAGACAATTTCTGTATTTGCGCTGTAGCATTCTTCCAATCTGTTCATTAGGTCATCAAGTTCACTTGAATGGGCAGAAGCTTGGCAAAAGAATTTTTGCACACTTTCTGCAAATGGGACAAACACATCAATTGTTTCTCCAGTTTTCCACTGCAACTGAGCAATGTTACAAGGCGCTGATGGTGCACTTTCCTTGCTAAGAATGTCGCAGACAGACTGGTTGGTGTTCTTTGATACCAGGTCAATCACAGCAATTCCACTGTTGACATTCAGGACTTTGGCCGAAAAATCTTTTTCTGAGACAAGTTCTACAAATTTATCGTCAGACACACCTTTGAAATTACCAGACAACGAGCATTCTATAGCTTGGCTAGCAAGACTTTGAAACTTGGAATTCAGTACCTTCAATCTTGACATCGAAAGTGTCTCTGAGTTACCATAATCAATATAGAAGACTGAAACACTGTTGCCTTTGACTTCAATCACTTTGGCACGATACCAACCATCATCCAGTGAAAACTTAGCAGCACAAAACTCTCCAATTGAGGGTTCAGAAAGTTGTTCCTGCTGAGGACTCAGAGGTTCGTAATATTCAAACATTCCATTCATCAACTCATCCAAAGAAGCAGTAGTTTTCAACAGCTGGCAGAAAAACTTGGCTGGGCTTGTTGCTGAGGAGACAAAGACATGTTCAGTTGTACCAGGTTGAATCTGGGCTTTCATGATCTGAACTTTTTCCCGTGTTGTACTTGGACCTATGATGGTCTGTAGATCGCTTGCAATGTCCAGGTTCTTTCCTTCAGTGGTGTCAAGCAGAACCACGGCAAATGTACCACTGATTTCATCATACTTGTCAGCCATCATCACAAGTTCTTTATCTAGAGTTAACTCTTCAAATCTGTTCATGACGTCATCAGAAAGCAATTCTTTGTTAGTGGGACTGATTTTGGCCAGAGCACATTTCACTGCTTGTGGAGGGAGTTTTAAGAATTCTGCTTGTAGCTTCTTGACACAGGCAAGTGGAAGTATTTCATAGTTTCCGTAGTCAACAAAATGGACCTCCACGAGTCCTCCTCTCTTGACACCTGTGATTTTGCCCCTGTACCACTTGTTATCCTCTGTGAATTGTGCACAGCACAGCATACCTACAGAGAACAAGAACTGATGTTTAGACTAGTTCTCATAATAGCCATCCTTGTAAAACGAGTTCCTTTCTAGAATGGATGGCGCCTTCTACATTTCTCAACTTTTGCATCAGGGCTCAACACTAACGGTAACCAACTAGCCACAGACTAGTAGAAATTTAGTTTTGGCTTGTAGGTTTGATTTCCACTAGCCACTTTGGCTAGTAAACAAAATGAAATTGAAACTAGTTTCTGTCTTCTTCAAGGAAGACAAACATAAAATTAAATAATACTTTTCTTGGAAACAAGGTCAGAATTTCATTGTGGACGTATTACGTTATCGGGCATTTGTTGTTCAACATGTATGCAAATTGAAGTTTGTCTACTTTTCACTCTGTGGTACGTAAACATGTTTATTACGTCAAAAGAAATATTTGACAAACAAGGCAGCCTTTTCTGAAAGCACACATCAGTGCTCTTGTTTGTTACGAAATTAGTACAACAAACACGAGCTTCCTGATAAAATCATGCACAAGATCGTGTGGAACTGTAAAGGAATAACATTTAAACTCATCAACAATAGATGAGCTTGGGGAAGGTGCCTGGAAAGATAATGGAGCCTCGAGCAGAAGAGCCGGGTGTGTAGGGTAACCATGACAACCCTGTGCACAAGAGCCGAGTTGTACGGCAACCATGACAACCCTGTGAGTGGCAACCACCAGGCACCGTCACACTGCAAAAACAGTGGAACCATGATACTTACCTCATACTTACCAGAGAGGGAGAGAGGGCAGGGAGCTAAATTGCCAAGCACAGTCGAAATGGCACAAATGCATGCGAGAATGAGTTGACCTCAAAAGCCACACTGTAAAACCACAC
>Ga0126338_10001168_pt1 | contig 16524 bp, 10 predicted proteins | sample OrbCmetagenome_2_FD_92529 | JGI IMG/M metagenome (GOLD analysis project Ga0126338, IMG submission 92529) | Coral microbial communities from Petempiche,Puerto Morelos, Mexico - Orbicella C C metagenome | ecosystem: Host-associated > Invertebrates > Cnidaria > Coral | place: Petempiche,Puerto... | reverse complement strand
GAAGTGGTTAAAACCAGAGTGAGTCCATCCATAGGGCGAAAAATCATCAGAATAGGCTAGAAATATAAAATAAATCAAGAGAACGTGAACGACACCGGCAGCCATCTTGGCGCGCATAACACGATCTAGGATGAAAGATAATTCAAGAACGTTAATTGTGCCAATATTTAGACAATTAATGACAAAACTATATTGCAATCTTGCTGAAATATTACTCTTTTCCAACTTAGTTTGATCATTTCTCGTTTTCTTAATTTCCTGACATAATGAACCTACTGGAATGATCTTTCATCCCTTACGTACTCAAGCTATCAGCAGGTCCTGAGTTTTGGAAAGTTCATTTACACCAATCTTCATTTGAGAAACGTCGCGCAATCTTCACAATGAAAAACACTGATGCGTCCTTTTTAAAATTTTTATTTTTCATCTTTTATTACCACCAGAAAGGCTTCCGCCTTCCCATTACTAGGTGTATACATTACAAATGTACATTTTTATGTTCCTCTCTATATAGATATATAGATAATTATATTTTTTGTATTTGAAACACATTCGACCTTGTAACTTTCTGAGCTTTACCAATACAGCGGTCATGTTTCTTGTAAAAAGAGCGTTCAAAATTCTATAGAATAAAACTCGATACTTTAATTCAACTTAAATCTCTTTCTGGACTGATCTTTGACGACAGTTCGTTTCTATCTAAGCTGTCTTTCAAATGGCTTGTCAAACACAGCCTTTACTTTTCGCAACTTAAAACCATAACAGACGTTTGCAACTCTTTACAAGGAAATGTGCAAACACTTTAGTTATCTGCAATAATTATCTTAATTCGCCTTTTAGCCAAGGTCTTTCTCGTACATTCACCAATAAAACCTTTGTTCCAAACCATTCTATTCATTCAGGACGGGCATCTTTAATTCTGACGTCCGTAAGTGGTCTGCGGCGACCGGCGCTGCAGCTGATAACTGGAATATCTTTGAGTTCCAGTGTTGCGGGTTCTCATTTAGCGTCTCTGTACGAGGGCCCTGCTGGAGCTCCTGTCTCCTCTGTAAGGTCCTCCGGTGGGTAGTGTCATCCGTAGACAGTAACTGCTGGCCCCAGGAGCGCGTAAGTCCCACACCGCAAAATACGTTGGCACCACTTGTTGGTGAATTTTGCTCACGTTGAAGTTCAACAATTTTATTAACAACAACCACCACTCTAGCCCATTAAACGTATGGGAGCTTTGTTCGGGGCATAGCCAAACGTTGCGACTTGGTAGTTTTGCCTTTCTTAGTCCGTGGTTTTCGATGAGCTCGACAGGACAGAACAGCGCAGTAAAACACTATCAGTGCCGAGAATAGCACCACGTACAGGGGTAGGGTGGACATTACACTCATGTGCACAGCAGGAAGTTCATCCGGGTCCGAATCCGCCACATCCGGGTATGGAGCTACTCGCTGCACGTGACGTGGTACGATGACGGGTAGCTAAGCAAGAGAAAACACATGTATGCATTTAAAATGGGGTTTACATATTCAATGACACGCACAGTTCTTATAATATAGTTGGGAAGGTCAGGCTGATCGTGACGGGTGATGGTTACTTTACTTTCGGGGGAGGGCCATTATATCGATCTGTTACTAAACTAAGTCGAAGAATAGTTTCTTTCTTGTAAGAGTTTGCTAACGATGCTAGTTTGCATTCTAAATGAAGGTCAAGCTTGCGGTGATGACGACCGGTAATGGATACTCAGGGTGCTTTCTATTATGCCAAAGTTCCGGAAATTTCGGACGGAAGTCAAATCCAGTGGAAAGGTCCCTTTCGGTCCGTTCCGACCGGAATATTCGGGACCAGAATATTGTGGAGGTAGTCCACTTTGACTTGTCGGACCAAAATTTGTCGTTCCATTTTGACAAACCTGTTCATTGCCCTGCTTCTCTTCAGAGGGTTTCAATTATACAGGAAATTCGGGAAAGGAATAAAAAATGGTAAGAACCATTCCTCTCTGTTTGCCCGGTGTGATCGGAATATGTCGTTCAATTTTCCTCGGGTATTCCCACTGGTCTCTTACCGGTCGTTCTGGTATACTGGAAAGTACCCTTAACTTTCAAGGAGCACTTCTTTCAGGATTTAGAAAACATAATCAAATTTAATCGTTGCTTTCGGCGACTTTACATGTACGTGGGTGCGGCATTACTTAGAAAATGACCAAGAATTCTAACGTAACATAATTAGGCTTTGAACATCAACACACCAGGCTGCACGGTGGAATACAGTGCAAATGAGTAGAGATCGCCTACCTGATCTAGATTGACTGATAAGAGCCATCTTTGCTTGTGGAGGTTCTCCGGGGCCGTAATGTTGAGGGGGTCTGGTTTGCTCCACGCCTGCGCGGGACACTCTGGTAAAGGAACCGTCTCAATGGCTCCAAGTTGGGTGGGGTCCAAGACTTTTGAGTATTTGTGAAGGTGATTTCCTAAAAAGTACCAGAGAAAACTCTTAAATATTCAGATGTTTCTGTACAGAATAAATTTCTTGTCAGCTCAATCGCGAAGTGCGAGTTGGTTTTGGTTCTCTTGGTTTGATTCTAAAACGGTTTCCTTAAATGTCAGTGTGTTGAGTCTATTTCAACTAGGGGACACCTTTCAGTGAGAGAACCCATCTATATGTAACTTAATCCCCTATACCATCTTGATTACATGGTGTTCGTGCCAGCTTGCAAAGCGCCAATTAGTTTTGTTGTTTTCGTATCAATGCCAACAAACGCACCATCCATTCTTTCAGGGACTGATTCAGCAGGTTTAGGAGGTCCGCTGCTCAGATCCTTCAGCACCGGAGACATGACATGGTTTGATGTGAAGTCCAGTAACAAGTCCAACAGCCAGAAACAGTCTGTGTATTAAGATGGAAAATTAAATAAGCTTTATTGGGAATATACTGGATATATAACGATATATATCTAAAATAGTGGGGGAGGGGGGAGGGGGGAGAAAGAAAAAACGTTGTCTGATTAAGTGTCCATGTCACAAAATAGAAAATCTTTTACCTTCGCATTTCAAATGCTCCATCACAAAGATGAATTGATACTACAACAGTTTCAGGCGAAGAGCGGTTCCCAAAATTACGAAAGCTTAAAAGTTGAGTTAATGCAATTGGTACTAAAACATGCAATTACCATGGCTGTCACCTAACAAAAGATTGGAGGAGGATTTTCATAGAACAGAACGAATGCATTTACGAGGCTATTTGGTACGGGAGAATAAGCCATTTTCGTATTCTCGGTTTTGGACTGGAACTAGCTTGCAACCGAGGCCAATGCGGGGAGTCTTTTCAAATGCATTGACAGTCATATCTTTAGGACAATATTGCCCCGCATGAGCCTCCATTGCATGCTAGTTCCAGTCCAATACCGAGAATACGAAAATGGTCTATTTGGAGCTATGCGCGATTCCTGTCCTCCAATAAGAGCTTTGCAGCTGATTCTTCGTAAATCATCTCGCATAATTCTGTGACCAGTCATGAAGCAAAACCTAATCCAGCACCACCTGCGTCACTCGCGTTTACCCGCGCTTCACACGAGTTCTTATCGGCCATTTAAAACTCTACTTTGCACTGCAGTGATAGGCTAGGATATTAATTTAATTTTGTTATGAACTTACTCATCTTGAAAGCTAAAACGATTACCCAGAAAAGTTTGAAGTGAACACGCATAACATCCCAGAAAAAAATAAATCAAATCCTAATAAAATTGAATCAGTTAACAGTCTGTACCTTTTTCCATGTGTGCATTGTCAAGGCAATTTGAGTCACCATACAGAACGATTCTCCCGCTCGTCGGACCTGGTACCTGATAAAGTCCCAACACTGCCACATCCTCCTCGATCTTAGTCTCCCCCGTCACAACCTCGTTTCCCTGATGATTCAATTTCTGTTTTACAACCAGACCGTCCGATGGGAACGAGGCTATGCTTGTCCCGGATGAGTACAAGACTGCAATAAAAAGATAGCAATGGATGATAAACAGTCGAAGTGTAGACTATATTCACATGTGCAAAGGTTTTCACATGCAAAAATTCGAAATTTTATTTCCAAAATATGGGCAATATACGGTACTACTGCACATGAAAGTACTGCTACAGAGCGGTCATTTGAATAGTCACATTGCCCATGGTAGGTTTTCAAGCTACACTCACCTAGTGAAGCATGACAAACAGTATCAAATCAAAGTATTGCTCAATAACGTTCATTTGAATGGTCACACACTAGGTTTTATACACAAACACAAAAGCTAGAACCACTTTGCACAGCAGAGTAAACAGTACCACATGAAAGTACTGCTCAATAGCTTTCATTTCAATGGTCTCACAATAGGTGTCATCCACTGGCGTAAAAAGCTCGAACCACCTTGAACAATACATTATAACAAAATAATGCGTAGTAACAAATGAAAATACTAACAGCTTTTATTTCAAAGATCACAAGTAAAGGGTATTAGTCACAAACTTTAAAGTCACAGCCTCATTATTCGACCTAAGGTTTCCACGAGTGTTACGTGATGCCAACACTTATTACTCAGGATCACGCAGAGTCACGCAACAAACAACAGGGCCAATGCAGCAGGCGCTATTACCTTTATTGTCTCCAATGGTGAACTCCCCCTCATACACTTGATCACTGAAAGCCATGTCCCAGTGCGAGAGCAAGGAATTGATAGCTGGCACATTAACGCCTCCAGTGTCCGGCATCCACCACTGTCTCGTGTTCTCATCGTAAAACTTGATCTTTCTCATGACTGGTACATTAAACCAGTCGCCCACCACAATCACTGACAGGCCTTTCTCTTCCACGTCTTCCCTCAGCTTCGTCACTTCCTCGGCAAAGTACTCTTCTTCGCTGTCAACAAGAAGCAGGGTACCTGAAAGAAGTACAAAAATATTTCCACGTCATTTCATAAATCTATCTGCGAACATTTACTTACGATGTGCGGTTCCAGAAAATATCCACACTCCCCCTACAGAAAGGACGGGAATTTCCTGGGGGATGGGGGGTTCTATGAGACCAAAAAATTTAAAGAAATGTATGAAGCTTAACTGGAATTTCCAGAGGGGTGGGGAGGTGTTAGAAAAAATCCCTTCCGTGGGAGGTATGAATATTTTCTGGAACTACACAATCTTAAAAAAGCAAAGGTCCTATTTAACTGGAAAGAAACGCTACATCAGACTAGCCACGATCCAAAGATATTCAAAAGTTACGTCAACTTCCACTGAATTAGGAACACTCCAGCTTAAATTAGCGAGGAGAAGAGGACAGACTTACTGTACTGTGAAGCATCAAAACACGTAAAAGGAGCGCCTAGAACTTCCACAAAATACCCAGCATTCCTGAGGTGCATGTACATATCCTTGAAGTTGGTGTGAATGTGATCACCGTTCCTGAAAACAATTACACCACAACGTATTTAAGATGCGTTTAGCTTGCACCTCTATAACATCTAACACAACTAAAGCTCGTAAAATGGGGGAGATGATACCGATGTAGCAGTTCTTGAAACGCTCTTGGCTAAAAATTTTGTTTGTCGTTTGTTGATTCTCGTACCACTTTATTGATCCAGAATTCAGAATTCTCGAGTATTAGAAGAGGCCAAGACAACTTAAGCATAGTCTTTTCATGTTGTTAACTGCAAAGAAAAATACTATTAACGTGTCGTTTCGGCAGGACAGCTCGGTTTCGACTGCCGGTCCTTCTGCGGGCGCAGTCGCCGTATGCAAGGCTTTTAATTATCAACCAAAAAATTCGCAAAAGTAATCAACATACGTTAATCTATATTTAGCAACCCTCCCTTTTACCTCTCCGGCCCAGCCTCTCTCCCGATTCCTCGCCAAGCTACATGACAACACTTACCAATCTAAAGGATCGTTCCTCATTTTCAAGTTGTCTCGAGGAAAATATCCGGAGGGATAGCGAAGGTTGTGATACTGGTCCCACAGCAAACGTTTACTGAAGATAAACACACAAGAAAACAGTACGTGAGTAGTAGCTATCACGTATTACAACCGCGATGAGGGTTTTTTTTTTGTGCCAATACAAACTGAATGGAAGTCACACAAATTAAGATATAGGTGTACTTTGCGGAGTCAGTAGTTTAAGGATGGATTATCTTCATTTAAAGTTAGCACGGTTTACGTTAAGGGGCCGTAAAATATGAATACGGCACGTGAAACAACTTTTAAACTTAACAGACAAATTATATATATAAAAAGAGAGATACAGGTGCACACAGGCAGGTGGTTTTCTGTCTATATTTTGAAAGAGTATCTGCATAGATTTTGTTTGCAAAGTTTTCACTTGTTTAAGAATTTACCAACCTCCTGGGTGGAGTAGGAATCACTTTGACACGAACTGGCAGTTTGATGGTGGATCGTCTTGGGTCTATGTCAAATTCCTGACATGAAAAAAGCACAACAACATTAGACAAAAGAAAAGCAACAGCAATACTACTCAGCGACTATACAGAGAAAAGCAACAAGGCCACACATGTGATAACAATTAACGCATCTGTGGTGGAGACACAAAACAACAACAACAGACAAAAGAAAAGCAAACGAAATACTATATTCAGCGATCATACAAAGAAAAGCAAGATGGCCACACACGTGATAAGATCTGGCAGCCGTTGGCTACTAGATCTTTTAACCTGCGAGACCAAATAAAGTATGTATGTATGTATGTATGTAACGTACCTGCGGTGGGGACACGACAGTCAGTGACACGTGACCTTGCGCTATGCCTTCCCATGATTCTGCCTTCTTTGCGGGAGTGATGACAACAGCCAGATAGCCAGACCAAGGCCACAGAACAGATGAATACGAAAAGCCAACCTGAAAGACGGTAATTCTCTTTTATCATAGTCACACAACGTCACGCATATAAATGTAGATGTCAGTACAAGTGCTCGAGCACTTTTACAGATAATTAGTATTGAATGTTGTTGTCTCTCTTCCAGTTCAATAAGGTGTACATGTAACTCTCAAAAGTTCCGTTCATTTATATTAAAGCGAAATATCGTTTAAAATGTCCCTGCAATGGGTTAAATACAAGCACGCGTATGATTTTCATGATGTTATAACGTTGTACAGTTGTATAAATGTAATTAAGCTTAAATCTGAATCACACTTGACATGTTGGTGTGCTTCGTCTCGGAACATTATCAAAAAACAAGCCAAGATAGCGACACACTGAACATTACTCTATGCAGCCAAACAATGCAAAATAAGGCAATGAATTCTGCCTATTTGGCCATGACTAGAAGTAGGATGAGCTGCAACGATGACTGATTAAGACAATGAACAACAGTGAATGAGATATAGGAAAAAATAGAGCCTGAGGTCTTGGAAAGCGTCACACGCTAACCCCATTCACAAGTAAAAACGTAAACTAACATTTGTTTAATTTAGATGACATGTACATGTCCTCGAGAAACTGATATTCTGATAACTAATATTCACAACTGATAAAATTATTTATTTACATACATTTTCCACATTTTAAGCCATGGCTTTGATTGTTTCAAATGCTCTAAGATATTGGCACTTATCACCTAAACAATAATTACACATATCGCATCTGAAGACCTTACCTGGATATAGTCTCCATTCTGGGGCAGATATGGGTGCCATGTTGGCTGTGTTGGAAAGTTACAATGATAAAGTCTTATATATGTATATAACTATCATCAGATGTTAGACATCTACATGAAGTTTACCAGACAGGTTATGCATGATCTCACGATCTCATGTTATTGTGTATCTGTTCAGTAATTGATCATAGATAATGTCAAAATGTGGTAAGAACAAAAAAGTGGCACACCGGGCGATAGCCAAGTGAGTCACTGATGTTTTTACCACATTTTGACGTCCTCTGTGATCAGTTACTGAACAGACACACAGCAACATGGAATCTACTTGTTTAGCATAGAAAAGAAATAAATATATTGTTAATGACGTCGTCTATACGTCTGTCATCCAATTAATTAATTAACAACCAATCAAAATGCGACAATAATTTGACTTATTATATAAACTACAATTATATACATTGTCAAATTACTCAAATAACAATCGTTGCACCTAGTATAGACCTGTCTCTAATTTTATGACGTATCTTTCTCTCCAAAGGTGGTTTTCGAAAATAAGGTTTTAAAAAAGAAACCACACCAATAGACTGGTGTGTACTTCAAAATTATGGTACGTGTATACTGGTACTGTAACGTGATAATCCTTTAAAGTGCTTTCTTTTCAATAGGCGATTTGCACAACTACCAGAATCCCTCACTTTTCCCTCACTTTTTCACTTTTTCAACCCCACTAGGAATTCAAAATTTAAATAACAAAGAAAAACCGAAAGGAATTCTGGTAGTTGTAGTCAAATGACGACAACGTGCAAATCTGCTAGTTGGACATAACAGTAAGATAAATGGTCACCAAAAGGAAAATTACAAAAAACGAACGAAAATGTCAGATTGCTGATTTAATGAGGCAAACTTAGCATGAACAGAGACTAGACAGGAAGGTTGCATACATGTACATGATGAACAGGGAAATATTGGGAAAAAAACAAGAACAGGTTAATAGAACAAATGATATTTACCTTTCCTTCGATTTGTCCAGTTACACCCATTCCATTTAAAATAGTGATCTGACGAGGAAGGAAAAGTAGACAGAAGTATTAAAGTCAGTTGGAATGATTTGCTTAATTCCAGAGGATGTATCACATAGGGAAACGCTATTACAGAGCATGTATGGGCACGTTGCACACAACTGCTAATTTCTCGGCCAATATTCAGCCGAACCAAACAAAAAATTGCTGTTTTGATAACAATCATACAGGAAGACTTTCTCTTTTAAATATCAAAAGAAAAGGTCTATATTCGAGCTGTATGAATTATTCAATTATTTAATTTTAATTATTTTATATCATGTTCACAAATGTAATTATTACTTACATTTACAATGGTCGGCATTCCGCTGTAGTACAATGGCTGTGTGCAGTATGGCCACATGTAAGGACACTCTGTCAAGTCTATGTAAGCAGGACTCAAACTGCCAGAGACAAAAATAATAAGCATTAATTATTGTCAGTTGGAAAAGTGAACTCTACATTGCACATGTATTTGACCAATCTTTGGGGCAACGAACATAAAATTGGCTTATTAACATATTAATTAACTTACAGGTTTCTAAGGAAGGACTCAGAGTTCACAATGATAGAGTCCTTAAAAAAACATACACTATACCTGGCCTGAGGCTTGTAGTTACTCAGTATTTGATAAGCTTTGATGAGATCAAGCTTGCCATGACCTAATCAAAATAAAAAGAACAGTTACTGCCTCACTCTGATTAGTAATAGTAGTAACACATGTTGAACATTTATACATGCATAGAAAATTGACTCATATAATTATTTTTTAAACAATTTGTCCATAATATGTATACAGGTTCATGCACATGCATACATGTATGTCTGGTTGTACCTTGTTCAAAAATGTTGAATCCTGGAAGACGTCGAGCTGATGCCATGAGGGCCTGTTTGACACTGGCAGGATTTACACTGTTTCCACGGTGCTGAACAGCACTAGTAAGAAAAAAGAAAAGTTAATCCATTCAATATTTTAAACTACAGTATCAGAACACTTCTTCAAAATACTGTACTAATTAAGAAATTAATAACAATACATCATTCACTGCATTGCAAAAATATCCAAGACTCTGAGCATACAAATTAAGAGAATGATCAGAATACTGGGCTCAATACTGTGAACAGTATGCCCAAATGGTATTTATTACAAATAGAATGTAAGACTTGTCATCCTGCAATTTAGGCTACGTGCTACATGCTCATACATGTATGTGTAATGTAGAGGTGCAGTGGCCTCACGGTTGGTGTGCTCGACTCTGGATCAAAAGCGGTCCAGGTTCGAGCCCTGGCCGGGGACTTTGTGTTGTGTTCTTGGGCAAGACACTTTATTCTCACAGTGCCTTACTCCATCCAGGTGTACAAATGGGTACCTGCAAATTTAATGCTGGGGGTAACCATGCAATGGACTAGCATTTCATCAAGGGGGGAGTAGAAATATTGTTAGCTGCTTCATGCTACAGAAACTGGGATAAGCTCCAGCCTGATGGGCCAGTTGGCTCGTACAGACTTCACCTTTTGTAATCTACATGTACATGTACATACATGTATACATGACTTTTCTGAGTCCACCTACATGTACTAAAAGGAAACAACAACAACAATTGATTAAACAAAAGATTAAAAGATTTACCTGAGTAAGAGAGAAACTGCACCTGCCACCACAGGTGAGGCAACACTAGTGCCAGATAATGAGCGACATCCACCTCTGATAAAAGTACAAAAACAGAGAATACATTTCAGTTGACACAAATGGCAGCTACAGTTAGGGTCCTGAGCAAACATTTTCATCTAAAGCAAGAAGAACCACTCAACAGAAGAGCACATACTTGAGACTAGAACCTCGCACTCCAGAACCGTAGGTCACAACATCTGGTTTGACTCGTCCATATCCACCTGGTAATTCCTGATGAACAAGAACAGAAAATGTCAATTCTTAGATACTAATTTGCACCATACTTTTAGAATTGCTCATTTTAGAATGTGAAAGGTTCTGTGAGAGAGGGGGTGAATTGCAAAAATGGCACATTATTGTTCTTGGTGGTAAAATGAAAGTACAATATTATAATAATTATTAAGTACAACTGTACATGTACATACATATACCACAACATTTTTTAACTACTTATTGTTGGCCTTTCTTAGGTGACAAAAAGGCATAACCAGGTCACCATCTCAGCTGATAAAGATGAGTATACAATATTTTAATTATAACAATATTTAGAGAGGAAGCCACGACCGTACATCAGCCTTAGCTGGTTTCCATGCCGGTCCTCTATCCTGGTCCAATTGGAATTTGGAGATGTTGGTTTGGAGAAAAACCCTTGGAGCAAGGTGAGAACCAACAACAAACTCAACCCACATACATGTACATGTACAGCACCGGGCTGGAATTGAACTCAGGCCACATTGATGGGAGGCAAGTGCTCTCACCACTGCACCATCCCTGTTCCAATGACTTTCCTGTATTCTGATTGTAAATGTAAATCTTATTTATGGTGGTCATGCACTTAGCTATACAAGCACTAAGCTAAGCTAGTTTACAGGCATGCCACTGAAACAAAGGAAACAGTTATTTCAAATAAACATAACATAGTCAAAAATCCCAACCGGCAGGAGGCAGACCAGTTGGCTACTTACAAAGCGTGGCCGAGGATTTGAACTTGAGACTACCGAGAAACAAATCCCGCTAGTGGCAGGGTGGAGGCCTTGAACTAAACCAGTCGGCCACGCTGCCTCCATTGGCTGTATTTTCTGTCCATGGCATATGATGTAAACAAACATACTCATGCTACAACCGTGGTTGCATTGCCTGTGTTGAAATTTGACTCAGCCTTACCCATGTGGTCATTCCTCTGGAGGAAAATCTTGCAATGTGATCTTCAAAGTTGATACCACCAACACCAATAACATCCATCTGATCAGCGGGATTGTTTAATGTTCTACGGTTCAGAGAGCAAGGCAAACTTTTAGTACAAGTATACGTTTTTTACTAGTCAGAGTACATTTTGTGGTACATTGTAAAAGTATTTAGTAGAATATCATCATGTACTGTGTACATTTAATGATGCAGTTTACAAGATACAAGTGTGTAGCAGTATGACAGAACATTTTCACATGAGGTCTCAGCAGCCATATTGGTGTTCCAAAACAATGAAACAGCAACCATGTTGGTGTACCAAACCAGTCATGAAGTAGTTGAACTCTTTTCTTATGTAAACACTTTCTTTTCTTCCAATAAGTTTGCATGGCTGCTGGCCACATGAGTAAAAATGCACTCTATATGATCATGCTTTGGGTACATGTAACTAGTTTTAACTCTTATTCCTTACCCATACAGTGGTCCATCGTTACCAATTGCTGATACCATTACTACGCCATTTGCAGTGAGTTCCCAGACCTTAAAAAAAGCAATAAAATCAATTATTAAAGTGCTTCTGAAACAAAATTTTCATACTCTCTTTTATTAACCCAAATTTATCTCAAATTCTAATGCAAAGAGCTTTTTCAGCTGCCGAAATTGACTTTTTGGAGCAAAACTGTGTCCGGGCTCTGGAACCAAGTTTAAGGACCTTGTGATGTCACTGGTTGTATTCACGCAAGAAGCGCTATAGACTCTCTCTTGTTTTCACTTGATTGATTCAAGTTTATTCTTTATATTGTAGATACCTACTAGTTTTCTACCTTGTAATTTGTCCAGCCTTGACAGGAAATACACATCATAAACGTTGGAGGGCGCCAAAGAGCGTAAATTCACCAAAATGAATGCTACAGGTTAGAACAGCTCAGTATACTTTTCGAACATCTTGAGTACTCGATTGGAGATTTCGAAGACGAGTGCGGCAACTTTTATTTCACGTCCTGAAGCCTAAACATGATATTTCATCATCTGTTTTCAGTCTGCTTCTGAAATTTGGATTCTCATGTTTATCTAAGGTCTATTAACAACGTTCGAACACATCCTCAGCAACTTTTCTGCATTAAAAGCGGTAAGCCCATCGGCCATCCACACAATCACAAACTTATTAACGGTCCATAAGCTTTGAGTCGAGTACTTCTTTGCACACAGAGGGCATCTTTTTATGATACTAATAAGTGAGAGTTGTTGTGGTAGACAAAATGCATCTTTGAAAATTGTGATCCACAGCAGGGTTTGCTTTATCACCGCATACGTATCAGTGTAAACAATGTGGGAATTTCGCTTCTCTTTTACACCTATCTCCCAATTGCAATATTTTACGGCCGATGGATTACTTTGAGAGTTTAACTTGATAGTTTTAAATTCGCTCCCTCCATATAAAAGAAGAGGGTTTCTTAAATTGTTGCTGTTGTGATAACTTGTAAGATGTAGCAGATACAACTGGACTAAAGGTCACTGTAGCACAATCTCATCCGCGGTGAAACTCACAAAGCGCCAGGTTTCCTCAAAGTGAAGCGACTTGAAAACTCAAAGCATTGTTGCTGTTATTTTCAAAAGCCGCTTTCTCTTGTTTTCAGGTCTTTTTTACTTTATGAGTGTAGATATTGTTTAATTGAGTGCTGGCCAATTCACCAAGTGTCCCGATCATTTTGCAATTTAAGAACTCGCACTCCTTTGCTTGCTTACATAAAATATCCTGCAAATATCCAATTAAATAGACTGAAAAGCCCCAGGACTGACTCTCCACCTCTTCATGTCTAAGGCTACTGTTATTATCTGCTTTACACCTCTGAGATGTCCTTAAGATGTTTTTTGGGGGGCTTCGAACAGTATTCTCTTCTCCCATAATCACTCTAAATTTTCAGCGCAGCATGAGAGTAATACAACCAATGACATCACTAGACTGTTTTGGCCACGCCAAGATGGCCACCAATTTTGGGTTTAACAAGCCAACTTCGAACGGCTGAAAAAGCAGTTTTCGCTTACCGTATGCGAAAAAAGTCTGCAGTGTTTCCAAGTAAGGTGGAAACTTTATTACTACACAAAAATCTCACATACAAAAATTTCCTTTCAGTAGCACTTGAATATAGTCAGTACATGTAAGTCCACAGAAACAATAATTGTTTCTGTGAACTTATTATTGTGCAACATCTTTTGGTGATTGAAACTTTGAAAATTAACTTGTAGAAAGGGAAACAATTAATCAACCAAGCAACATTGAAAATTTAAAAAGCTTGAATTTCCAACTATATATTAATAAGCTTTTTCTGCAAGGGTGCACAGTCACATACATTTACCTTGTCAACAAAGGGCTGATCCATAAAATCAGGACCACCAATGCTCAAATTCAGAACATTGACTTTTTTCAGGATAGCATAGTTAAAAGCATCAAGAAACCAAGATGTGTATGACACCTGTAAAGAAAAGAAAACCCTTTATCATTTGCATTGTGTTCCAGCCATAAAAATTTGAAGGAAAACTTTAAATTAATGTACAGGTCTGTAATATCAACCGACAGCTGTAAGAGTTACCAGTCTTCAAATGAACCCAAGTACAAGTGCGTGTATTAGAAATATGGATACCTCTTTAACAGGACTATAAATCAGAAACTTAAAAAGAAAAAACACTACTACATAATATATTGTCTCGTATGCCCACATCCTTTGCTCTCTCCCCCTCTAATCTCTCTTCTACTGACTTTTGTAGTCAGCAATGATATGAAAGGGGCCTGGATACACTGTACATGCAAGATGACTCATGACTGAGTTCCAGGGATAGCTGACAACAGTGAAAGCATCTGCTAGTCTCAGAAGGTTTTTAAAATCAAACTTGCCTTAGAAGTATGAGTAAGTAGAACTCTGCATTCATATCTCCATACCTGGCTGTTAGTAAACACTCTGAAGATATGAAGTTCTGCATCAGGAGCAAAACCCAGGCACTCACGTGAACTAGCAACAACACCAGCAACAAAGGTACCATGGCCAAGACCTACAGTAAACATAAATAGCCTCATCCTGTAAGGTGCATTTAAAACATATGTATACATGTACTGATTTTTTGTACATTTACCTCAGACATCCAATATGTACCTAACTCCTTTTACCAAACACTGTTTGTAAGCATCTGTTTTCTGGCAGCTAAGCATCCAAACAATGGCTGAATACTAATCACCTTACAAAGCCATGTCAATGAGATCTCAGACAAAACATCTCAAGTAAAAGAACACTTCATAGGTAACTTTCATGACTAATGTATACATGAACCTACGCATTCCAACTAAACTTTGTGATGAATCATTCTCCAAGTGTTATAGTCTGCTGAGGTCTACTGTATGCATACAGCACTGCATGTACATACCTTGGGTGGATTTTGTCTTCTAGTCCACTAACACAGAAAACCACGTGAAATTGATAAAATTATAATCACTTCTTGTACATACATGTATTAAAGAAATGATAAAAAAATTGCTTACCATCATCCAGTGTTTTTTCCTCTGTCCAGTTGGTTCGGTCCATAACCTTTCTAAAATGAGGATGATTCTTTGGTAATCCAGTGTCAAAAATGGCCACCTTCACCCCATCACCTCCAAAAGAAGTAACAGAAAAATTATGTTCTGTTTGATTGTTTGTCATGTGAAGGCACACTGTCTTTACTGTAAAAGATCAAACTGTACCCTACAAGGAACACTATTAACAGTTAAATTATCTGTGTTAAATATTGATAACTAATAACAAAATTAAAAAAAGAAACAGCCAATTACATGTAAGTGAAACTAAACTTTCTTTCAGTACCTGTATGACCCATACTCCATAACACATCAGCCTGTAGTACATGAACAATCTGGAATAACAAAATAAAGCACTGGCTGTCAGCAAACAGAAACAAATACATGTATTTTACAATGAAATACACCACCAGGCAAATTAAACAAGAGTATACATGTACGTGTTCATGTGACTGACAGTGTAATTATGTAAAAAAAGTACTTTATATTATTATAAAATAGATCATACATTAACAAAGTTTATGGCCCTATTTCAGAGTGGAGAAGGAAGTATGAAGATTTAACTGTGTGTACCTATATACATGTACGTGTACATAAAAACAGAGTGCATACTCTTACAATGTACACTTGATATAAAGAACAATTACCAATATTTAAAAAATATTCTAGTCCACAGTACAAGTTGTACCTGTCTAGGAACGGATCTTAATATCCTGCGTCCAGGATTATGACGAAGTTGAGACTGGAAGAGGTTATGACTCTAAAACAGTAAATAAAATAAAAATAACAATTAGTCCACAATTCACATTCACAAAAAAAAGATTAAACAGGTTTAATGTGCATTGTACATAATTATATGTGACCGTGAACGGGAAAACGTACCTTAACGCTTATCCGTTAGACAGGCAAAAGTGTTAAGCATCCGTTAGTCATCCGTTAGAAAGTTTTCTTAAAAACGTTAGGGGCGTTAGCCCAACCGTTAGACGTTAGCATCGGGCCGTTAGAAGGGAGAGTGCAACCGTTAGCAAGAAACATGTATCCGTTAGCCGTTAGCATAAGACTGTTAGACAGGACAGCATAACTGTTAGCAAAAACTCTGTATCCGTTAGCACAGCTAGAGAAGCCGTTAGGATCCGTTGGAATAAACTAGCATACGTTAAATGGGTAACAATTCCGTTAGAATGGCATGGCACGCGTTGAAGTAGCATGTGGTACATAGCCTAACACAGTGTGAAACGAGAGCAGCTCTTGGCTTCCATTTAGTTCAAAACAATCATGCGAGATAGCTATCTTTCGACAAGACGTTTGGCGATTATTATTTTTTGATGCCCTGATGATTGATAAATACAACTCAAATGAAGTTCAATAAAGCCTTCATACTATAATTATTATACACGATCCAAAACAAAACACGTTTGCCGCTTTC
>Ga0126338_10001167_pt1 | contig 16531 bp, 12 predicted proteins | sample OrbCmetagenome_2_FD_92529 | JGI IMG/M metagenome (GOLD analysis project Ga0126338, IMG submission 92529) | Coral microbial communities from Petempiche,Puerto Morelos, Mexico - Orbicella C C metagenome | ecosystem: Host-associated > Invertebrates > Cnidaria > Coral | place: Petempiche,Puerto... | reverse complement strand
TTGCGAGAAATATCAGTTGGAGAAGAATTGCGGTATGACTATGGTGTCAAAGATCTTCCTTGGCGTAACAAAAGAGGTACACAAAAACCAAAAATTTACTCCCTAACGTGTAATTGTCTTTAAAACAATGATTAAGCTGTATAATTATGTAAGTGTGTTTGTTGTATCCTTAATGGTTCCTCATCATCCCTAGTCATGCTGTTAGTGTTAGCTATTTTTTTACATTTACATCAATGTGACTTGGTCTAATTACAAGACGTTGTGCGACACACTTTTACACTATTATTTAAGTTTGTCTAAATTATCATATATCTTTTTTATGAACTTTACTTAGGCAATAAAAGTAGCAGGCTGGTGGATGGTGACAATTATGAAAACGAGCTGACAGGTGGCATCATATTTTCAGATTAAAAAAAGACGAAGAGTGGCAGTATGCCTGCTGATGAAAACGAGCCGATGGGTGGCATGAAATGTTCAGATGAAAAAGAGACGAACAGTGGTAGTATGCCTGCTGATGAAAACGAGCCGATGGGTGGCATCAAATCTTCAGATGAAAAAGAGACGAAGAGTGGCAGTATTTCTTCTGATGAAAATGGGTTGAAGAGTGACATCACATCAGATGAGAAAGAGACGAAGGGCGACAGTATGTCTGCTGATGGAAATGGACTTAGGTGTGGCGAAAATTGCCACAGCATGTTTTCTGATGGAAAGAAACTCCGGAGTGGCAGCTCCTCTGCTGGTGAAAAAGGGCTGCAAAGTGGCAAAGAAGACCACAGCACTTCCGCCTTTTCAATCAACAGTACAACCAGTCATGATATCTGTTCAATGAATGAGAATAATTCTATTTCGGCACAATCGTTGCAGAGATTTCAGCAGTGGAAACCTGGTTTAGCCCATGAGGAATGCTGGATAGACGATGAAGTAAGTTAATGAAAATCATGTACATAACTTATGCTAGACTTGCTCATAAGTTGATCAGTAATTAATGTTACAAGAGAGCAAGACGTGTACATGTTCTACAGTAATGCAGGAAATGTTAAGACAATACCATTTTTGTAAGAAAATATCTTAACAGATTAGCCAGAATGTACCTTGTAATTTCAAATTGTGAACAATTTTTGTTTTAGTAATCTATAAAATGGCTGCTAATTTATATATCTCAGTAAGCAAGTGCAAGGGCCACTCTGGGAGAATATCGGCCTGAGGTCTTTGACAGTACAGACCAAGCACAGTGAGGTCCGAAAAAAACACCAAGGACCCATATTTTCCTAGTACGGTCGCGAGCATGGTTGGTTAATAAGAGATTATTTTATTACATGACTGAAAATGTTTGAAAAAAATGCCATGAACGCGGACTGGAAAAACATCGCAAACTTCAAGCGCGCAATTCTGATATATAGCCGACAAGGCATATACTCACTTCTAATGTTAAACAAAACAGAAGAGGGAGTTGGAAGAAAAAGAAAAGGAATCTTTCATGTGAAAGTACGTTCTTTCAGAAACATAAGCCATAAAACTACTAGAAAATCTTCAAGAATGATCGTGCAGGATCATAAGGGACAATCCCTGTCCAATACTTAGAGAGAATATTGGAGTGGCAATGGAGAAATCTGATTGGTTGAGTTTAGTTATTGGCCCTCTGAACTAACTTAGTCGTGTAATAAAGAATTATATTTAACGTAAAGTAAAGACTACGCAACTGTAACATTTCCCTTAAACTTAGCAGTAGCCCCTTCAGTCTGCAAATTCCTATGTTACTTTTGGAATTCTTTGGTATTCTCATTTAAAAAATACTGTAAAATTAGCTCCTTAAACCACACCTGATTTTCTTTCTTTTCTTAGGGAATCAATGTATATAATGCCCTTCTTGCAAGGAGGTTTCAAAAAATGGTGAGATTATTGTTCCTATATTTTTCCAATAGAAAAAGATTGTTGGTAACATGTTTAAACTACTTGACTACTTGAAACATATGGTGACAATTGTTTCTATCGTTTTAAATTTCTAGGGAAGAGCAATATACATCTTCAGTTCATTTTTTTGGCAGCGATGGAAAAACTTTGCAAAAAGTGCATCAGAAAAAATTATCCATCAGCTTTGTCGGGTAATAATAATAATGATGATGATGATGATGATGGTAATAATACTGATGATAATAATAGTGATCGTGGTAGTGATAGTAATGGTAATTGTAGTAATTGTGTGCATTTTTCAGTCAGTTGAGTAAGATCTTGATTTTGTTAAACAAGTCAAATTTTTTTCCTTTTTTCTGTTTTTTTTTTTTTTCTTTTTTTTTTAGCTTTCTGTCTCATTTTTTTTAACAGTTAAGCTGCCTGCCCCAATTAACTTTGCAGGCTATTTGCTGGTTAGCTTAACTATGAAGTATCATTCTTCGATTTAAAAAAATGTTATTTTGGCAGAAAATAAAATTTTCGGCTGGCTGTTAGAAGTTCCTCACACAAGGGAAAATTGAGTCATAGCTTATCTGAAGTATGCAATTAAAAATACTGTTGTCGTAATCAGACATAATATAAAAATGATAAAATTTAGGTGACACTAATTAAAAGAGATCAAACCTATGACGTTTTGATCGCATCAGTGACCTTTGTTAACGGGTTAGAAATCTAGACGTTGGAAGTTTCTAATTGATGAAGGTCACTGTTGTGATCAAAAATCAGTGTTAACTATATTTTATCATTTTTATCTGAAGTACATTACATACAGTTGTTACAGCTTTCCAAAAGGACAAAAATTCTTTCATTTTCTAGCAAAACCAATTACTGTAGATGTTCTAAACAGCTAGGGCTTGTCTAGGTTAATTATAAAGTGCATTATTTATACAATTTGCAGGTAAATTTGTTAGAGAAGGAGGCCTGGATCATCCCAATTAACCAGGCAGCTCATTGGAAAGTAATGGTAAGTTAATTTTGATTTAATGTTTAGAAACAATTAGAATGAATGATTTTATACCACTGAGAGGTTAATATTGAATCTATTTTCTGTCTATACCAGATAGTGGACGTAATTGCTAAGTCGATTTGCCTCTATGATTCCATTGATCATAAAGAAGATGATCCCATAGAAGGAAGGTATTTCCAGGATGTGAGGTATGCTTTTTTGACTTCATTGAAACAGCAAATTCTAACATGGGTCGAAAATATTAATTTTAACCTCTCTCTTGTAGGCTTTGAATATCGCTCCCGAATGTTAAGTTTGCAATCAAGTACCAATTGTTTGGAAAGTGATTGCCTAAATTTAATTTGGTATTCACATGTACATGCACTGAAAGTTTAACTTTTAAATGAAGAACTATTTAGTAGAGTTTTTTAAATAGTAGAATTTCCTGTATATATATATGGGATCCTTTTATGATTTTTACCTAATTACATTCATTCAGAGGCCTTAAATGGGGAGCTTGTTACTTCAGAGTAAACACTACTAATTAAGTTAGATTTTTTCAACTGGTTTATTGCCATTACTATTACTTTTTCATTTTCTTTTTCTAAAGAAGAAATACTTAAATTTATTTTGTTGTCCTGGCTCATTTTACAGACATATCATTCAAAAAGTTCATAACTTTCTTGGAAAAGGATGGAATTCCCATGACTGGAAGCAGCATATTGTCAAAGAGACCCCCAAGCAGTGCAATGCGTTTGACTGTGGAATTTTTGCTCTGAAGGTGGGATATTACTTAAAAGTTAAAAATGCTGCATGCATGTTTAAGTTCACTAACAGAATTATATGTACAGGAAATCCATCCTTAACTATATGAATGAATTAAAGTAATTATTGCTATTGTGCCTCATAGCCACTTTGATCACAGTTAGGAAAACACTTGAATACTATTTAATAAAAAAATTAATATCTCCGTTGCCAGATAATCAATTTTCGAACTATTTCTATTAATCACTTAAGCCTCAACCACATTAACGTTACTAAATATTAAATACAGGATTGTATTCCATTCAATGAGCATTAAGTTTGATAACTGGTGTATTAGCTGTCGTTGTTTGAAAAACGTTTTTTAATAGTTCTTTGAAAATAACTCGGCTGGTCTTTAGAATAATTACAGTAATAATTTGCACATAAATTTTCTAGATGGCGTAAAATGTATTGCATCCGACATATATGTAGTAGCTCAATTTGTCCTTAAGATCAGAATGATTTCTACCTAGGTTAATTTCTGCCAAAGGGGAAAGGTGAGTTTGGGACTCCCACTTAGTTAAAACCATCTAGCTACATAACCATCTAGTTCTGTTGGTGAATGCATACTTCAAGCTCTTCTGCTTTAATAACTACAACAAAAGCACACAGCAACATGTGATTATAAAATCAGATCAAAAATTGTTCTGTGTGACCCCTGAGGGCTAAAAGCAACTGCTCATAACAGAAACACGATTTCAGATCAAGTTCTATAACAAGCTTTGTTATATGATCAGCTCCGTGAGCGGGCAAGATGAATCAAATCCTGCGCTGTGATTGGCTACCCGAGCGGGCAAGATGGAGATATCTTTGCCTGCTCGGTACTAGCCACCGTGTCTCGCAAGAAAAATTTTCTCGAAAGCCATATAATAAATCCTTTATTAACCAAGCTTGTTAAGTTAAGATGGCTGGATATTGGCCTCGTTCTTTTTGGCGAGTATATGGTCCTCGACTCCGTCTCGGTCCATAATCACGCAAAAAATAAAAGAACTTAGTCACTGTCAACACACACCCATATCGTCTTTTACGCGGCCTAAGAGTCATAATTTCAATACGACAAGGATTTGTGTCCGATTAAGCTCGCGGTCTTCAAGATTTGCGAGCAGCGGTCCTCAGTCAACGTCTTGTAATCTACGGTCTGAGGTTTACTACTGTATGCAGTCTAATCTGCAGTCTACAGCTTGGAAATGTCAGACACCGGTTCGAAATTCACAAAGGGAACTCCTGTCACATAAAGGAAAGTATTCGGACATCATTTGCAGAGGGGCATCATTATCCCAAGTACTTTTACTCCACAGGTGTCGACACTTATTGTAAAACCTCACTGTTGTTTTCACATCGCTAATTCACACGGTTGAAAGACATAACATTTTTCACTTGGTGTTTCACATGCTAAATTTAAGACACTTAAACATTTTTAGTTTCACATTGCTAATGCGTAATTCACATGCATGTGAAATGTGAGATCTAGCCATAAGTAAAATGTTCAAAGAAAATTTCACATGGCTGAAGTGTTTTAAGACTTTTTACAACCCGATGACAAAAGTGTGAGATACCAGAGGTACCCCACACAAAAAAGATCGGGGGAGGGCAGGGTAGGGTTAGGAACTGAGCGAGGTGGGTGGTGTGCATGTTATTCGTTTCAAGAACCCCTCGGAAAGTAAACAGAAAATGGTTTGAAAAATTTAACCTAGGTTAATTGAAACAAATTAATCTAGGTTGAAATCATTCTGACCTAAAGAACAAAATGGCCTACAACATATATATTTCATCTCTTTTGTTTTCTTGATCCCCATAGTTTGTAGACTACGTTGTATCTGGGAAGGATTTAACTTTCAGTCAGGTATGAACCGTTTAGTTAGTAAATTATTAGTAAGACGTACAGCTGGGCTAATTCAATACAACTTATTTGATAGTAAATGATTAATCATTGAAATAATAATGTGTAGTTCCAGAAAACGTCCATACCTCCCCTCACGAAAGGGATTTTTTTCTAAGACCCCACCCCTCTGGAAATGCCAATTAAGCTTCACACATTTCTTTATTTTTTGGGGGTCTTACAGAACCCTACCCCCCCGGGAAATTCCAATCCCTTCTGTGGGGTGAGTATAAATATTTTCTGGACCTGCACAATAATGATTTGAGTCAGAAAAATTAATTAAAATAAAAGTGCAAAGAGCTTGTTTATAAGGCATGGTTGGATTAAATATTTTACAATAACTGTCTAATTTCTCGCGCGCTGATTGGCTCATTTTTATCATCAATATGAGTACAGACGGATAAAATTTTAATTTATGCTAGCTTTCAAGTTCAACTCTCAGCTGTCAAACTGTCAACTTTTTAACCAATGAGATTTTGTGGACTTTTTTTAAGTAGCCAATCAAAAAGCCAGAAAAGCTATTGACGATGTTCGCGTCATTTTGAATAAAATTCGCTTATTTTTGTTTGCGCAAATTTACGGCGTCTATTCCCCTGATTTATTCCCGGCATTTGACCATTTTGGGGTCTTGTTATTGTAAAAAACAAATTGACGTCAGTCTTTTTTTTATGCGCCTGTCCTCTTATTGATGATAAATTTTGTCATAACATTGTCAAAGTTTACTGCGGAACCACTCGCCTGCGGCTCGTGGTTCCACAGCCACTTTGACAATGTTATGACGCAATTTATCATCAATAAGAGGACAGACGGATGAAAAACTGACGTCAATTTGTTAAATTGTGAATGTATTTCCATGGCCCACCAGTCATGTTTTGAAAGGCTGTTCACTGAACATCCTTATTTGGGTTATGCCTTTAGTACTATGCATGCAGTGAATAACATTGCACACAAATGTAAATTACATGTTTGGCTAGTGCAACAAAATGAGTACCCCATAATTTTATTTTTAGGATGACATTCCAAGGTTCAGAAAGGAAATGGCGGACGAAATCATGGCAATGAGACTAAGGTAATGATAATGTTCAAACCACCAATTACATTCCTGTTCAGGAAGGCTAATAGTCCCCATGTCTATTTGGCCAATGAGATTTCTTATTTCAACTGACAGATCGGAAGAGACAGAGCATTTAATTAACAGAAGACGTCAACCAGTTTCTGCTGTAACACCTAAGGTTTCAGTTGAGTCCAATGAGCACCTGCTAGATGGTAAGTTTGATATTAATTTTGTTTACTTGGTTATAAACCACCCTACTATCTACCTTATAACTTTGTAACTGCCCTTCCGAAGTTACCGGTAACAAGTCTTGTAAGTAATCTTCCAAACAATGTTCTCCAAAGTCTTGTATTAGAGGAACACTAGAGCAATCGTGGAGAATTGAATAGCAGTTTAAATTCTTCAAATGTTATGGTGAGTAACTTCAGCTGAAGTCTTGACGTTTATTCTTGACGTTTTGGCCTCGCAGCCTTCCTCAAGAGTACATTAATGTTAACAGTCTGATTTGCATACCACCTTATGAATTAATATATCCTTTCTCAAGCATCTAATGCACTGAACAGTCCTGGATTGTTATAAACTTTAAAATCAGATGGAGACAAATTAACAGTTCCCGCATTAATTTATCTTCACTTGTGATTGGTTATATATATTTATGTACATTTTGTTGAAGTGGGTTACAAGATCCAAGTTCCAAGAAAAGATGGTAATAATGAGGTAAGAACAATTGTATTGTATGATTTGTTAATCACGGTTGTCCTCCAAAGCACTTTAGTGTTTAATAGTTGTGTCGGACTGTCGAGTCAGATTTTTATCAATGCCGTGAAATTACCATCAGTTGAAATGCTCTGTTTGTTACAGAAAAAGACGAAAAATTTAAAACAATTGTTTCTTTTAATTTTTAATGTGATGTGCATTTGATTATTTTGTGGATACTCGGGCAATATAAATTAGTAACTGAATTATTAAAAGAAGCTCTTGATACTAACGTTGAATATTGCTATTAGGATTATGTGTCAGACAGTGCAAGTGGAACCGAAAGTGACGAAGTCGATAATGCTGCAAATATATTCTCTCCTGTTTTGTTTGGCCGAGTACGAAAACAGATTAACCACAACAAAGAGACCTCATTAGGTATGGATAAAAGCAGATTAAATACTAGCAGATGTAGAACCTGCTTGGATTTATAATCAGTGTGAACAGTGGAACCCTGCTTTATGACTACCCTGTGAATATGACCAACTAAATTCAGCCATTTGAAAAACCCGCGGTTCCACTGTATATTTTGCTTCATGTGGATTTGATCTAAAAAGACTGAAGACACGAGTCCTTATCTTAACTGTCAGGCACTGTACTAGAAGTAATCAACGATAATGAAGTGTGTTATTTACTGCTTGAGGCTAATAATTATCATTTGTGTAAAATGGAATTGTACGTGTGCAATTACAAAATTCCTATGACAACATTTTCTCAGTGCCAATATGGCGTTCAGGTTTTAAGACAGCTTTGGACAAAGTTGATTAAAAGATGCTGCAAAAAATATTAGAATTAAGACAAAGGTTCTAACACTGGATTTCTGGTAAATACTGTATTAATAATATCAGTGTTTGACCAACTATCAAGCCAAAAACTTGAAAATTACAGTGTCACCAGCATGCAGGTTTATTTATGACTATGTTGTCTTTCCCCTTTCATTTTTAAAGTTTGGTTCCCTTTTATTGCATTTGACCGACTTAGAAAATTATATTAATATGCTAGGACATTTTTTCTTGTCTCTGTAGAACCTCGAAGACTTAACACTGTTGGTTGTGTGAATCCAGACAACTATATTGATGATTGCGATATAGCTTTAACTGTTGAAATTCAAAAGTCACACAGTAAGTTAAAAATAATTTGCTTTTGCTGGGAAAGATATATGTACATATTCACTTGTCAAGGCTGTTAATTTTTAGTACTTTTAATTAGTAACACTATGAGGTATTGGCATAAGACTCAAGTGAATTAAGTCATGCATATCCGAAACATTGCCCAAGAATAGATTTAGACCTCATCCTGAAGCTTCCACCGATTAGTCAGAACGTTGGACTCGCAATCCCGAGGAGCTCCTGAGTTTAAGTACCACCCTACCACTAACTTTAGTCCAGAGTTAAACTGTATAGGCTGTCTCCTGCTGGCAGTTCAGAGGGTTTCTCATATTCACGTTAATTCATTTAATTTACTTTCTGTGATATCTAAGTGAAGTGCCTGTAAAGTTGCTCAACTTGATAACTGCACTTCCACTATAAATAACGCAATGCATTTTTCCTCATTTCTGTTCTACTGTAGCATTTTTAGTCATTTTGGTATTCAGCATGCTGTAAGTATTTGTTCATAATTGCAGGTAACAAGAGGCAAAGTTTGAAAAGGAAAAAATTGTTTTCCAGTTCTTCCTCTGAAGATGAAAACTGTCCATCAAATTTGGCAGGTACAGTTGGCTGTATTTTAAGGTCGATTTGCACCAGATAGAATCCAGTTAAATTAATGGCGGTAAAGAGGATATGTTTAGTCACAGCGATCTATAACCTATGAACAGTGAGAGTAAAGATTAAAAATATTGAAGTAAGATACTAATCTACAACATATTATTGCTTATAAAGTTAATCTTGAGGATTTATTTTCTTCTTATATTGCCGAAGAAATAAAAATGGTAACAAAAACCACGTTTCACGGTCACTAAATGAAGAATTTCTTTGTTTTTACTGTTCTACAGTTGAAACAAGCCCTGCAAGAGAAGAATCGTGTGAGGCAGAGGCTTCATTAACTAGTGAGGATGAGCTGTCGGAAAATAGTAAGCCCAATGTGAATACTGCTACCACAACATCAGCCTCAGGAGGTAAAGAAAAAAGAAAAGGCAGTGTGAATGTTTCTTTCCATTAAAGTGCTTTCACGTTCATGAAAAACGAGAGGGACAGCATGAATTTATTATCGTTCTTGGATACAATAGCAGTCGTATGAGCATCTCTGCCGTTTGCCTTTAACACGATGCTTAACTTGTTTAATTTTCGGTAAAACTGGAAAGGAGAAACAAGTGCGAGAAAAAAATACTGGTTAAATAATAACTGAATCAAAGGGATGGAAGTTGTGGTTACCCTATCGATGTCTCGTGACTCTGTTGCAAAGTCATTAGAAGAATAAACAAATAATGTACTGTAATACATTTTCTGATTTGTTCAGCATTTCCTTTGCTGTATTTCTTCAGATTGAACGTAATGAGAGCGGTTCACCAAGATTGTTACAAAAAAGCGTATGCTATCTCCCTCTAATGTTACGCACTAACTTAAACCTAACCTAGATATTACGAATGTAATTACTTAATATAGAAAAGAGAATGGAAAACTTAAGTCAAACCACATTATTTATCATTTCAGTGTCTCTACGATGCGCACAGAGAAATGAAAACAAGACGAGAATTTATGACAAGAGACAAGCATGCTACTATTGTGGGAAATTGTTCACTAAAATTGCAAGACACTACGAACAGAAGCACGAGAGTGAAAGAGAAGTCAGGATTGCCCTTTCCTTTAATAAAGTGTCTCCTAATCGCAAGAAACATCTTGAAAAGCTTCGACTTTTAGGGAACTATCATCACAATTTGACAGTTTTAGAAGTTGGCAAAGGGGAACTGATTGTATCAAGACGTCCCTCCACCACTAAGAGATGCAACCCTAATGATTTCCTTCCCTGTGAACATTGCTTAGGTTTTATAAGACGCCAAGAATTATGGAGGCATGTCAAATCGTGCAAGTTTAAGTCGGAGAATATCGAAACCCCAAAATACCAGAAAGTACAGGAGAAATCAAAACTTTTGCTATATCCAGCCATTAGCACTGACACCAGAACCACACGTTTAAGCAAAATCTTGGCAACAATGAAGAGCGATGAAGTTTCTATTGCAGCAAGAAACGATTGGCTCATCAAGGAGATTGGAGTCGTTTTAGTCGAGAAATACGGAGAAAAACAAAACAGCCTCATTTCTCAAAAAATGAGAGAACTTTCTCGACTGTTACTGCAGCTTCGTGAAACGGATGCCAGTCCTAATTCCAGCCTTTCTGATTTCATTAAGCCTGGAAGGTTTGATGATGTTGTGAGTGCTGTAAAAAGTATTTCCAAATTTCAATTTGACAAAGGTGTTCAAGATGTGGCAACTCCGTCGTTGTCGTTGAAGATTGGTCATTCCTTAAAGAAGTGTGTCAACATCCTTAGGGGTCATGCCTTGCGCGCAAAGGATAAAGTTTTGGAAGAAGATGCCGACAATTTTGAAAGACTTATTGTCTCAGAGTGGAGTTATCTTGTTTCTCATCATTCCCTCAATGCTCTCAACACGAAGAAGTTCAACAAAGTGGAGCTGTTACCACTCGCAGAAGATCTTGAGAAGCTAAGAAAAAGTCTCCTTGCAAAGATATCTTCCAACGTAGAACGCCTTGAACAGCAGCCTCAGCTAGAAGTCTGGAGTGATTTAGCACAGGCTACTCTAGCTAGACTGGTCATATTCAACAAATGAAGAGGAGGAGAAGCCTCAAAATTGCTGATTGAAAGCTACCTCAAGAGACCAGACTGGTCACAAGTTAACAGTACCGAAGTATTATCATCTCTGAGTGGTTTTGAAAAAGAGTTGTCCAAAACGTAAGTGGGAGGTAGATGTCTTAGACTGCGGTATTCTGTCCTTTTTTCTCTTGATACCCCGTACTCCTTAACTGACAGAATATATACCTCCTTTTTGTAGACTAATACACTGAAAGCTGTTTAGATACGACTTAAGATACTATAATGTTTTATTGTAAATGCACTTATTTAAGTTTTCAGATTTATATGCCCTCTAAGTTTTAAGGTTTCTATTCTTGTCACCTGACATGCTTTAAAACATTTCAAGGACTCTTTGATGGATAAAACCTGTACAAAAAGCGTGTCAAGGAGGTCTGGTTAAAAAAAAAAAAACAAATGTCGGTTAGAAATCTTCCTTAGCAACAAATTCATGACAAACTGGAAGTTAAGAATGACACCCCCTAAATTTGTAAAACTTGTCTTTTTCGTAAACAGGCTCGACATGGTTGAAATACGCGGCAAGAGAGGCAGAAAGGTGCCAGTCATTTTGACCACAGAGATGACCAATAGCATCAATCTTCTCATCAAGAAGAGGAAGGATGTTGGCATACCGGACGAAAATCCGTACGTATTTGCCAGACCAAGCAGACAATCATTAGATCACATGCGAGCGTGTGATTGCCTCAGGAAATTCGCAACACAGTGTGAACCAGTTTTGTCAAACCCAGCAGCTATTACAAGTACCAAGCTGAGGAAACACATAGCTACCATTTCTCAAGTACTTTCCCTTAAAGAAACAGAGGTAGACTGGCTAGCAAGGCACCTGGGCCACGATATTAAAGTGCATCGGGACTTTTACAGGCGTCACGAATCAACCATTGAAATTGCTAAAGTCAGCAAACTTCTCCTCACAGTAGATCAAGGTGAAACAAGCAAGTTTGTGGGGAAAACATTGGCAGAAATTGATCTCAATGGTAAGTGGCTGTACGGATTGGGACCTTAGGTTTATTTTAGGACTTTGTGGGGACCTGAAGATATATTGATCTCCAGGGGTCAAGAAGTTTTAACGACTACCCCGTGCGGCTGTACGGATTGGGACCTTGGGTGTATGTTGGGACTTTGTGGGGACTTGAAGATATATTGATCTCCAGGGGTCAAGAAGTTTTAGCGGCTACCCCGTGCGGGTACGGATTGCGACCTTGGGTTTAAGTAAGGACTTCGTGGGGACTTCAAGATAAATTGATCTCCAGAGATCAAGGAGTTTTTGGGATTTGGATTAATGTCTCCCCAAGTCTTAGCGACAGCCCGCAACACAAGGCGTTCTTGGGATTTGGATTAATGTCTCCCCAAGTCTTGACGACAGTCCGCAACACAATAGCTAAACAGCAAAGTAAACACCAAAGTTCTCATCTTTTTTTTTTTCTTTTTTCAGAAATCCCAGAACCCGACCTTTCCGAAGGGGATGATGACGATGATGGCGACGATGACGACGATGACGACGACGACGACGACAACGACGACGACAACGACGACGACAACGACGGTGACAGAGCTAAGAATGTTAAAGGAAGCTTGTCAGGTGTGGATTTTTTTTTTCTTTTTAAAACCTAGAAAGGCCGAGATTGTGCGCGACTGAGAGTAACAAACATGCCAAGATGGTGTTACAAGAATTCGAAGGCTCCCATTACTGTTAATCGTGTTTTGTTACTTTTTTGTATCAAATTATCAAGAACATGGCAACAAGACTGTAAACTTATTTGGGCAGTTTAAACTAGAAGCAAGTCATCGAAACTGACGTTATTAATGTTTCTCTGTAAATATATTATAGCGGCACTCTGTTTAGTTTTGACGAAGGTGTAAATGTTGTTTATTTATTTATTTTTTAACTAATATTTAAGCATGTAAGTGTGTGACTAAGGAAGGCTACACGTGAAAGCTTTCGCCGATGACCCCGTGGTTGTAACCGATAGTTGAGCATATAGGACAAAATCAGCTCAAGGTAGATATGGCTTTTGTTGCCCCCGTAAGTGCACGAACGGAATACAACAACTATCTTACACTTATCAGTGTGCAGTGGCTGGAGGCCGTCTACAAAATGGCGAGATTTTTTCGTTTCTCTGAAGTTTGGAGGAAAGATATAGGAATGTTTACCGATTAACTCAATTCCAGAGAAGAATGAAGGATGGCTATTCAACGTTTTTGAGTTTGAAACGCCAAAATTGTTGAATAAACTGATGCGCGCGTAAACAGATCAAAGTTTGCAATGTGAATTCAGTTCCGCCCATGATTTTACTAAAGCGTTAAGTTGAAATTCTCGTTCAAAGAAAGAAAATAATTTGAAAAAAAATTGTTAATTAAGGAAAAATGAGTTAGAATTCTACTAAAACAATTAAATTGTTCGCTCTCGATTTCTACGAGGTGATAGTTAATGAGGATGTAACCTCATCATCCCTGGGTCTCTCATATCTTTCAGCTCTTCTGTCATTAGTGTGCACTGGCTGAAGGTCGTATATAAGCTGGCAACATTTTTTTCGTTTGTCCGAAGTTTTTAAGGAAGTTTAGAAATGTTAATGTAATACAATTCCTGAGATGACTAAAAAAGGACATTCACCGCTACGCAAGTTTAAATCATGAGCGTTCTTGCATAGCTGCAAGGTTCATATGACGTTTCAGTCCGCGCGCGATTTCGCTAAAGCGTGAAGTTTAATACGATTTCAAAGCTAGAGAATTAATTGGAAATCACTACTTGAAGGGAAATAGTCAGAATTCTACGAAAAGTTTTAGATTTCGCCGCTCTCGATTACTATGAGATGCGTCACTATCACTTCATAGAAAACTCGAGCTCATAGTCTAATTGTCAAGTATGTATTTGTATTCTTTTTCATATCTGTGCAGTACGAAGAGCACCTGCCAAGAAGGAAAGAAGCAGATGTCACGGCCCAGCCAAGGAAAATGCTGACACGCCAGCGCCAAAGTCAAAGAGTAAGTAGTTCTTCATTGTTTCGACACAAAGCTTCTGAAATTATGTTAATACACATTGTCTTTTTTCATATCTGTGCAGAACGAAGAGCATCTGCCAAAAAGGAAAGAAGCAAATGTCACGGCCCAGCCAAAGAAAATGCTGACACGTCAGTGTCAAAGGCAAAGAGTAAGTGCTTCTTCATTGGTTCGACACAAGACTTCTGAAATAATGCTTATATACAAGGATAAAAAGAGAGAGGATGAAAAAAGTAATTGTTTTGCCTTTCGTTTTATTGGAAACGATATCTGGATCTCTTTTCCGTATCTTTGAAGTATGTTATTATATTGAACCTATTAACAACATAGTATTAAGCGATTTTTTTCGCTTTTTTTTTAGCTGTACAACGTTCATGATTTTTCTGTTTATTCCATCGTTTTTAATTCGTACTTCATTAACTTGGAAAGAAAGCTTGACGTAGTGTTTGGTCGATCACCTGTATTTCAATCTCCTAATCCTTTCATTCTTCTATTTCATCTTTTTTTCCGATGTAATATTAATCAGACATCATATCGTCAGTAATGCAAAATATTCTTTCAGCCATGGCTGATCCAGAATTTTCAGACAAAGATTGGGAGCCAAATGAGGGTGATGACGATGACAGCAATGCTGAAGATGGTTATCAACAAACTGCTTTAGGTATGTTATTTTTTTGTACGTGTATAAAGCAAATCCTATTCTAAGTGAACTGATATGAAGATTACCAAACCTATACGACTGAATAAATTAAGTCATGCTCACCATTAACCGAAAAAGTTTGGTGTTTTCCTGTAATACTTTATACAGTATTGCAAATACAGTATAAAACGTTACAAGAAAACATTTACAAACTATTATTTTCAACTTCATTTTGCAAGTGGAACCAGTGTGTTTTTGTTATTTCACACTGGATGTTTCTAACCCGCTCTCTCGAATTTTTTGCTAATACTCAGAGGGTTTGATATATAAAAGTTACGCACCTATGCATGACTTCTCCTTAAGTTCTATAGCCAGTAAAGCCGTGGTCAAACATCGAACTTCGCATGGGTCGAAACTAATGTAAATGAACAAAACAGTAGCTTTCTCTCAATGACATTAGGTTCGCAGTTTGACCATGGCCTAAGAAGGGCGAGTAATTGGAAAAACAGCAATGGACTGGACTGCCGTGACACAGACCCTATGATTTTGAACGGTTACGTGCCCTTGTCCTTGGTAAGGCACTACCTCTGCAATAACATATTTTGAACTTTGTTCTATATCGTAATGTAACATAGGGACAAAGAAGGCAAAGTGTGGTCGTTTTTCACGAGACAAAAGTTGGACTAAGGAGAAAGCAGCATCGTTTAAAACTAGAAGTAAGTTACGCTATAATTGCACAACTCTGTAAATACTATCAATGGTAGTAGTCGTAATGAATTCTATGGAATGCCATTTATCACAAAAAGATAACTAAATGAATGTTAAGAAAGGGGCATATATCTGTATCAGACCACGATTATCGAGATATTCGCCAGTTTTCTGTATACTAAACTGAATTTTACTGTTATTCTATTAATGTCATTGTTATTTTGTTATTATTACAATATAATGGCAAACGGCTAGGTCATGAACATGGTACTGCACACGTTCTTTGTTGAACTGTTGCTCCCAAGAAATTAATTTTCTTCACTCGTTCGTCGTACGTTTTAATTTCCGAAAGTTTGGTAAAATTCCCATTTTTTTGCAGAAGCATTTACGCGAACACAGTGGACGGAAGAGGAAAAAGAAGCAGTTTTCAAGTATCTTTCTTACCATATCAACAGAGGATGTGTTCCCGGAAAAGGTGATTGCGAGAAATGTATTAATAAAGCAGGTAGCACCCTTCAGCGCAGAGACTGGACAGCGGTAAAGCATTACGTAAAAAACCAGATAGAAAAAAGGAAAAAGGTTCTTGTCCCTAAAAGCACTAATCACTATAGTGAGTAGCTATTGTCTGAACACTTGTGCCTGGAAAACATTGCACGATTAACAGTAAACTTGCAAAACATTTTGCCAGTTAAGAGGTAAGAAAATAAAATCTAGTTGTAAGTATTTTCTAAGCTTACGCTACTTCACATTGTGGAGAAGTAAAGGCATGTGCACAACAGATAAACGAGAGCTAAGATCACTGCTTACGACATCTGACTGAAGTTGATATACTAAAAGACCAAAGAAAGACCTGGTAAATGTTTTCGGGATTCGTCAACTAACAGGATTTTTTTTCAGTACTATGATTGTATGACGGAGTAGCCGTCTGCAGCTTTTGTGGCTGTTAAAAATACTGTTAGGAACTGTTTCTCT
>Ga0126338_10001166_pt1 | contig 16533 bp, 8 predicted proteins | sample OrbCmetagenome_2_FD_92529 | JGI IMG/M metagenome (GOLD analysis project Ga0126338, IMG submission 92529) | Coral microbial communities from Petempiche,Puerto Morelos, Mexico - Orbicella C C metagenome | ecosystem: Host-associated > Invertebrates > Cnidaria > Coral | place: Petempiche,Puerto... | reverse complement strand
TTCAAATATCTTTGAATGTAACCGTTTTTTCTGGCAGTCGCCTGATGATTGCCTCGCATGAGGCATGAAACTCGGAGTAGCGATTAAATGACCATATAACCTAGCTCTTGAGTTTTTACTGTTGTTTTCGTTTTATAAATACTTTTTATTTTTTTTGACAAAATATCTAGGCAGCTGCACCACACTCATTCGTGACTCTTGAAAAAATTGCTGCGATTTTAAACCTTCGTAAGAAATTCCACGGTATTTGCAGTGTATGTGATCATGCCGCAGAACTCCATTTCCTTAGCTATTCAGAATTGCAACATTGATTCCTCCCAGAAATCCCCCTTCGATTTTAATACTCTGTACCCCGGGGGGTGGGGGTACTCTCTTATATGGGCTATATAGGTATGTGCGGCCCCAAAGGGTATGGTTTTTTGCTGTTTTGGTCATAAATAGGGTATCGATTTTTAGCTGATGTTGACCCTTTTGGTCATAAATAGGGTATGGTTTTTGCACTCTAGCCTTGATATGGGTATGTTTTCAAGAAGAAGCCACTTTTTCACCATTATCAAAAACAAAATCAATAAAAGCACTTCACAAATTATGTTTACGGTAATTTAACATTGGTCTGAACTAGGGAACTAATTGTAATGCAGGTCTGAAACAAGGTTTTGATTTAAGGGTCAGGTCATAAATAGGGTTTCAAATTTTTGGTCAGGTCATAATTAGGGTAGGGAATATCGTAGATTTTGGTCATAAATAGGGTAAGGGTTTTGGGAAGCGGGCCGCACACCCCCACCCAATTTTTCCAGGAGTACCCCTCAGGCTCCATGCATACCTTCCAAAACCTCTAAAAGGTTTTTGCTAGTTCCAGAATTTAAAGTTATTTCAATGTTTCACAAACCCTGTTCGTTGACAAGACAGCTACCATATGAAGCCACAAGAGTCAAAAAACAAACCTTTTTTCTTTTAAGACATCAATTAATCAGTGCATACCAATACATTTTTTTTCCCACAGACTCTTAGAAGATGCATATGTTCTTCGTGATCCTTTCTCACCATATCCAGGACATTTAATTCTTGGTGGACAATGCTGTTTGTGTTCTACAGACATTTGCATTTCTCAGGTACAGGCATGTATTTCTGGGAGTACTCCCGGAAATGTAATTTGGATAGGGGTGTGCAGCCTGATTACCGAAACTCTTACCTTCTATAATCAGTTACTTAGTTCTGACCAACGTTAAAAAGGTAAAGGGGTAATTAAAGTCTGCATAGGAGCCAGGTGGCCCATCAGGCCAGAGCTTATCCCAGTTTCTGTAGCATGAAGCAACTAGGAGTACATGTATTTCTACTCCTGCCTGGATGGGATGCTAGTGCATCGCAGGGTTACCCCCAGCATTAAGTTCACCAGTACCTAGTTATTAACACCTGGATGGAGAGAGGCACCGTGAGAGTAAAGTGTCGTGCGCATGAATATAACGCAATGTCCTCAGCAAGGGCTTGAACCCGGACTGCCTGATCTGCCACCGGGCCTCTCATGACAAATGTTAAAGGCAATGTATTTATGCTTTTAATGGGTAGGAGAAAGGTTGAGAGACCAAAAATCAAAAGAAAATGATAAATGTACCAATGTCATGAACCAACTGAAAGGAGTTGAGTAGGCCTGTCAACCACATTTTACACACAAAGTATAATCTATTTCAGACCAAAATGGCTAAAAAACCATATCTTTGAGGCCACACCTACATATTTAGCCCATATGAGAGTACCCTCTGAGGAATGCCCTCCCCAGCAATGGTTAAGGAGTTGTGCTCTGGATTGAGTGGTCCAAGCTCGAGCCCTAACCAGGGTCATTACATTATGTTCTTGGGCAAGACACTTTACTTTCACCATTCCTCTCTCCAGCCCAGGTGTATAAATGGGTCATGGCGAATTTCATTTCTTCTGATGGGTTTTGGTTTCCCTGCAGACTTGTAGCATTTTCTACACCAAGAGGTTTTGCATTGCTTGTGTTGAGAAAAACATGGGAGAATTTCCTGATGAAATCTGTAAGGTAAGCGCAAATAAACGAGTAATTTTGATGCCAACGTTTCTTGTAGCACCCCCTGCTTGCATGAAAGTAAGTAAGTAACTTTATTTAAGCAGGGTAGCCCATTCAGCAACGAGGCTGGTATCCATAGAAGCTTGCATCATGCAAAAATCGCACACATCATATAACATTGTCGGATGCAAGATTGGTTTTGCAACGAACAACATCTTTCGTCTCGTATACATGAAACAGTGTTAAAGGGGTTAAAAGTTTGTTATATAACTGGAGTTTTTTCAATCTAATGTGCATTTATGGTCACGCGGCAATGGCTAAACCTGAATGTCACCTGCCAGGCAACAATTAATCCAAATTAAGCAACTGTTACCCGCTCTTCCACTAACCAAAGGTTACTTTGACTTCTTTGTGCTGTATTACTTCACACTAAACTACGCGACCAGCTCTATAACTGTTTTCCCTCGAATCTCGATGTTTCCCTTGACTTCGTCTCGAAAAACCAAAAACTGCTTCCCTCGGGACCAGTTATAATATTTACCTGAAACAATTTCTCTCGTATGGTCTATCGTAAGCCTCTCGCATATATATATAAAAAAACTATTCAGGCCGGGCTATTCTGTGTTTATTCGGAATCCATGAACGCGGGTAAAACCAAAGGTATTAGTTTCTAAAAATATACCGTTGGGCTGTGCCAGCAAACAAGTGAAACACTTTAATAACTTGAAGTTGAGGAAGGAAAATTAACCGCCGTGACTGTTAATTTACCTTAAATAACTGAAGGTTGATAAATAGATAAGTGTAAAGCCAAACTTGACGTTACTCTTGATCAGCCAAGCGAAACGGTGCTTCTCCTCCAAAAACAAGGCAAACGTTGAAAAGAAATGGCACTGCGAAATCAATATGATAGAAACATATCGTATTGGGATCCGAACTCGCCTCGCCGAAGGGGTTCGCATTCTATGCAAGGAAGAAATTAAACTGCCGGAAGGAAATCGGCTTGCCGGAAGGAAATCGACTTGCCGGAACGAAATCGGCTTGCCGGAAGGAAATTGTGATGGCTAAAGAAAAATTAGAATTCTGGAAGGAAGTGAGCACCTCTGAATGTTGAACGCAGAGATGATCTTATAGAAAGATTAATTAAACATCACGTTTGTTGTTATTCCCCTTTTTCCCAACGAACGAAAAAATCCCGTGTTTTACCTTGAAATTGAGTAATTTCGCGATTTGCTGCAAACATAACAAGTTTTTTCTCACTTTTTTTGATCAATCTGACTAAGTTGAGGCTGCGTTCTACCAAGCGGTACATAGTCCCGGTTTCTGTAGCGTGAAGTGACTAGGAGTATTTCTTCTCCCCCTTGGATGGGGTGCTGGTCTATCGCAGGGTTATCCGCAGTATTAAACTCGCCGGTACCCATTTATATACCTGGGTGGAGAGAGGCACTGTGAGAGTAAAGTGTCTTGCCCCCCACTTTGTTGGCCCTATGCCCGTCTGATTTCTATTTTTGTTTTCTTTTAATCATTCCTGTAGGATTTACAGAGAAAAGACGTTTCACGCAGCTAGTTAACTCCATTCTGCGCTTCGTGGAAAGAACTGTGCTCAACGCCCAGTTATCTGCATCTGGAAGAAGAGATTTGGTGAGGACCAGCCACAAAGCTGTTATGTTGTCAGGATTGTCTTCATCGATCCATATATGGATCTGAAATTTTGACATCTGGCTACAAAGCATTCATCATGGGCAGTATTGCGCTCTCTCGAGAGAGAAATCATGAAAGACGTCATTCAAGAACCTCATGGAATAGTGCGGCGTACTTATAAGAGCTTTATACATAGATGGCGCGTCTTCTTATAAAAAAAAACGGTCATTTTAAATGTCTCAAGCTTGTTATTCGCAGTCTTTCTTGATTTTCCCCAATGTTAAACCATCAAAGGCTTTATAATTACTTCTTTAGTGATTATTTTTTCTACCTAAGTAAAGAATATGTCGAGGTTTATTTCCTTTAAAAGCTGGTTTGTACAGGACGAAACACTACTCTATAGTGAAGCGTGCTTTCCAAACAAGCGAGCTCAAAGTAACTGATCCGAATCAATCATGTGCAAGCAAGAGAAACAAGGTGATGCTCAACAGAAGCTAGCACGCTAAAAGCCGTACTTCGACAACTCAGTAGAAACTAGCACGAGCTGTTAACGTAATAGACTACTAACAGTCTTTCTTTTGCTCAATTTTGCTCGAAGATCCGCGAAAGAACGGAAAAGTGTGAGTAGAAGCAAGTGTCTGTTCGTTTGCGTTCTTCCCCGCGGATTTTCCAGCAAAAGAGAAACTGTTCGCGGTCTATTGACGTAATGATGGTGCGAGCAAAGAAAATATAATTTTGATAATCAAATTAAAAGAGAGATTTTCCATGCGTTTTCCCGCAATGTTTTCCAAAAGAAATATAAACTAAGACATCTTTTCCGTTTTTCTGTAGCGCTCTAGAAACACTCGTGAAAGTTTGGGAAGAATTAATGTAAAAGGTATGTCCAAAAATACCACAAATACTTAGATTCATTCAGACGATAGTCACATGCGCGCTATTCACGCGCCAGAAGCTTATTACGTGAAGGAATTGTGCCGGTCGTTCTACGAGTTTTCCATTCTATGCTAAAATAATTTAAAGGTAGGCTATTAAATCTATCACCAGGATGGGCAATAAAGTATAAAGAGGGCTCCAAGGTGATCGCCAAATCCGATATACCCGGCCAAAAAAATCCCGATCTTGGTAAGAAAACATGTATAGACAAAACACACTTAAATAAAACGAAAAAAATTGAAATAAAAAATCCCTTAAAACATCACGAGAAAGGCAGCTGATAACTTGTACCAGCTTTGCGAAGATTCACAAAGATAAGTAAATTTTTTCAACTTAATACCCTCAAAATTGTGGCAAAGAAAAACCAAAAAGACAGCCTTAAATACGCGTACGATGGGCTTTTTGGATCGGTCAGGCACGCGACGCTTCTTTTATCTTCGTTGTTTATACAGATAATAAATGACCACTTGAAGATTTCACCTTTCTACTTATCAAGTTTAATATTATGGTGCCAATAATCCGTAGGTCACAATACGTTGGATAACAGTTCGCAATTGCTTTAGTCAGAAAAGACGACAAGATGAATGAGCTTGTCCGCCATCGATTTTGAAAATCGATGGCAGACAAGCTGATTCATCTTTCCGTCTTTTCCGTCTTTTTTCTTTCTACGCTAAGCAAAATAACGACGACATGTCTAAAGTTATAGCTAAGTCAGGAAAGAAGGTATAAAAAAACATCCAAGGTAACCAAAGCGAAGATACAGCGTAATCTTGATTTCTCGAACCCTTGATTTTGAACCTCCCTGTAACTCCAAACAAAAGTCTTTTCTCTCTCTTCAGTCGAACACTGTAATTTTACTCCCGATTTCACGAACGACCCGACTTTCCAACCCAACTCTCGTTTCCCTTGAAAAATCAGGATTCCACTCAATCAGTAACCTGGGCCAAAAAAATTGTTGTTCATAACACGAAAACAAGTCACTGACAAGTCAAGGTAAGACGCTTAAATGAACAAAAAAAAAATTAAGAGGAGGAAGAAGAGGAAAAAGACTCTTAAAACATTACGGCGGAGAAGGGCGGCTGATACTTGTCCCAGCTTTGCTAAGATTGTCATGATTAGTCATTTTTTGTAACTTACGATCAAATTGGAGGCCACGAAAAGACAGCTGAGACAGCTGCTTTCTTTGTTCTTCGTTGTTTATCCAGATAATAAATCAGGACCACTTGAAGATTTCAACTTTCTACTGGAGTTCAATATTATGGCGCCAATAATTCCTGGGTCACAGTACGTTGGATGACAGTTCGCAATTGCTTTAGTCAGAAAAGACGGAAAGATGTATCACAGCTTGTCTGCCATCGATTTTTTTCTTTCTACCCTGAAGCAAAATTACGACGACATGTCTAAAGCTATAGCTAAGCCAGGAAAGAAGGTATAAAAAAACATCCAAGGTAACCAAAGCGAAGATACAGCGTAATCTCGATTTCTCGAACCCTTGATTTTGAACCTCCCTGTAACTCGAAACAAAAGACTTTTAATTTCTCTCTCGTCAGTCGAACACTGTAATTTTACCCCCGATTTCTCGAACGACCCGACTTTTCAACCCAAATCTCGTTTCCCTTGAAAAATCAGGATTCCACTCAGTCAGTAACCAAGGCCAAAATAATTGTTGGTCTCAACACGAAAACAAGTCACTGACAAGTCAAGACAAGATCAAGACACTTAAATGAATTAAAAAAAAAAATTAAGAAGAGGAAGAAGATGAAAAAGACTCTTAAAACATCACGAGAAAGGCGGCTGATACTTTTCCTAGCCATGCTAAGATTCGTCAAGATGAGTAAATTTCTGTAACTTGCGATCAAAATTGAGGCAACGAAAAGACAGCTGGGATAGCTGGGACAGCTGGGACAGCTCGTACAGCTGCTTTCTTTGTTCTTCGTTGTTTATCCAGATAATAAATGACCACCTTAAGATATTACCTTTGTTCTTAAGTTATTTTGACGCCAATAACCAGTATCTCACATACCGTGTCACAAGACGGTAGATGGCAAGGTTTATTATTGTGTTTAGTCAGAAAATCGTAGCTAGTCCGCCATTTTGGATTGCCGGGCTTGTTTTGACACGTGACTACGCACGTGATTGGACTCAGGCCTGATCGGTGTAAAGCGTACCACAGGAATCGAAGCGTGGGAAGTGTCGAATGCCAAGGTCAGTTTTGTGTGTGACTAGCGTGAGTTTTCAAACCAGTCATCACCTCATTTTAAAAATTGAGGCAAGATATATCGGAATAAGTGAGCGGGTACAGGCTATTGAGCTAAAAGGGAAAGCTCTTTAAGAAAAGCAAATATGGTCTAGTATTGGAAAAGTTGGGATTCTTAACAAGTTATTTAATATTCACTTAACGATATTTTTCTCTTCAAAAGTTTCGTAAATTCGGACAGGATTGCTAAATATATTTTCAACATGATTGATTCTTTTTAGCTAGCCTCGTGTATTCTCGTCAAATTCTTCACTATAGAGATATGCTACCAAGATTTTGAAAGCTCTGTACTCGTAGTTTCATTCAAACGTTACAAATCGGCTATGTTTACAAACAGTGAAATTCGAGACGGGTTCGCACGTGCTTTGATCATGTGTGCCCTTGTGATTACCCGAAAAGACATCGTCTAGATTTTTCCGACATCGTCAGTTTTTGTGATGTTAAATTTTCATTTTTTTTTTCACTCTTTTCTCTTCAATTCATAATGCAGCAGATTTCTAGTCCGTATTGCGCATTCTCGAGAGTTTGTTTGCGTTTTTTGTTTTATCTCATGTAAGACATCACAAAATGTAAACATTTCGCAACTACTTACATGACCTAACTTCAAAGTTTCAAAACGAGGGCCACAATGATAGATGCGAAGTTGCTGAAGCTTTATGCTTCGTTCTTTCTTATATCACTTGATGAAACAACTTCGCAGCTGTAAAAATCAATGAAGCTGTTGGAAAAAGAATTTGAAAGGCCTCAAAGATACGGTATGTGGTTCAGTCGTAACGAATAACATCGATTCGCATTCCATCGAGTGAGCCATTATAATGTTTATAAACATTAGAGTGTTGAGAATGTGCAGTACGGACTGGAAATCATCTTTAAGAAATCTTTTCTTTATTCGAGTGCTCGAAAAACTTTACGCTGCCATCAAATTCGCTATTGAGATATGCCAGCAAGATTTAGGGAAAAGCTTTTGAAAATGTAGGTTACATGGATGGCGCGACTTAAGAGGAGCTTAAAATGTCCTATTACAAATTTCTATTTACAAACATTGAAATACGAGATCAATTAAGACACGTTTTTACTCGTGCGATAGAAGTTATGCAACTTTGTTTCTGAAAAATTTATGTTCAGGCTTGAAACTGTCTCATTACAAATTTCTATTTACAAACATTGAAACACGAGACCGTATGGCACACGCTTTCATCGCATGCATGAGTCCGTGTGATCGTTAGTTATGCAACCTTTTCTCTGAAATCGAGAGATTTCAGCTGAATATGTAAAGTGGAAATTGCTATAAACGAAAATTCACTCATCGAAATTTCATTCTGACTACGGAAAATTGAGCCCTGTAGAAGTTTCGACCTTTCAAAGAAACCTGATAGAGGTTAAAATCACAGAAAATGGTAACTGTACGATCTGAAACGTAAAGATGCGTCGTACGTGAGTAATTATTTGTTTTGGTTACGGGGAATTCCCTTTTAACGCACGAGGCCGTCCACAAACCTTTGAAACACACATGGCGCGTGTTGTCCATGTGTTACGTTCATCGTTACTTCCGGGTTTTGCTTTGGCCGCTGCCCCACGGTAACGAAGTCTCAGATAAAGAATATTTTACAGATACAAACACTCAGTGGCGCCGTAGTGTTGAGCAAAGTTAAAATCAAATCAACACAAAGAGAAGAGGGAACAGTTTTCAGATAATGAGAATTGCTTGTTTATGTAACAAGGTATCTTCGAACTGCAAAAGCGCGAATTTAAACTCGTGGATCGCGTGACTATCAAATCCATCTCGTGATTTACAAATGGCTTCATGCTTTAAATTCAGACGAGTAACGCGTTATTTAATTCACACTCAAATTTTGCATAGTGCGCAAAACACTCAAATACGCTCCTCTCTGCGAACAGCGAACAGTAGTTCAATTCAAGCTGGTGTTTTTTATATCTCACCTCAAATCACTGGCCTTTGGGGCAGGCTGATATTGAAGAGTCACAGTCAATAGCGTCTGAACCATTTTTCTGAGAAAGAGCGGAAGTTACAATTTGGCGAAAACGTTACGCTCTATTGCAGCACTCAGAATCTTGGATCGGCTTCGTTCCTCGTCTACAAATGGTTTCTGTGATGAGTTCGAAGAGAATCACCAAAAAGTCAGTTGAAACGTTTTTAATACTCCACGTACAAGGACTTTTGATATTCCCGCTTTGTTCAAGGCACTTGTGAATGAAAAAGGACTTCGTTACTGCTTTGTTTACAAGTATTTTTAACCTGAGCTAAGCTGTTTATGTTTTACTAGCAACGTTGATATTTGTATTGTTGCTTGAGATTGTTTCGTTCAAAGTTTACAACCACTTTTGAAAGTTAGAAGCTGAACGTTACGAATCGAATCGATCTACGTTTAAGTTACTACGCCAAGCAAACGTTCAGTCAGGTTGGACTTGTAAAGCGAATAAAGGCTGAGCATTTGCGTAATTCCAATCTTAAGTACTACTACTCTTCCAAAGTACAAAGTTTCCTAGGCGTTTCAAAAGCGAACAGTACAAAGATTAGCTTCAAGTAAAGCGGAAAAAGTAACGACCTGTAGAGAGAGCGAACGTCATTGTCGCTTTTCAAGCAATTGTAACAGAATAGCATTGGCTGAGTTTGGTAACAATAGGACTGCAGAGCAAACAGGAAAAACGCTCGTGAACTAGAACCTTCTCTGAGAAGCACATGGAGTTGCAGCAGTACAGTTTGAGTCATGGGACAGCGTACTGGGGGACGAATCTTTGTCATGGAGGACCAGCGACCTTCGACCAGAGCCGCTATCAGCAACCGATAAAACACTGTGATGGGTTTACTCCGGAGAAGCTCTGTTTTGAAGACAACAGAAACATCGCTCTCTGTTCGAGTGAGACGCAAGGTAAGTAATTATAATATGCTCATGTTTGTGGCATATACTAATTTCATAGCGCGATAACGACAGGATGAAAATTTACGCGGTGAATGAAAGCATAAGACTTTGATTCCACTTCCGTGTTTTCGATAACAACTTGGCGTTCTTCGAAGCCATAACAAGTGTTTTCAGCTTGGAATTGCTTATGGTTAATATACTACCGAATCAGAGCATATAAAGCTAAAATAAAAACTTGGCACGGTATTTGAGCTAGTTTTACGAGGCCCTCAGCCCGTTGAAAACAGGTTTTGTTTTACCGTTTTCCCTTGTCGTTTATATACTGAACCCACGCAATGATATCCGATCGACAGTTGCAAGCCGCATGACGACCGCGTAAATTTGAACGCTGTTCTCGAGCTGGGAATCTCCCTTTTCGCCTCAATCCACGTTTTCGTTGTAGCTTCCTTAAACGCTGATTGAATTTCGATTTTACTTTGAACGCAGACTAGCTTTTGTTGTCGCAAATACAACACAACACTGGCCTGGTAATCCTGATTAATGAGTCGAGCGATCGGCTTTGAAAAACACAGTCATCAAACACATTGTTGGGACAACTGCGCATACAAGTTTTCTTTGGGGAGACATTATGCTGTCAATTTACGCATTTGTGCTTTGAGTTTGTGTAAGATAAGAAGGTTTAACGTTTGCGAAGATTATCGATGGGTATTCATTCATGTTAGTGTTTGCAAAATCAACTCCACAGCCGGTTCTACCGAAACTGACCCGGTTTCCGTTCGCCGAATTTAACTACGTTCCTAACTAATCTCTTTAGCGGCTAAAACTGTTGTCCTTCAGTCCGCAGGAGTAGTTTTCTTCCAAGATAAATTCACTGAGGTGAAAAGGAACACGGTTGCTTAAGTAAGAATTCAGTCCATTGGTAGATTCGAATTCAGACATGCTTTGGCATACTTATTAGTCGCAAATGTTATTTGAGTAACTGACTCGAGTTTTGCCTGAATGATGTACCTCTAACAAGCTATAAATCTGAGCTGTATTCTACTCTTGCTTTATTTGGCTTGCACTATAATATTTAATATGTTTTAATGGATACTCGCCAGCCAGATACTGTTATTATTTACGCCCAACAAATTAAGGTAGAGCACTGTATATCAGCCACTCCCAGATCTAACAGAGATGTTGAACTCGTCTCTGTGCTTTCGCTTTTCTCTTGGCCAGTTAAGGAAACTGCAATTCATGTCAAAAAATCACTATTACACAAATATTCCCTTTTGAAATTCTCGGATTTGGAAGTTTGATGCTGGTCACAAGATTTCATTTCCGATTGACAATTTGCCATTTACCTATAATCCGCGGATTCTGCCAGTAGAAATGTCTGTCTCTCTGTGTTACAGATAGAGTTTGAACGAGGCATGCGTCTCCCTCGAGACCAAGTCAGTCATCAGTCACGAGTTTGCGAGTAACTTCTATTCGATGTCTGTTTAGGTCTTTCAATTTTCAGTTACCCTTCCGATATGACAATGTCACTGTCATCCTTTCAAAGCCGAATATCATTGCAAAGCCAGTTGAACCTTGGTGAGTTAAGTCAACTTTGATCGTGAATTGTGTGCTTGGTTATCATAAATTGCTGTTCTATTTTAAACTGGTCTTACTCGGTAAGAACGAGCTGAGACAATCTGCAATAACATTAAGGGAGTCGAACTTAAACACGCCGTTCCTGAAGCGAACTGAAGTGCACTGTGTTACAATGTTTCTATATTTGATACTGCTAGTATGATAAGCTCGTCTCCGTTAGATTTAACCATTACATTTCCTTTCAATTGGGTGGTTATCTTAAGAAGCCCAAGATCGTTCATTTTAAGAAGAAAATGTAAACCACTGCTTTCTTAACACACTCATTTCGCAATATGTGTGATTCACAATAGGTTGGTGTCCTAATTGTTAAACCTTGATAGCGAACAAATTATTAAACCGGAAAGTTAGTGTTAGGTCCATGATCGTACTTGAAAATACTTCGAGCATAATTCCGCCTTTAAGTAAAATGGTCTGTATTAAAAATAGTCCTACATAGACTTAAGCTTACGTAAAGAACTTATTGGATTCGTCGCCGATCCAGTCGATACTTTGACCATAACTCAACCTTAACACAGAGGTAGAGATTACACATGATGTCTCTATACAGCATACTACAAACTTTAAGACAGACCCAACTTTCGTTTTAGAAATCCGGCAGACATCGTCATATACCATGTATGTTCACTTTTAAACGTAATGTTCGTCATAAGAGGCAATAAGATTTCAGTGGACTCCATTCAGTTCGCCTTAATTCACCTTCTGACTGATAACAACAGTACAATGGCTGTGACTGGAAAAGTGTCACACTGTTCCAAGCACCGAAATTGCTTCACTTGCTTACTTAAGATAAACGAAAATACATGTATTTGATAATATTTTAACAGTCTTTTCCTACAACGATCTTTGATAAATATCAGTCAGTTCTAAGAAAAGGAGAATTAGTCATGATTCTATTCAAAGGTGTAAAAATTGAAATGTTTGTGAACTGTTCATAACTTCTGATATCAAACCTGATTATACGTTAATCTTACTGACGAATTTCTATTCTTGTTTAACTCGTCGCCTTAATATAACCTGTTTATAACCTGTTACTGATAACTAGAAGACTTCCTCACCAAAATTACATAAACTTTCTCGTGTTTTGTTGAAGACCTTACATGTTGTCTGCAACAGCTGAACACATGAATTTTTCGGTGTTGTAGAAACAGAGAGAACGTCAAGGAAAAGTGTGACTGGCAAAAAACGCTATTCTAATACTTTGAAGACACGAGAAGCCGATTATAATGTCCATTTCAGAGAAATACTCTGTTAAAGACTTTGTATAGGGCAGGATGAGCCCTAGAATAACAAGGTTAAACCCATCTTGAAAAGAAAGTCAGTTTCCTTGGCTAGGCACAGATCAAAGAGGTGGAGATTGCATTTGTTGTAATTTTAACCAGAATGAAATTAAATGAAGCACACTTAAATGTTAAGACTAAAGAACGGATTGGAAAAATGTCTGGTTATTTAGATGGAGGTATGGAAAGCTAAAAGTTTCTTTAAAACTTCTTGACATAAGTGTGAATGAACAAGGGTGAGCAAGGGTTATTAAAGGCCCTGCGAACAGGTATAGTTCACAAAGTATAAGATTTAGTGAATAATGCTAAGTATTTGGTTTTAACAGTAAAATCAGTTTATTCAACTGAGCTAAAGCCCACAAGAATGAGGCGTTAAACGAACATTCAGTGCTTTACACATGGTTGAATTAGAGAAACTAAGAATGCATTGCCTAAAGAGAACTAACGTAAAAGTGTATGATGGCCAGCTGAAGGCATTTTTAAATCCTTCAACTAAACTTTAAGGAAGACTCCGTACCAGACAAAGCAGTTGTACTTTAGTGTTACTGTCTGTGCATGATTCACGAAACTGCTGAATGTCACACGCTAATGTCACATGTCTGGCAAGCTGTCTGAATGTAAGAATGGCAAAATTTCACATTGGAAACAGATTTTAGAAGCTATTGGAAGTCCATTATGTGAACTAGTCACAGTTGAGAACTACTGAGCTAGGATGAAATGGTAACTTGCAAAATATTTTTTTTTATCTTGGAGGGCAGTTTAGAGTGATGGTGTCGCAATGATTTAGGAAACATAAAGTTTTAAATACAATTAATACAAATCAGTTCAAGTAACCAGTTACAGTTTTAAAAGTATCAGATGCAGTGTGACTGGCAAGATATACACCAAGGTTTGGCCGTAAGCAGAGTAACATTCAAGGAAACTAGAAATAAAAGAAGCCAGAAGCCTGTTGTATAGGGTCTGTCATAGTTTAGGAATAGTAGTAAAATATAACTTTAGATTACTCTAAATATGAGAAGCTAGGCCAGTTGCCTATGCATGTGCTAAAATGACTCTCGTAAAGTCGGGAAATTTGTCAAGAGAGTGAGTACAATCTGTATAGAAAAGTAAAGTTTTCATTTAGCTTGGCTACTTTGAGATATTAATTGACATATTGGAAGTACTGCATTAATAAAGGTGCAGAAAGAACAGTTATTTCCACACCGAATTACTGCGTTTGTTTCAGATTAAAAGTCACTGTGTGGAAGCTAGTTAATTTCCAACTAAAAAAAACAATCAAAATTCGTTTGAAGTATTTCTGTACTTATAATCTTATATTTTTAATTTAGTACGTGCCTTAGTCATTGCATGTAATTTGACAATGAAATGAACAATACTATTCATGTATACATCTGAAGAAGACATATGTCAAGACGTAAAACTAAATAAGTAAATTTATAGGAAGAGTATGACTACAACTAAACTTTACATGTGAACTGAAACACAAAACACAAAAATCGTTTCATATAGTTCTTTGCATGTAATCCAGGATATTCATTAATTGCTTATGTCATTGTGTGAAATCTAACAATGAATTGACAATTCCTATTGATGCATCGTGAAAGAAACACCAAAACAAAACAAACAAAACAAATAAATCACAGTATTTATAGATCCATGGAACCAGTTCAGTAAGTACGGTTTACATCGAAGAAGTGTTACTGCAAGAATTAATATTTCAAGCTTTGAAAGATAATTATGTTTATATGAGACTTAACTTTATTTGGAGATTGGAAATAGAAGAAACACGAAAACATTCTCTAAGGTCATGTGTATTGATCCGAAATCCTTTTGAGGGTTCTTGGCTAACACACCCAAATGTTATGGTAAACTTGTTTATTTTCAAACATTCAGGCACGTTGTTAGATCTTCGAGGACAGATAGATTACAAAATACTAACAGAACTGAGAATTTTCCAACATCTTTGCCTTCGTAATATTGTCTTAAATAATGTCAATGGAATGAGGAAGAACAAACTGTGTACGTGTTGAGTTTGTGCTACATCAATTGGTAATTCATCAGTGATATCCGCTCTTGCTGAACATATTGTCATGTTATAATGACTCAACTAAAAGTTATCGCTTTGTTTTCGTTGAGCTTCTTAGAGTCATAAACACGCCCCTGTAGAATGGAAGAGCTGTTGGGAAAACAGACTCATAGCAAGTCCTTGCTCGAGTTAAAACCGACGGTTCTGTTAAAACCGACAGCCGTGATGCAATCGATAAACATAAAACAAGTAGTACTAAATAAATATTAGAATGTTCCGGTTATATGAGACCCTGTACGATGAACACACAAGCGTTTCAGTTTTATTCAGCCATGTGAAAACTATTTAAGTTTAACTATTAAGTTTCGAGTCAGCTCCTGTAGTTAATTAGTATATTTCAGGCAGGTTCGTCAGCGGGATGATCACATCCAATATGTCCTTTTACATCTGTGAAACCAAACAACCTAAATTTATAACATTTAAACTACATCTTTCATAGCAGTTGTTATAATGATAAAAGAAAATAAATATCGTTCTAACCTAGAATTTAAAAGAAGGCCCGGGAAAGTAACATCAACTTCGCAACGCATGCTACCATTTCTAAGTACTGTGAATTAACAGTATTTTCCTCGAAATTCGGGCAAACTATTTATTTCTGCAGAACTTTGTAATATTTCCTTATTCTATGGCAAGTATGTTTCATCGAAGCAAACAAATTGTATTGTTCTGAGTTTTTATCTCTGGGTTGCATAAAATAAGTGAGTTCTGTTGTTGTTTTTAGACCTCGCCTAGCCTTGCACAGATAAATAAGAATTTGATCGAAATGCATTTACAGACTTGATGCGTTCATTATTCACATTACTCATCGACGTTTGTTGCTCTATAATCCATCCATAGATAACCTTTTTAGAGGTTGACGTGTAGAAGCTAAATGCTTATGGGGTCGTATCAGATCATAGTGTTTTTGTTTTCCAAAACTTCCACATTTCCACAACCAAAATCAACTTACCTGTTATTAAAATTAGATCGAATATTTACTCGGCACTGATAAGTGAAATAACCAAACTCATCTTTTAGTTTAACTAAAAGCCTCTCATTTGTCCTTCAACTTGTTTATTCATTTGAGCTATTGGTGCTGTGAAAACTCTCAGCTAAGATTCACCAGTGACGCCTCTGATGTTTGTGGATGTCTTTTTGACAGACTGCCAGATGATATTGGCTTTTGCACTTAATGGTACAACGTTTTCTGGGCCATTGTAGCTTCTACGTGATTTTGTTTGGTTTGCACTCTCTCCTTCCATACACTTTCAGTCAAAACCTGTTGAGACAAAGCTGTAGAAAGTACGTCGTTGATGTGGTGTTCACGGGTTATTAACCAAATGACAGTTCTCTCCTTGCCCTCCCCTCCCTTATTCAATGTATATATCGTATTGGCTGTTTTGTTGTATACAGTCTTTGAGAGGCTGCGCCGCTGTATTTTGACAAGCCCGAAGGATGAGTCGAAATTTAACAAAAGCAATCAATTTTGTTTAGGGTCACTTCGTCATTTATGAATTGTGTGGAAAAGATTGCTTGACATAAGATAAAAGAACCAGTGAATCAACATGCATCAGTATAACAAGATCAATTGCTGGTTTTCAGTGTCACGCAATTCAAAATAGATTAAAATAAAAATCAAAACCGGTCAATAGATAAAGTCCAGAATCTGGGAAATGAAAGAAGGTAAATATGCAAATACTCTCGCCAAAATTCTGGTCACAGCAATTTTTCTTATGCGAGATATGCAGAGAAATTTTTTACCCAAATTTATAGAGATTTGTATGGCGACGCCATGCTGGTGCCCATCCGTATGGGCACCA